>Ga0302202_10001728_pt1 | contig 26651 bp, 24 predicted proteins | sample II_Bog_N3_3_FD_194579 | JGI IMG/M metagenome (GOLD analysis project Ga0302202, IMG submission 194579) | Peat permafrost microbial communities from Stordalen Mire near Abisko, Sweden - II_Bog_N3_3 | ecosystem: Environmental > Terrestrial > Soil > Wetlands > Peat | place: Sweden: Abisko...
GCCGGCGAGCCCAACGCGGACGACACGGTTGGGCGCCTCGACGCCTTCGACGAACGCGCGCACCGCTGCGGCGAAATCGTCGGGCCGCTCGACGTTGGGGGCGTGCCCGGCGCCGGCGATCGTGGCGAGTCGCGCGTCGGAAATCCGCTCGGCGATCTGCTGCGAGAGCGCCAGCCCGACCACGCCGTCGTGTTCGCCGCAGATCACGAGCGCCGGCACGGCGACCGTATCGAGCCACGGCCGGGCGTCGGTGGCGGCGATGATCTCGGTGACGTTACGGTAGCCGGCCGCGCGTGCGCGCCGCATGTTCCCCGCGAGCTCCGCCAGCAGATCGTCGGAGGCCCCGGGAGCGGCGATTTCGCGGGCGCGTTCGCCGGCGCGCGCTTGCAGTTCGTCCGCGAGGCCGAGCCGGCCCAGGCGCCAGCGCTCGCGCTCGTCGGGCGGCAGCATGCCGCGGCCGAGCGTCGCGTCGGCAAGTACGAGCGAACGCACCAGTCGCGGATGGCGCCGGGAGAGCGCCAGCGCGGCCAGCGCCCCGAACGAGACGCCGACCACGTGCGTGGGGCCGTCCAGCAGGCCCGCCAGCGCGTCGGCGATGGCATCGAGTGACGGCGGACCCTCCGGGTCAGGCGAGTCGCCATAGCCCGGCAGATCGGGCGCGATCAGGCGGAACTCGCCCGCCAGCCGCTCGCACTGGCGCGCCCACGACGCGGCCGACGATCCGATGCCGTGCAGCAGCAGCAGCGCCGGGCCCGTGCCAAGGCGCACCGCGGCGAGCGCGGGCTGCGCGGCGGTGTCAGGCATCGGCGGGGCGCTCCGTGTTCGCCAAGTGTCTCCTATACAAAACAGGGTTTCAAATGCGAATTAGTGGTGTTATACTCCGTGGAACGCACCACGTCAAGGAGGTCTCCTCGTGTCGCAGCTCGCCGATGCCCCCGCCACGCAAATCGGACGCTACTTGGAGAAACGCTGGGACTGGCACGCCTTCCCGGCCAACGACGGGTACCCGGAGTTGGAGCGCGCGCAGATGCGCTACGTCGGTGCGGGCGGTTCGCCCAAGACGAACGACGTCACGACGCTCAAGCCCGGCGCGTTCACCTGCAGCCTGATCTTCCAAGAACCCGGCCGCCGCGCGTCGGTGCACTACCATCACATCGAAGAGCTGTTCTTCGTGCACCGCGGACGCCTCACGATGAGCTGGCAGTTCGGCGATGAGACGGTCGATTTCGTGGCGGGCCCCGGCGATGCCGTGCTCAACCCGCTCAATCGTCCGCACGGCTTTCGGAACGACGGCCCCGAGGACTGCGTGCTGCAGATCATGGTCGCGACGGCCGCGCCGATGCATCCGACGTACACCGATCATCCGGCGCATCACGCCGTGAATCCGTTGCGCGCGGCAGCGCCCGAAAAGGGCGCGGAGTACCTGCGCGAGATGGCGCCGCACATCGCGCGCGCGGCCGACGTGAAACCGGTGAGCGTCGCGGTCGAGGGCGGCACGTTCACCGCCGGCCCGTACGTGATGCTGCCCGAACACGGCGGCCTCGTCACGCCCTCGCATTTCACGTACGCGGTCGACACGCTGACCCGCGATGCGCGCACGCCGGCCTACGCGCTGGCGGTCGAAGAAGCGTTCATGGTGATCGACGGCGTGCTCGACGTCGACTCATACGATGCCGCCGGCAACCTGACGACGGCGCGCCTGGGGCCGCGCGATCTCGCGTTTGTGCCGCCGGGTGTGAAGCACCGGCTCGCCAACCGCGATGCGGCAACCGTGCGCTTCGGCGCGATCGTGGGCGCCAAAGACGCCGTACCGGTCGGCTGGGAGCGCGCGCTGAGCGCTCGCTAGACGCTCGCGCGCAGCACGTCGAGCGTCGCTTGCGCGGTCTTCGGCCACGAGAACTGTTGAGCTCGCGCGGGGCCGGCGGCGCGCAACCGGGCGCGCAGTTCGGCATCGCCGGTCATCCGGCGCAGACCGCTGCGCCACGCTGCGATATCCGTCGGCTGCTCGACGTAGGAGATCGCCTCGCCCCCGACTTCGGGCACGCCGCCGACGCGATTCGCGATGACCGGAACGCCGCAACTCATCGCTTCGAGCACCGGTAACGGAAAGCTCTCGGAGAGCGAGGGCACTGCGACGAACAGCGCGCCGCGATAGAGCGCGGCCAAACGCTCGTCGTCGTTCTTGCGCGGCAGCACCACGGCGCCCGCCGCGGTGGATGCGTCGACGGCCGTGGCGACGAGGCCGAGTTCGCGCTGCGGAAACTCTTCGCTCCACGCGCGGTAAAGCGTGGCGAAGTTCTTGACCGGATGCGGCGACGACACGCAGAAGACATACGGTGCGCGATCGTATTCGGCGCCGAGTTCGCGCCGCGCGATGTCCGCGGCCGCCGGATCGGCTGCGTGCGGAACGAAACTGCCGCCGGCCGCGAGCGGCGTGACGACGATCGACGCGGGATCGACGCCGAGTTGCGCCACGATGCGCGATGCAGCGTGGTGCGAGACGGAGATCACGCGTGCCGCCGTCGCGGCGGAGAGCCGGAACGGCGCTTGCTCCGAGGCGCGCTTCGCCGGGTCGGCATTCGGAAAATCGAACGGCGTCACGTCGTGAATGGTCACGACGCTCGGTGCGGCGCCACGAAAGAACGTGCCGTTCCATGGATGCCACGAGACGTGGGCGTTCGTGGGGATGCGGCGCGCGACGCGCAGGCGCGCACCGGGAAAGAGCTGCGCGACACGCTTGCGCGTCGCGCCGAGCAGCAGGCCGTGAAAGAGCAGCGTGATCTCGAGATCGTCGCGGGTCGCCCACTCCGCGAGGATCCGGCGCACGTACCGGCCGATGCCCTGAAGATCGACGAAGAGGTTATGGGCGTCGACCGCGACGTGCAGCCGGCTGGAGGAAGGCACCTCGACGCGTTTCGACGCCTGACGGGGATTCCCCAAGCCCGCAGCGCGAGGGAAAACGAGCCCCCGACGGTAACGGCGGCCAACAGATGAGCGTTCAGCACGCCCGGCCGGTGTTGCGCCTGGCCGTCGACGCGCGCTTCGCGGTGCTCGACGAGCGCGGCATCGGGCGCTACACGCGGGCCTTGCTCGGACGCTTCGCTGTGTCCCCCAACGTGAAGCTGACGCTCGTCGCGCCCGGTCTGCTCGCGCCGCGGCGCCGCATCGCGGCGGCGGCGGGCATGCCGATCGACGCGGTCGCCGGACGCGTTCCGGCCGACGCGAGCGTGCTCTGGAGCCCGTCGAACGGCACCGATCTGGTCGCGACCGCACCGTGCGTGACGACGGTCCACGATGTCGTGCCGTTCGCGTTTCCGGCCACGGACGCGCGCGTGCGGATGCGCGAGGAATCTCCGTTGTTGCGCACGGCGACGCTCGCGTACCGGATCATCGCAGATTCGAGTTTTATGGCCGACCAAATCGCCGGGCGGCTCGGCGTGCGCCGGGAGCGCATCGTGGTCGTGCACCTCGGGACGGGCGCGCCGTTTGCCGCCGCCGGCGCGCGGCACGTGTTGCCGGACGGACGGCCGTATATCTTGCACGTCGGCGCGCACGACGAACGCAAGAACGTCGCCACGCTCGTCGCCGCGTGGCAGCGCGCGTTCCCGGCCGCCGACGTGGCGCTGGTGTTCACGCGCGCGCCGGCCGTCGTGCCCGCGGGTGCCGTGGTGGCCAATGCCCCCGGCGACGACGAGCTCGCCACGCTCTATCGCGGCGCGCGGCTCGTCGCCGTGCCCTCGCTCGACGAAGGCTTCGGCTTGCCGCTGCTCGAGGCGCTGGCGTGTGGCGTACCGGTGGTCGCCGCGCGCGCCGCGGCGTTGCCCGAAGTCGGCGGCGACGCGGTGGCGTGGATCGACGAACCGCGCGATGCGGCGCTGTGGTCCGTTACGCTCGCACGGCTCGTGCACGACGGCGAGGAGACGGCCGCGCTGCGCGAGCGCGGTCCGGTGCAGGCGGCGGCGTTCACCTGGGAGCGCAGCGCGGCATTGACGCTCGACGTCCTGCGCGCGGCGGCCGCGAGCGGGTGATGCGCGCGCCCGCGCGCACGATCTGGATCGCCGCCGCCGTGTGGGCGGCGATCTTCGCGTTCCTCAATTGGTGGAAGTGGATTTCTTATCACGCCAACGGCGACTTCGGAATTTTCGTGCAGACGATCGCGAGCGGCTTCCCGGCGTATCACAACATGGAAGAAGGCGGCAACCATTTCGGCGTGCACTTCTCGCCGGTGTACGCGCTCTTCCAACCGCTGATGGACCCGGCGCAGACGGTGCTGCCGCTGCTCGTCGCGCCCGCGATCGCAGGCGCCCTCGTCGGACCGGGCATGTTCTATCTCGCGCGGCGCTTGATGTCGCCCGGGCTCGCGCTGGGCGTCGCGTTCGTCGCGTTGCTGTATCCGGCGCTGGCCGGTTTGATTTTCGGCGATCCGTTCGAGAACGTCTTCGCGCCGGCGGCGACGGTGTGGTTGCTGTACGGCTTCGAAGCGCGCAAGCCCGCCGTGATCGCACTGGCCGCGATCGCGGCGCTCGCGGTGAAAGAAGACCAGGCGCTGTTTGTCGCCGCGACCGGTCTGTTCATGGCGTGGCGGTATCGCAGCGAACCCGGCAACCGGCGGAACGGGCTGATCGTCGCCGCGGCGAGCGTCGCGACCTTCGCGCTCTACTTCGGCGTGCTGCGGCCCGCCGCGGGCGGCCACTGGACGGGATCGTACTTCTACGATTGGAAACACGCCACGCTCGACGTCGCGCCGATCACCTCGCCGATCCGGCTGACGTACGTGATCGAGGTGCTGCTGCCGTTGCTGTTTCTGCCGCTACGCACGCCGCTGGCGCTGTTGGCGCTGCCGCCGTTCGCCGAACTGCTGGCGTCGCCGTATACGATTCTCGTCACCAACGGCACGCACTACGCCGGCGTCTGGATCGGGTACGTGCTCGTCGCATACGCCTACGGCGTCGCGACGATCGCGCCCGAGCGGCGGGCGCGCTGGGCGGTGACGGCGTCGCTCGTGCTGTGTCTGCTGCAACTCACGCTCGCGAGCCCAACGCATTGGCGCGTGCGGTTGAGCATCCCGAACGCCCACGATGCGACGTTGACGCGCGTGCTCGCGAGCCTGCCGCGCGATGCGACCATCGGTGCGTACGAGGAAGCCTACTCGCATCTCGGGTTCTATCCGGGTGCGGTCGAGGGCTTACGCGGCACGCCCGCGTTCGTCGTGATCGATACGACCCGGCCGACGTCGTACTTCGTCCCGATCCTGACGCAGTACGTCCACGCCCACCCGGCGTACGCGCTGCGCTCCGACGACGACGGGATCGAGGTCTGGGCGCTGCACGGGGCGCCGGGCGCTGGCGCCGGGGCAAAGCCTCGGGTATGATAGGCCGATGGCCGTCCAATCCGAGCTCGCTCGCGACCCGTTGCTGCCCCACGGGGCCGACTTCGTTCTCACGCTTTCGTGCGAGGATACGATCGGGATCGTGCACGCCGTCTCGGGCTTCTTGCTCGAGGCGGGCTGCAACATCATCGACAGCGCGCAGTTCGGCGATCCCGATACGTGCCGGTTTTTCATGCGCGTCGCCTTCGCGCACCCGCGGTGCCCGGCCGAACGCGGCGTCGCGGCGGACGAGCTGCGCGTGGGTTTCGGCACGATCGCCGCGCGCTTCGGCATGACGTTCGAGATCCGCGATTTGACGGTCAAGCCGCGGCTGGCGATCATGGTCTCGCGCCACGGGCACTGCCTCAACGATCTGCTCTTTCGCTATGGGTCGGGCGATCTGCCGGTCGAAATTCCCGCGATCGTCTCCAATCACCGTGACTTCTACCAGCTGGCGGCGTCGTACGACATCCCGTTCTACCACATCCCGGTCTCCGGGGATGACTCGGAAGCGGCCGAGGGACGGCTGCTGGAAATCGTCGAGCGCGAACGGATCGACCTCGTCGTGCTCGCGCGCTACATGCGCATCCTCTCCGACCGCGTGTGCCGGCGCTTGAGCGGCCGCGCGATCAACATCCACCACTCGTTTCTGCCGAGTTTCAAAGGCGCGCATCCCTACGCCCAGGCGTACGCGCGCGGCGTGAAGTTGATCGGCGCGACCGCGCACTACGTCACCAGCGACTTGGATGAAGGTCCGATCATCGATCAGGACGTCGCCCGGGTCGATCACGCGTCGTCGGTCGCGGATTTTGTCGCGATCGGCCGCGATATCGAGTGCATGGTCTTGGCCCGGGCGGTCAAGTACCACGTCGCCCAGCGCGTGCTCCCGAACGGCCCCCGGACGGTTGTTTTCCGCTAATTCGGGGTACAATCGAAGCATGTTCCGATTCGTCGCGCTCATGGGGCTTCTGCTGGGCGGCGCGTTGCTGCCCGTTCCGGCGTTCGCGCAAACGGCCAGCCCCAAGCCGTACCAGCATAACGCCATGATGCACTCCGCGAAGCCGCTGACGTTCACCAACCCGGCGAGCCACGGGAACGCCGCCGGAACGATGAGCGGGAGCGGCTGCATCGCCTCCGCCGGCGTCCCGAACGCCGTGAACCCGATCACCGGGAAGGCGCAAGCCGCGCCCGTCGTCGAGGTCCCGCTCTCCAAAGACGGCGGGACGATCCCAGCGGCGACGACTCACGCCCAGCAAGCGCACGCCTGCGCCCACACGCGCTAGCGCGCGATCGGGCTGAAGGCCGTCCGGAAGGCGGCGGGCGCGAGCGTGGTTAGCGCGGCGATTGCCGAGAGCTGGGGCTCTTCGAGATCCTCGGGCTCGAGGCGAATCATGTACGAGCGCGCGACCTCGTAGCTTTCGGTGTTCACGTCGACCATGCGCACGCGCACGCGCCCGGTTTGCGGATCTTGCAGATCGGCCAGTGTCATCGGCGTGACCCGGCCGCCGGAGAGCGCGATCAGCGCGCCGCTGCCGCCGCGTAAGAGATACCGTACCGCGCCGTAACCGAGCGTGCGCGTGTACTCGACGTCGAACGGCACCGGCTTCGCGCAGCGCAGCTCGTAGCCGATATCCTTGCTGACGACGGTGACGTCCACGCCGAGCTCGTCGAGGCGCTTGCGCACGGCATCGCGCAACACGGAACCCAGCGGCACGTCGGCGAGCCGAACGTGGCCGTAGGCGTCGCGCGAGACCCCGTCGAGGTGTTCGAGTTGATCGGCCGTCAGGCGTTCGGCGATCCCTTCGGCAACGACGGCCACGCCGTGATCGTGGCCCGAGGCGCGGCGCTTGAGGATCGATCCGACCAAGGTGTCGACGACCGCCGACAAGCTGAACGACGCATCGTCGAACTCTTCTGGAATCACGGCCAACGTCGCGCCGGCGGCCTTGCACATGCCCAGCGCCAGCGAGCCCGACTTGCGGCCCATGCTCACGCAGATGTACCAGCGCGCGGTCGTGCGCGCGTCCTCCATCAGGCTCTCGACGATGCCGGTGCCGACGGCGCGGGCCGTCTCGAAGCCGAACGTCGGCGCGTTATCGGGGAGCGGGAGATCGTTGTCGATCGTCTTCGGCACGCTCGCGACGCCGATCGCTCCGGCGGCGAGCTCGGCGATGCGCGTCGCGCCGTAGGTCGTATCGTCGCCGCCGATGCACACGAGATAGCGTACGTCGAGTTGCTTGAGCGAACGCACGCAATTCTCGAGCGTGGCCTGATCCTTTGCCGGGTTCGTGCGCGACGTGCGCAGGATCGAGCCGCCGGTGAAGTGGATGCGTGAGACGTCGTCGACCGTCAGCTCGCGCGCGTGAGAAGTATCGCCGCGCGCGATGTGCCGGTAGCCGTCGAGCAGGCCGATGACGCGCAGGCCGTTGTTGATCGCCTCGATCGTCGCGGAGCCGATGACGCCGTTGATGCCTGGAGCGGGTCCGCCGCCGACCAGAATTGCAAGCGTATCCATAGCGTTCACCAAATCTCGCGGGCGACGTCGACGATCAGGCGCAGTTTCGCCCACTGGTCGGCGGGTGTGATGATGTTGCCTTCGACGACGCTCGCGAAGCCGCATTGCGGGCCGATCGCCAGATTCTCCAGCGGGACGTAGCGGGTGGCATCTTCGACGCGCCGCAGCAAGGTCGCGCGATCCTCGAGCTGCCCGTGCTTGGAGGTGACGAGGCCGAGCACGACGCGTTTGCCTTTGGGCATAAAGCGCAGCGGCGCGAAATCGCCCGACCGGTCGTCGTCGTATTCGAGCAGAAAGTGGTCGTTGCGCAACTCGCCGAACAGTTGCTCGGCGATCCGCTCGTAGCCGCCCTCCGCAAGCCAGGTCGAGCGCGCGTTGCCGCGGCAGACGTGAATGCCGAGCGCCGTGTCGGGGCGCCGCTCGGCGATGCAATCGTTGATCAGGCGCACGTAGCGCGCGAGGCGTTCGTCGGGCCGTTCGCCGTTCGCGACGATCTCGGCGCGTAGCCGGTCGGAGATGAAGTAGGAGAAGAGCGGATCGTCGATCTGAATGTAGCGGCAGCCGGCCGCTTCCAGATCGGCGATCTCGGCCCGGTACGCGCGCACGACGTCGGCAAAGAACGTCTCGATATCGGGATAGGCGTCGAGCGAAACGACGCTGCGGCCGCCGTGAAAATGCAAGCGCGAGGGCGACGGCAGCGTGATCTTGGCGGTGGCGTGCGTGATCCCGGCGAGGAACGTATAGTCGCGCACCGTGATCGGTTCGGGCCGGCGCAGCGGGCCGGTCGTGACGACGTTCTTGGGAACGTAGTGGACGTCGCTGCCGGCGAAGGCCGGGTTCTGCTCGGCCGCCCGGATCTCGACACCGGCGAGCCGCCCGATGAAGTCGGCGTACCAGTTTTCGCGCCGGAATTCACCATCGGTCACGACCGCGAGGCCGACCCCCTCTTGCCCGGCGACGACCTCGCGAATCGCGGTATCTTCGACCGCGCGTAAGGCCGCGGCAGCGAGTTCGCCGCGTGCTGCGGCATCGCGGGCGGCGACGACCTCCGGCGGCCGGAGCAAGCTGCCGACGTGGTCGGCGCGGAAGAAGGGCTTGGCAGCCGTTGCCGTAGCGGTCATCGAGCGTCATTTATCAGGCCCGGTAGGAGCAGCCTGCCGTCTGCCCAAGGACTCCGCGTGCGCGAGTTAACGGTCTCGATGGACGTCAAGGCGCCGAGCGGTTTCGCCGTCGCCTTTTTAAACACGTACGTGAAGGATCTCGGGCGCGGTCAGGACGGCACCGTGCTGCCGCTGCGCTACACGATCAAGCAACTCGGCGGCTTGAAGCTCGAGCGCGACGTCACCGTGCGCGTGGACTATCTGCCTGAAGAAGGCGGCCCCGCGCACCTCGACATCGCGTGGGAGCCCGACGGCAGTCTCTTTCCGAGTTTCACCGGTAAGCTGCATACCGACGCGACGGGCGAGACCACGTGCGCGATGACGATCGACGGCACCTACGACGCGCCGGGCGGAGTGCCCGGGCAACTCTTCGACGCGGTCGTCGGCGCGCGCATCGCGCGCGGCACGATCGAAGAACTGCTCGCGCAGTTCCGCGATGCGATCGAAGCCGATTACAAAGGCCGGACCGAGTACGCCTAGTAGGCGCGAAGCTCGGTGCGGGCGATGCGCGTGACCGGCGCCACCGGCGGGATGGCCGGGACGACCGGTTGCGTATAGATTTGCGCGAGCGCCAGCGGCGGTTCGATCAGCGCGACCGCGCCGTACGATTGCACGAGCAGACCGCTGTCGCCCTGGAGCACGGCGTCGGCGGGCGCCGGGGCCGATGCGGCAAGCGCACCGCTAACGTCGGTCTTTTGCGCGATCTGCGCGATGGCCGGGTTGGCGAACGGGGTCACCGGCGCGGCGATCGCCGCCGCTTGCGCGTGCGAGGCGGCCGCCGAGGCTTGGAGTTGCAGTGCGGCGGTTGCCGCAGCGGCAACGGTAACGGTTTCCGCCGCCGTCACGGCATCCGATGCGCGCGTAACACCGTTGAGGTACGGACTTACCGCATACACGGAGCCGCTGCCACCGACCGGACCGACTGCACCGACGCTCATGCTCCGTATATACCCGCAATGCCGGCGGGCGAAGCGGTTACGCGTCGAGCTCGGCGTAGAGTTCGCGCACGATCGCGCCGGCTTCGCGCGTCGTCGGATAGCCGCAGTAGTGCGCGAGCTGGAAGAGCGTTTCGTCGATCTCGGCGCGCGTGAGGCCGGCGTGCAACCCGAGCCGCACGTGGTCGCGCAGCGCTTCGCGCCGCAGTTGCACGATGTCGTTGACGAGTAAGATCAGCGCGCGGTCGCGCAAGCTCAACTGCGGCCGGTGCAGCATGAATCCCCAGGCGGTTTCGACGGCGAAGTCGACGCGTTCCGCCGTGCCGTCGGTCAGCGCCGCGGCATGCCGCGCGAGCGCGGCGTCGGCCGCGGCGTCGCCCAGCGCCGCGCGCATCAGCGCGATGCCCTGCGCGAAGTGCTCCTCGCTCAACGCAGCGCACCTTTCATCCACGCCGACCAAGCATAGTAGATCGCGCGCTGCTCGACTTCGCTCGTCGTATGCGCGATGCGCTCGCCATTCTCGCCGCGTGTTTCACCGCGCAACCCGCGGTTGAACCAGACGTAAGGGTTGAGGTCCGCGTTGGTTGCGGCTTGGCAGCCTTCTTGGATGCGCTCGAAGATCTCGAGGTCGTCGGCGCTGCCGATGCCGGCCGGGCCGTAGAACGTCTGCTCGCCGCGCGTGCGTGCCGCGGTAACCGCGGGCGGCACGTCCGGCAGGCCGACGTTGTACTGCCACACCTCGGTCCGGTCGACCGCGATCGGCCGGATCACGCGCAAGTTCGTCGGCGCGAACGCGAGGTTCGGGAAGAGTTGCATGCGCCACGACGCTTTGAGGGCGCGTTCCGCGCGCGCCGGGCCGAGCCGCGCTTCCAGCAGCGCCGCGTATTCGGGCAGCGGCGCGACGCTGAGTTCGGGGAACTCCATCACGCTGTGGCCGCCGCCGAGGTCGATGCCGCGGGCGGACGATTCGAACCACGATCCGTACTGCGCGTAGCCCATGCGCTCGCGTAGCTTGCCGGCAATGCGATGCAGAAACTCCGGATGGTAGCCCTCGTTGCTGCCCTCGACCTGCAGTTTCCAATTGCCGCCGTAGGCGTGCTTCCAAACGCCGCCTTCGATCGCGACGGTGCCCGCCGGCGACTGGTCGGCCCACTCGTCGATGTATGGCTTCGCCAGGCCCAGGTGCTCGTCGAGCGACGGCCCATCGGCCGCGAAGCTCGCGAAGATCAAGCCGCGATAGGTGGCAACGCGCGCCGCCGGCGAGAGGCCGGCGCCGAATTCGGCGAGTTCTTCGGGCGCATACCCGCCCGGGCGGCTGATGCCGATCAGACGCCCGCGCAGATCGTAGGTCCAGGCGTGGTATTCGCAGCGGAAGACCGTCGCGTTACCGCGCTCGTGTTGGCACACCGTCGTGCCGCGGTGCAGGCAGCGGTTGACCATGACGTTGAACTCGCCGCCGGCGTCGCGCGACACGATCACCGGAACGAGGCCCATGTAGGTCGTCGTGAAATCGCCCGCGTTCGGGAGTTCGCTTTCGTGCGCGACGAACAGCCACGTGCGATAGAAGATGCGCCGGATCTCCGCTGCGAACACGCCGGGATCGGTATACACGCGCATGTGGAGTCGCGCGCGCTCGAGATCGACGAGCTCGTCGATCTCCTCCGGCGCGAGGTCGTTGGATGCGGCCATGTTAGGCGGGCACCGGGGTCGCGCGCGGCGCGCGGGCGGCGCCGACGAAGAGCACGAGCAGAGCGGCCGCGATGCACAGTCCGCCCGAGAGGACGAACGCGGCATCGTAGCTGCCCGAATCGGTCCGGATAACGCCGGCGATGAAGGCGATGGAACTCGCGCCGAGTTGGTGCCCGGCGAGGATCCAGCCGAAGATCATCGGCGCGCGCGCGGCGCCGAAGCGATTACCGATGAGTTTGAGCGTCGGCGGCACCGTCGCGATCCAGTCGAGCCCGTAGAACACCGCGAAGATCGGCAGGCCGATGCTCGCGATGCCGAAGGCGGCGGGGAGATAGAGTAGCGAGAGTCCACGCAGTCCATAATACCAGAACAGGAGCCAGCGGCTGCTATAGCGATCGGAGAGCCAGCCCGAGAGCGTCGTGCCGATCAGATCGAAGACGCCCATCGCCGCCAGCAATCCGGCCGCGCGCACCTCGGGAATGCCGTGATCGCCGCAGGCCGGCACGAGGTGCGTGCCGATCAGACCGTTGGTGCTCGCGCCGCACACGAAAAAGCTGCCGCCGAGCAACCAGAAGTCGCGCGTACGCACGCCGTCGCGCAGGGCCACGAAGGCATTGGCGAACGGATTCCCGCGCGGGCGTTCGGGGACCACGACCGCGCTCGCGCCGAGTTGAGCGAGTTTCAGATCGGCAGGATATTCGCGCAGTACGAACAGCGCGACGGGTGCGAGCACCGCGCACACGACCGCGATGAACAGCACGTCCACGCGCCAGCCCCACTGCGTGACGAGCCAGCCGAACAGCGGCAGAAAGACGAGTTGTCCGGTGGCGTTGCTCGCGGTGAGCACGCCCATCACGGTGCCGCGGTTGGTCGAGAACCAGCGGTTCACGATCGTCGCGCCGGCGACCAGATTGATGCCGCCGGCGGCCGCGCCGATCACGCCGCCCCAGAGCGCGACGAACTGCCACGACTGCGTCATCGCGCTGGACGCCGCCGCAGCAAGCGCCATGAACGCGAGCGCGGCCGCGATCGTGCGCCGCACCCCGAAGCGCTCGAAGATGCCCGCCGCGAACGGTCCGACGAAGCCGAAGAGCGCGAGGTTGAGCGCGATCGCGGCCGAGATCGTGGCCGCGGTCCAATGGAACTCCGATTCCAGCGGTTGGATCAGCATCGTCGGCGACGAGCGCACGCCGGCCGCCGCGATCAGCAGCACGAACGTCAGCGCCGCGACGACGTAGGCGTAGTGCAGCCGCGGTGCGGGCGCCGTCATCGCTTTTTCGGCGCGGCGTACGTGAGCGCGTCGCGATCCCAGCCGGCGGCCGAGAAGCACAACGCGTAGAGCGTATCCACGAACGCGCGCAGCGCGGCCGCGGGATCGGCCGCCGCGCGCACGGTGTCGTACGGCAGCACCCATTCGCTCAGTTGCGTCGACCACGTCGCGCCTTCGGGCACCGGCAGCTGCGGCGCGCCTTCGGGTTGCGGGAAGATGTAGCCGTAGAAGAACGGCGCGCCGCCCTCATCGCCTGGATAGAAGCCGACGTTGAGCATCTCCGCGTCGAGATCGTAGCGCAGCAGATACCCGCGGGTAGTCGGCGCCGGGACGTGCTTGCCGCTGAAGAGCAGCAGCGCGAGATCGAGCGCGCCCCACCATAACTGGATGCCCGTGCGGCCGAAGAACGGCGCGCGGGCGGCCTCGAACACGCCGGCCGTCGCACTGAGGACGGCGAACCACCGCTGCACGGCGGCGGGCTCGTACGCGGCCGGACGCGTGTCGGCGTCCAGCGGCGTGACGTCGGCGACCTCTTGCGGGATCGCCGTGAGCGTCACGTCGACGTCGAGCGCGGCCAGCGCATCGTGCAAGGCGGCAAAGACCGCGGCGACCGTGCGCGCGGGGACGAGCGCGACCTGCTCGCTGCGCCCGTCGCTCGTCTCGACGATCAGCGCGCTTGCGAACACGTCGAGCGTCGCCTGCACCGTGCCGGCGCGGTAGGGCAGCGGCCCCGTCGTGACGCCTCGCGCGGTGAGCTGCAATGCGGTGAACATCCAGTTCGGCTGCGACGGCGAAAGCGCGAGGCGGAGCTTCCCGAGCATCTGCGTGTAGAGATGCAGGCTCTTCTTGGTGGGAGCCCACGACGCGACGTCGAGCTCGGGCCACGCCGGGGCGCTCACGCGTCCTCGCCGGCAAAAAGCTGCAGGGCCTGCAGCGAGGGCACGAAGTAGTACGCGCCGGTCAGCGGCGTCGAGTAGTCGGTCAGCGCATCGCGCAGGCCGTCTTCCGCGCCCGACATGCGGCGCAACATGCGGTCGAGGCGCCATTGATCGCTGCTGAAGCCGACAAACACGGTGCCGAACTCCGCCGCGTTGCCGTAGGACGTATTGCGGCGGAAAATCTTGCGCTCGGCGCCGTCGACTTCGATCGTGTTGCGCTTGACGTGCGAGGTCGGCGGCATGATCGCTTCATCCAGCTCGACGCTGTCGGCCTTGGTCCGGCCCATCACGAGTTCTTGCGCTGCGTCGGGCAGCGCTTCCCACTCGGTCGCGCGGTGGCGCCACTTCTGGAAGAGCAGCACGCTGCCGCCCGCTCCCGGTTCGCCGTCGGGAACGGTCGCGATCATGGGCGCGACTGCGAGCCCCGGGTTTTCGGTGCCGTCTTCGAAGCCGGTGAGGTCGCGGCTGTGCCGGTAACCCCAGCCGCTCAGCTCGCGCTCGAGCCGCGCGAACGGCGCGAGTGCCGTCATGATGGCGCGGGCGTTGTCGAACGCGTTGTCGTATGCCGAGCCGGCGATCCATAGCCACAGATCGGCTTGCGTCGCGGGCATCGTATAGTCACCGCTACCGGGCAACGGCGCATTGAAGCCCGACAGTTCGGCCGGCGTGTCGCCGGGCGCGACGGCGCGCCACAGCTCGGGTCGAAAGCCGATCACCAGGTTCACGCCGCCGAGGGTCGACCGCGGTCCGTCCAGGTCGACGACCGTCTGCACGAAGGCCGTCGCATCGGCCCCCGGCAGCAGCACGAACTCGAGATAGATGTGGGCGATATCGCCCAGCGCGAAGATGCCCGTTTGCGGGGTCGGCATCGCCGGTTACGGGCCGCCGAGCTCGGCGACGAAGTTCGCATAGGCATCCTTGAGCTTCGCCTGCGTGGTATCGCGTCCGACCAGCCACTGCTCGAGTGCCGGCGGGCCGTCGTAGGGCGTCAGCGCGTCGGCGACGCGTTCCGCATACGCATAGGGGACGACGACGACGCCTTCGCGGTCGCCGACGATCAGATCGCCGGGATGGACGACGACGCCGCCGCAGGCAACCGGAACGTTGATCTCACCGGGCCGCCGGCGGACCGGCGAATACGGGCTATTCCCACGGCTGAAGAGCGGGAAATCGAGCTTGCGCACTTCGTCGATGTCGCGCCACGCGCCGTCGATGACGAGCCCCGCCATCCCGCGCGAGATCGCGCTCGTAAGCGAGAGCGCGCCCGAGCCGCACGCGCCTGTGAAACCGCGCCAATCGATGATCAGCACGTCGCCGGGGCCTGCGAGCGAGAGCGCGCCGTGAATGCTGATGTTGTCGCCGGGCGGTGCCTTCAAAGTGAACGCGCGTCCGACGACGCGTTTGATCGGCTCGTAGAAGGGCCGGATACCGGCGTCCATCGTGTACAGCGTGCCGATCGCATCGCTGATGTCGGGAACGTAGAGCTGCTTGTAGCGCTCGAGGAGGGCGTCGGGCAAGCGCGGCACGTCGGTGACGATGCGCGGCGGCACGATGGCGCGCTTATCTTTGACGACGGCGTAGAGTTTGTCGAGGGCGGTGTCGGACACGATTGAGCCTCCGGAAAATGGAAGAAGCCGGCGGAGTTACCGCCGGCTTCTTTTTTGGTTTTGCTACGGGCGTTCCCGCAGCGGGGTCAGACTAGAACGCCATCCACGAGTTCACGAACAGGGTGTTCGTGTTGATGTGGTCGACGTAGCAGCCCGGGCAGCCCGTGCCGCCGATCGGGATCGTCGTGTGCGGCAGCGTCCCTTGGTGGACGAAGCCGATGTTCAGGTTGAAGTTGTCGCTGAACCAGTGAGCGTACTGGAGCGCTTCAAGCTGCGTACCGGTGTAGCTGCCGATCGTGAGGTTGTCGCCAACGCCTTCCCACGGGCCGTTCGGGCCTTGCGGGTAGACGATGCCGTTCAGGCCGGTCAAGTCGACCGACGCGTAGATCACGTTCGAGTTCGCCGTACCGGCACCGGTGGTGCCGTAACCGGCGGTCGGGCCCCATCCGATGTTGCCCTTGCTGGCGAAGACGTACGTGAACTCTTGCGAGGTCGTGCTCGTCCAGTTGCACTTCGACGAGCCGCAGTCACCGTTCGCCGAGGCGAAGGGATCGATACCGGGGCGGAAGCCGTAGTCGTACTGGATGGCTTGCTGGTGCAGCGCCTTGTTGCCGATCACCTGCGAGAACCAGATATCGTCATACGAGATCTTGCCCTGCGCCGTGATGTAGGCACCGGTGGCGTTGAACAGCGGGAAGCCCGCCGCGCAGCCTGCGCGATTGACGGCGATCGAAGCCGCGACACCCGCTGCCTGGTTGAGGGCAGAGGTTGCGCAGAGGCCGGCGCCGGCATCCCAGTAGGTCCAGGGGTTGTTGTTCAGCGAGGTGTTGGCGAAACCGACCGCCGTCAGCGTGTCCTTATCGTACAGCTGAATGTGCGAGGAGATTTCGAGTGCCTGCTGGTTGCAGTAGGGGTTGATACCCGCAACGCTGGTCAGGCCGGGCGTCGCGGAGGTCGTGCAGATCACGCCGCCGGGGGTCGCCGTGTTGGCGTTGTTGGCGGTAGCGAGTGCGAGCGAGCCGAGGCCGGTCGGGTTACCGCCGGAGATGGCCGCTTCGAGCCAGTCGGTCTTCAGGTTGCGGTACTCGAGGCTGAAGCCGTTCGTCCGCTTGCCGAAGCCGATGACCTGGTTGAAGTTACGCGTGCCCTCGCCGCCCGCGCCGCCGGTCTTACCGGCAGTCACGATCCAGCCGCCGCCGCTCGCCCACTGCATGAAGAAGCGGTCGAGGGTGATCGGAATGTTGGCGTCGTTGCTCTTCACGTCCTGATACAAGCACGACGCGCTGGCCGTGATGCTGTAGGTCGTGCAGTAGGTCGGCGTCGCAGCCGACGTACCGAGCGGGCTGTCTTGGCTCGAGGTCCACGCGAGACGAACTTCATAGGAGAAGTGCGAGTCGAGGTTGCCCTTGATGTACGGCTTGATGCCGAGCTCCATCGTGCCCTGCGAATGCGAACCGGCGACGCTGGTGTTCTGGTTCTGGCCGGCGCCGTAGGTGAAGTTCTGACCGAGGCTTGCACCCGGGATGACCGGGTTCAGGCTGTAGCCGTATCCCGACGAGACGGGACCGTTTGCGGCGGTGGCCGGGTACCAGCCGCCGGGAGCCGCGACGACCGCACCGGCGAGGTTCGTACCTGCCGCGCGAGCGTAGGGCCCGTTGGTGACTTCGGTGTCGAAGAGGCCGGTGGCGGGCTTATAGGAGATCTGCACGCCGCCGCGGTTCTTGAGGATGGCCGCTGCGGTGGCATTCGCCTGCGCCTGCAGCGCGGCTTCTTGCTTGGTGAGCGTCGAGACCGTCGACGAGAGCGTCGTCTGTTGCGAGGCCAAGGCCGCCTGTTGCGCCTTGATGGCGGTAACCTGCGTCTGGACGTCCTTCAACTGGCCGGCGTACTGCGTCATCAGCTTCTTGAGAGCATCGATGTCGCGCTTGTTCACGTCGTCGCCGTTGATGAGCGCCGCTTTGATCGCGGAAAGTGCGCGATCCGTCATGGCTGCAATTTCGTAGCGCGTTAGCGGGCGGTTGCCGCGGAACGTGCCGTCGGGATAACCCTTGATATAGCCGTCTGCCGCAAGTTCTTGCACGGCTTGGTAGGCCCAGTGGTTCGCGGGAACGTCGGCAAACGAGTCCGAGTCATCCGACGAAGCTTGGGCAACCGTGGCCGCGGGAGCGGTGACGGCGGGGGCGCTAGCGCCCGGAGTATCGGCAGCGGCGGCGGGAAGCGCGCCGATCATGCTGGTCGACAGCACGATGCCGAGGGCGGCTGCTGCCGCCCGCAGATGTAATGGGACCAATTGGGAAACCCTCCTGGGTAATCCGGTGGGGTGTTACGTTGCCTAGATGGCTGGAATGTTAAATAAATCCTTCTACCCCGTCAACTAGACCAGGGTAGAATCCTGTCAGTCGGCAAGCCGAGCGTCCGGATGTGACGTGGAATGCTGACAAAACGCACAAAACTCCTGGTTAAGAACAGGCTAAACAGAGCATTGGGCGGGCAATCCGCCGCCCGCTCGAGCAAGCGCGCGAGGCGGCCGGAATTGGGCGGTGGATCGAGCGCGCTCAACCGGGTGGGCGCGCTCTTCCTCTTATAGGCTCGACTTCGCGCGGCGCCGTGGAGGGGGGCGGCGAACCTTGACCGGCTTGCATCCGGTGGGCTACCATCTCCGAGTTCACGCCGCACTTACAGGGGAGGATATTTCCTTTGAATTGGGATTCACGCCGGCTGCGCGCCGTTGCCGTCGCGGCGGCCTTGCTGCCCCTGCTGGCGACCGGGCGCCCGGCGCAGGCCGACGACACGGTCAGCGTCGTCTTGGCCAAGGGCATCCCCGCCCTCATGGACACGCTCGACTTGGTAGCCGAGGGAGCAGGGTTCTACAAGCAGCAGCACCTGATCGTCCAGAAGAAGTTCGTGACCGGCGGTGCCTACGAGGCCTCGCTTGCTTGCTCGAACGGCGACGGCGACATCTGCCCGATCGGGATCGAGCCGCTGCTGACCGGCTATGAGAAGAACATCCGGCTCAAGCTGTTCCTCTCGCGGGCACGGCACTTCGCCTACGTCCTGAGCGTTCTCGACAGCAGCCCAATTCAGTCCCCGGCCGACTTCAAGGGCAAGAACATCGGCGTCCACGACCTCGGCCCCGGCTCGTCGGGCTCGTTCACGACCGAATCGAACCTCGCGTACTATGGCCTGAAACCGGCGGACTACACCCTCACGGCGGTCGGCTACGAGCGCAAGGCCTTCGACGCGGTCACCTCGGGCCGGGTCGATGCGGCCGCCTTCCCTTCCTATGAACTCATCCCGTTCATCGTCTCGGGCAAGAAGCTGCGGATCTTCTACCATCCGACCCTCAAGGACGTCGCCAACGTCGGCTACGCCGCCTCGCCCACGGTGATCGCGACCAAGGGCAACGACATCGCCCGGTTCTCGCGCGCGATCGTCGAGGCGGCGCTGCTCGTGCACGATAACCCGGCCGGTGCGGCCCGGCTGATGTTGACCGCGCGGGGCGATGCGTTCACCGAGGACGACGTCAAGACGGTCGCGGCGGAACTCGCCGTCTGGGATCCGGATCTGCCGGCCGGCGATCCCGCCAGCCGGACGATCGGCGCGCTCTCGTTGACCGGCTTGCAGCCCTACATCCAGCTGCTGACCGACGTCGGCGTGACGAAGACCGCCATTCCGGCCTCGGAGGTCGTGACGGATCAATTCATCGATTTCGCCAACGCGTTCGACCATGCGACGATCGACGCGCTCTCCAAGCAACTGCGCTAAGGAAGCCCACCCATGAACAAGGCCCGCCGTTTCGTTTCCGCCCTCATCGCCGGCGGCGTGCTGGCCGCGTCGCTCGCCGCGCCGCGTCCGGCGTCGGCCGACGACGCGCTCACGGTGGTGCTGGGCCGCACGACGCCGGCCTTGATGGACACGCTCGACCTCGTCGCCGAAGGCGCCGGCTTCTACAAGCGGCACCATTTGACGGTGACCAAGATTCTGGTCGCCGGAGCGGCGGATGCGGTCGACTACTGCGCGAGTGAGAAGGGCGACATCTGCCCGATCGGCATCGAGCCGGTGCTGACCGCCTACGAGCAAGACCGGCACTTGATGATGTTCCTCACGCGCTCGGCGCACTTCGCGTACGTCGTCGCCGTGCTCGATACGAGCCCGATCAAGACGCTGGCCGATTTCAAGGGCAAGAAGATCGGCGTGCACGTGCTCGGCGCGGCCGCATCGGGAACGATGACGACGCAGTCGGCGTTGCAAATCGCCGGGCTCAAGCCGACCGATTATTCGTTCGTGCCGATCGGCTACGAGGATAAAGCGTTCAATGCCGTTGCGAGCGGACAAGTCGATGCGGCCGCGTTTCCGTATTACGAGTTCATTCCGTTCATGGTCGCCGGCAAAAAGATGCGCATCTTCTATCACCCGACATTGAAGGACGTGGTCAACGTCGGCTATGCCGCGGCGCCCGACACGATCCTCGAGAAGGGCAACGCGCTCGGACGCTTCTCGCGCGCCATCGTTGAAGCGGCGGTGTTCGTGCGCGCGAACCCCGCCGCCGCCGCGCGGCTGCTGTTGCAGGCGCACGGCACGCCCTTCACTGACGCCGATGTCGCGACGTACACGGCCGATCTCACCGCCTGGGAGGCCGATCTGCCGGCCGCGGATCCGAACAACAAGCAGATCGGCGCATTTTCGGCCTCGGGCCTACAGCAGTACATCGACTTGCTTCAGCAGTCCGGGGTGACCAAAACGCACATTCCGGTCGGGAATGTAATGACGACGCAGTTTATCGATTACGCCAACAATTTCAACGTGAAGGCCGTTGAAGCGTACGCTAAAGGAATGAAATGACCCTGACGCCGCTGAGCATCGTGCTCGGCAAGCCCAAGCTCTCGCTGATGGATACGCTGTATCTCGTCGCCGAGGGTGCGGGCTTCTTCGCCGCCGAGGGGATCGCGGTGAACGTCGTGCGCGTCGGCGGTGCGGCGGAAGCCGTCGACGTGTGCTCGAGCGGCGCGGGCGATCTGTGCCCGATGGGTATCGAGCCGATTCTCAACGGCTACGAGCGTGGCGTGCGGTTGCAGTTATTTCTGGCGCGCGAGCGCTCGTTCACCTACGTGTTGTGCGTGCCGGAGGATAGTCCGGTCGTGAAGCTGACGGACCTCAAAGGCAAAGCGATCGGCGTGCATCTGCTCGGTCCGGGCGGCGCCGGTCCGGTCGCGATCGACTCGATGATGGCAGCCGCCGGCCTGTCGAAGAACGACTACGCGTTCGTGCCGACCGGCTATGAGGACGAGGCCTGGGCGCACGTTCTCTCGGGTCGCGTCGCGGCGGTCGGCTTCCCATCGTACGACTATATTCCACTGACGGCGCGCGGCGTGAAGATGCGCATCTTTCGCCATCCGGTGCTCAAGGACGTCGTCAACGGCGGCTACGCGGCGTCGCCCGCGACGATGGATGCGAAAGGCGAGGCGCTGGGCGGATTTTCGCGCGCGATCGTCAAGGCCGCCGTGCTGGTGCGCTTCAACGCCGCCGCCGCTGCGCGCCTCGTCTACGCCGCCTACGGCGAACCGTTCGACGCCGCCGACGTAGAACTCAAGACGCGCGAATTGAACCTCTGGCAAGATTTGCTTCCGGCCGCCGACCCCGCGAACCCGCGCATCGGCATCGTGTCGGCCGCGAGCATGCAACGCTACCTCGACGTCCTCTCGAACTACGGCGCGATGAAGCTGCCGATCCCGGCCGCCGCCGTGGTAACGGAGCGCTTCATCCGCATCGCCAACGACTTCGACCGCGGCACCGTCGAGCGCCACGCCCGTAGCCTCATGTAGCTCGGCGCCCCCCTGACCGGCTTAGGCAATAGGCTAGGCGGCGATCGCAGTTAGATCGCCGCCGCGGGCCTCTTGGGCGGCTTTGAGTGTACGAAACACGACGGTGGCAAGGCGGCGTTTGAGGCAGCGCATCGCCTCGCGGTGGGTTTTCCCCTCGCCGCGTTTGCGGTCGTAGTAGAGTTTGCCGACGTGCCCTTCCGCATGCATTTGCGCGTTCGCAATATTGTGCAGGCAGCGATTGAGTTGTCGATTGCCGCCCGTACTCAGCCGCACCGACTGGTACTTTCCACTTGAACATTGAACGGGCGCCGTTCCGGCATGCGAAGCGAATGAATCGGCGTTACGGTAGTTGAGGACTGAACCGGCATGTCCGATCAGACCGGCGGCGGAGATTACTGAGCAGCCACGGAGCTCGAGTAACGCCGGCACCAGCCGTTCAACGAAAGGGCGCATCCGCTTCTCCAGAGCGATAATGCGGTCCAAGAGTCGACGAAGATCGGTTAGAAGATCTGCGATTTCGTCCAAGACCTCATAATCCGCGTACCCGTAGGTTTGTCGATCGCGAAGGCCAAGCTCGGCAGCGTCTAGAGCTTTATTTGTTGTTAGGTCAGCTGGAAGTTCGAGCTCAAGTCGCAGCGATAAAGCCCGTATTCTATTGACTTTTGCGGTCCGCTCTCGAACATAACGATCGCGGCGTTCATAGAGTAGCCGCGCGGCCTCCTCTTCGTCCACCTCAAGATGCCGCGGCAATGTTTCACGCTCTCGCAGCACGGCCTCAGCGATCGCATGTGCATCTTGGGGATCAGACTTGCCGTGCCGGCGAAGGCGACGCCGGTGACGCTTCGTGATTGTTCCCGGGACTTCGAAAACCGTCTGCCCTTCACGTACGAGAACATCGGCGAATGAGCGACCGTACGACCCGGTTCCCTCTAGTCCCCAGACCAGGCCTTGAAACTTTCGACTGCGCTCGATTGCTTCTGCGTAGCCGCTTTGATCGGCAGCGATCGTAAACGAATCGAGCACGTTGCCCAGCGCATTCACGATCGCGACGCTGTGCGTGTCTCGGTGTGTATCAACCCCGGCGAAAAACTCCACGCGTTCCTCAAATTCAGATCCGGTGAGGTCGTCGGCAATACTTTAGTGAGCGAAGAACACTCGGCTTACTAGCCAGAAAACCGCACCTGAGTAAAACGCCGGCTCGGCAGGTCAGATACTGGCCACGAAGGCTGTCATCCCGTGAGCCAGAACCGGCGCGTCCCAATCATAACCCTAAAGTCATCCCGAGCGTAGCGCCGCAGCGCGGAGTCGAGGGACAGCGACCGGCTTTGCGATCGCAGCGCGCCACCAAGCTTGATGATCGCGGCGTTCCACCAAGCTCGATGATTGTCGCTGTCCCTCGACTCCGCGCTTACGCGCTACGCTCGGGATGACAAAGGGGGGAGATGCGCTCGCAATAGCCTTGGGGGCTTCAAGGCGGCAGTGCGCGGCGCAGATGGCGGCGCTTTCCTCGCAATGACGCGCGTTGCGCGCCTCACTCGTCGACGTTGGCGAGGGCGCGCTCGACGATTTCCCGGAGCGTGCGCTGGTCGGCGGCGGAGAGTTTTGCTATCGCGGGCGGGGCTTCGTTCAGCAGCATCTCTTCGACGCGGCGGTGCAGGCGCTGGCCGGCCGGCGTCAGGCGCACGACTTTCGAGCGGCGGTCGGCCGTCGCGTTGCGCCGTTCGGCGAGGCCGCGCTTTTCGAGGCGGTCGACGATCCCGGTCGCGTTCGAGGCATCGCAAAACATATTTTCCGAAAACGCGCGCATCGTCGCATCGGGATGCTCGGCGAGCACCTGCAGTCCTTGCATGAGCTGCGGCGTGAGATCGTGTGCGGCGATGCGTTCGCTCAGCCACGCCTTTTGCGACTGCAGCAACGTGATGAAGCTGCGAAACGCGCGACTACCGTTCGTCGGCATACTTGACATGTACCATAATCGATGTTAAAAAGCAATTAACTTCATGAGTACCACTACTTCCGCCGGGGCGGACGTCGAGTCCTGGTATACGGCCTACGCTCAGAGTTTGCGCGGCGCGACGCGGCGCGTGCTCGGCAATCGCGACGACGCCGAAGACGCGCTGCAAGACGCCTTCGTCGCGGCGCTGCGCTTCCACGACCGCTACGACGGCGGCAACCCCTACCCGTGGCTGCACCGGATCGCCACCCGCAAGGCCCTGAACATCCTCGCCCGGCGCCGGACCGGCGGGGGGCAGATCTTCCCGGCCTCCGACGAACCGTCGGCTGAAGCCGCAGCCCTGGCCGCGATCGGCGCGGCCGAGCTCGCCGCCCTGCTGCGGACCGAACCGGCGGTCGCGCTGCACGCGCTCGGCGGCCTGCGCTTCCGCGAGGTCGCGGAGCGCCAAGGGACCCCGCTCGCGACCGCGGCGACCCGCATCCGGCGCGGAAAACGCCGCCTGCGCAGCTACCTGGAAGCAACCCTCGCCGATCTTCCCGTTTCGAGGCCAGCGTGATCGATTTTTTCCTCCGGCGCCCGATCTTTGCCACCGTCTGCTCGCTGGTGATCCTGCTGCTCGGGATCGTCGCGATTCCGACCCTGCCGATCTCCCAGTATCCGAACATCTCCCCGCCGACGGTCACCGTCCAGGCGGTGTATACCGGCGCGAGCGCGGAGGCCGTCGAGGCCAGCGTCACGACGCCGCTCGAACAGGCGATCAACGGGCTGCAAGGGCTACGCTACATCTCCTCGCAGTCGACCAATCAGGGCACCTCGACGATCACCGCGACCTTCGACCTCGATCGCGACCTCGATCAGGCCGCGAACGACGTGCAGAACGCCGTGAACCTCGCGCAAGGCCGCCTGCCGAACGAAGTGAAGCTCACCGGCGTCTCCGTTTCCAAGAACAACGGGACGTTCGTCATGGGCATCGGCATCACGTCGACCAACCCGGAACTCACCACGGCCGCGATCACGACCTACCTCGAGAACAACGTTACCAACGACTTGCAGCGCATTCCCGGCGTGAGCAACGTCATCGTCTTCGGCGAACGCAAGTATGCGATGCGGCTGTGGGTCGATCCGAAGCGCCTCGCCGACAACGGGCTCACCGCCGGCGCCGTCACCGCGGCGCTCTCAGCGCAAAACGTCGAAGTCGCCGCGGGCTCGATCGGGGCGCAGCCGACCGACGGCCACCAGCCCTACGAGTACACGGTGCAGTCCAACGGGCGTCTGCACGATCCGGCCGGCTTCGGCAACATCGTACTCAAGACGACGCCCGACGGCGGCTTCGTCCGCGTGCGCGACATCGGTCGCGTCGAACTGGGCGCCCAAGACTACTCGGGCAGCCTCTGGTACAACGGCAAAGACGCCGTGGGCCTGGGCATCGAGCAACTCGCCACCGGCAACGCGCTGCAAGTCTCAAACTCCGTCATCGCAACGATGCAGCGGCTGCAGGCGAAGTTCCCGGCCGGCATGCATTGGGAGGTCGCGTTCGATACGACGCTCTTCGTAAGCGAATCGATCAAGGAAGTCGTCACGACCCTGCTGATCGCGATCGTGCTGGTCGTGCTCGTGATCTTCCTGTTCCTCCAGGATTGGCGCACGACGCTCATCCCGTCGCTCACGATTCCGATCTCGCTGCTCGGCACGTTTTTCCTGATGAAGGTGCTGGGTTTCTCGATCAATACGCTCACGCTCTTCGGCGTGACGCTCGCGACGGGCTTAGTCGTCGACGATGCGATCGTCGTGATCGAGAACATCGCCCGCTTCATCCAAGAGAAGGGCATGTCGCCGTTCGAGGGCGCGCGCGAAGCGATGGCCGAGATCTCGGGCGCCGTGCTCGCATCGTCGCTCGTGCTGCTCGCGGTGTTCGTGCCGGTGGCGTTCTTTCCGGGGACGACCGGCCAGCTCTACAAGCAATTCGCGCTGACGATCGCCTGTTCGATCACGATCTCGCTGTTCAACGCGCTCACGCTCACGCCGGTGCTGTCCTCGATCTTCCTCGGCCATAAGGCCGAAGGCGGGTCGCGTATCTTCCGTCCGATCAACCGCGCGATCGATGCGACGCGTAAGGGCTATCATTTCGCCTTGCCGCAGATCCTGCGGCGTCCCGTGCTCACGTTCGTCGCGTTTGCCGTGTTGCTCGCGATTACGGGGCTGTTCTTCACGCGCACGCCGACGGGCTTCGTGCCCGACGAAGATCAGGGCTACTTCATCGTCAGCGCGCAGGGCCCGGAGGGCTCCTCGCTCGACCAGACGCATGGCGTTCAGCGCGTGCTCGAGGCGATCATCCGGCGCCAGCCGGAAGTCGAGAACATCTTCGACATCGGTGCGTTCGGCTTCACCGGCAACGGGTCGAACAAAGTAACGATGTTCGTGCTGCTCAAGCCGTGGGGCGAACGGCCGGGCGCGCAGCACACGCTCAACGCCGTGCTGGCGCGGCTCGGTCCGCAACTCTATCTCAACCCCAAGGGCGTGCTCGCGTTCGCGTTCAACCCGCCGGCCATTCCCGGGCTCGGGTTCCAAGGCGGCTTCGATTTCGAGTTAGAGGACCGTGGGAACAACGGTCTGCCGGCGCTGCTGGGCGGCGCCTATCAGATCGTCGGCCAGGCCTACGCGCCCAATAGCGGCCTCCAGAGCGTCTACACGACGTTCACGAATAGCTCGCCGACGATTTCCGCCAACGTGGATCGCAATAAGGCGCAGAGCTTAGGTGTGAGTCTCACCGACCTGTTCAATACGATGCAGGTCTACTTGGGCTCGGTCTACGTCAACGACTTCGACATGGGCGGCAAATCGTATCGCGTGTACGTGCAAGCCGACCAGCCGTATCGCTCGCGCATCGCCGACCTCTCGAACATCTACGTTCAAGGCTCGTCGCTCCAAAACGGCGTCAGCGTTCCGAGCGCGCCGATCCCGCTGAGCGAACTCGTCGACGTCAAGAAGATCGACACCGCGCCGACGATCACACATTACAACCTCTACCGCTCGATCTCGATTTCGGGCTCGGCGGCACCCGGCCACGGTTCGGGCGAGGCGCTCGATACGATGCAACGGTTCTTCGCGAACGCCCACTTGCCGCAAGGCACGGCGTTCGAGTGGAGCGGCATCGCGCTCGAACAGATCGAGAGCGGCGGCGCCGCGGCGGCGATCTTCGGGCTCGGCATCGTGTTCGTGTTCCTCGTGCTCGCCGCGCAGTACGAATCGTTCGCCGACCCGCTGATCATCCTGCTCGCGGTGCCGCTGGCGCTGCTCGGTGCCTTCATCGGCCTCTGGCTGCGGCATATGGTTTCCGACGTGTTCGCGCAGGTCGGCTACGTAATGCTGATCGGCCTCGCGAGTAAGAATGCG
>Ga0302202_10001734_pt1 | contig 26584 bp, 25 predicted proteins | sample II_Bog_N3_3_FD_194579 | JGI IMG/M metagenome (GOLD analysis project Ga0302202, IMG submission 194579) | Peat permafrost microbial communities from Stordalen Mire near Abisko, Sweden - II_Bog_N3_3 | ecosystem: Environmental > Terrestrial > Soil > Wetlands > Peat | place: Sweden: Abisko...
CGATGAGATGGCGCAGAAGCACGGCGATCCCCGCGGCAAGACCGAGTGCTGGTACGTGTTGGCGGCCGAACCGGGAGCGCAGGTGGCCTGCGGCCTAAAGCCCGGCGTTACGCTGGACGATATTCAAAGAGGGATCGAGGCCGGGACGCTGGAGGAGAGCCTGAATGCGCTCGATCTGGCCCAGGGCGAGATGGTCTATGTGGACGCCGGGACGGTTCACGCCATCTGGCCGGGATCGATTCTGCTCGAAACCCAGCAGAACTGCGACTTGACCTACCGCATGTACGACTATGGGCGGGGACGCGAACTGCATATCAAGAGATCGTTGGAGGCCACGCGGATTGTGACGCGCGCCGGCAAGGTTCCGGCCAGACCGTTTCACGGACGGACCATTTTGATGGACGGGGAGTACTTTCGCATCGAGCGCATCGCCGTGGACGGCAGCCGGGCGAGTTCCGGCCTGCCCGACCAGGATGATTCGGACCGGGGGCTTCAATACCTTTTCGCTGCTGGCGGGTCGGCCGGAATCTCAGGGCCGGGCTTTGATCCGGTAGAGTTGCCCAGGGGAGGCATTCTGGCCGTCCCCGCCGCTGCCCCGGAGTTCGCTGTGAGGGATTTGGGCTCGCTTGACCTGATTCGCATTACGCCTCGCTGGCCGGAAGGGAACCAATGACAGAGGTTAGATGGAGAGAGCCGGTCGTGGCCGGAATCTGGGATTTGACGCTACCATCTCTCCCAGATCGAGCATTACGGACCTTGCATTTTCACAATGCGGATGTACACTCTAGCGAAAGGGAATGCCTCGGGGGCGGGTGTCCTGCAGTCTTGGAAGGAGACACGGAATGCATTTGAAGCCGTACCTTGGGTTGGTCGTCGCATCTCTCCTTGTATTGGGGGCAAACCGCGCTCCTGCGCAAGCCCCGCCCGCGGCCTCTGTGGCAAGAGTGCCTTTGGCCATCGGCGCCGGCTTTTCCGGCTACAACCCCGATTACGGGAACGGGCATCTCCTCGGCGGAACGCTCTGGATCGACTACTCCCCGAGTTGGGTGCCGTCGCTTCTGCGCGGAGTCGGCCTTGAAGCTGAGGCTCACGATCTCCACTTTGGACAATCGAGCTCTCAGCCGAAGAATCTTCGGCAGGACGTTGCCTCGGGCGGGGTCTTCTACTCCTGGCCCCGCTACTCCGGCATTCGCCCTTATGTAAATTACCAGATGGGCTTAGGCAATCAGGACTACACAGTGGGCCCCCTCGCGGCTCCGGTCCGCATCCATCAGAGCCGCACGGTTACCAGCGTGGGCGGCGGAGTGGAATTCCGCGCCTCCAGGAGGATCTGGGTGCGCGCCGATTACCGCTACGAGTTCTGGCCCGATTTCTACTTCCATGGCACCAGGCCCGTCGCGCAACTCAATGCGCAGGGCTTCACCATCGGCGCTTTATATCACTTCAGCGGGCCCCATCTTCATTGAGGGCAGGGTGGGCCGCGCGCCACGCCGGAATTGACCACGGGGTCTGCGCGGATGTTCTCGGAATCGGGGGGGGTTTGAGTTTAGCAGTTGTGACCGGATCGGCTGGATTGGTTGGCTCAGAGGCAGTTTCTTTCTTTGCGAATCTTGGCTTCGAGGTTGTCGGGATTGAAAACGACATGCGCAGCCGGTTCTTTGGCCAGGAAGCCTCCACGCGCTGGAATCAGAAGCGCCTCAAGGAAGAGTTGGGCTCTTCCTACCGTTCGGAGAACTTTGACATTCGCGATTGGGAACAGGTAAACCGCCTGTTTGCCGCTCTTGGAAAGAGCATCTCGCTCGTGATCCACGCCGCTGCCCAGCCCTCCCATGAGTGGGCTGCGCGCGAGCCTCACACCGATTTCTCTGTCAACGCCACGGGCACCCTGAATATCCTCGAGGCCGCCCGGCTACATTGTCCCGACGCGCCTTTCATCTTTACCTCCACCAACAAGGTCTATGGAGACGCTCCCAACCGGCTGCCGCTCATTGAGCGAGAGACCCGCTGGGAGATCGATCCGGCTCATCCATTCTCCGGCGGAATCGACGAAAGCATGTCCATCGATCAGACGCTCCATAGCCTGTTTGGAGCCTCCAAGGTGGCTGCCGACGTGCTGGTGCAGGAGTACGGAAGATATTTTGGGATGAAGACCGCCTGTTTCCGCGGAGGCTGCGTGACCGGCCCGCATCAAAGCGGCGCAAAGCTCCACGGGTTCCTCGCCTACCTCATGCGCTGCGCCGCGCTCGGGCTGGAATACACGGTCTACGGATACGGCGGCAAGCAGGTGCGCGACAATCTTCACTGCTTTGACCTGATTAGCTGTTTCCATGAGTTCTATCTCCATCCCCGCGCCGGAGAAGTGTATAACATGGGCGGCGGCCGGTTCAGCAACGCCTCCATGCGGGAGGCCATGAAGATTTGCGAGGAGATTACGGGCCGCGAGATGAAGTGGGCCTACACCAGCGAAAACCGCATTGGCGATCATATCTGGTGGATCAGCGCCACGGACAAATTCAAGAACCACTATCCCAACTGGAAGCAGACCTTCGACGTCCCCGGCATTCTCAGGGATATCTATGAGAAGAACGTCGAGCGCTGGCGTGCGGAACACTCATGATCGATCGCGGCGCGCGGAACGTTCTTGGCGTGCGCGTGAGCGCGGTGGACTATGAGTTCGCGGTGAGCAGGATCATGGAGTGCGCCCGGACTGGCCGGCGTTGCACGGTGAGCGCGCTGGCCGTGCACGGCGTTATGACCGGCGTCCTTGACGGCACGCACCGTTACCGCCTGAATCACCTCGATCTGGTCACTCCGGACGGCCAGCCGGTCCGCTGGGCGCTGAGACTGCTTCATGGCGCCAGGATTCCCGACACTGTGCGCGGGCCAAGGCTCACCGCAATGGTCTGCGAAGAGGCCGCGCGGCAGGGCGTCCCGGTCTACTTCTACGGCAGCACCGGGGAGACCCTGCGGAAGTTGCGGACAAATCTTCTGGAGAGATTCCCCGCCCTGATCATTGCCGGGATGGAACCCTCCAGGTTCAGAAAGCTCAGTGAAGAAGAGCAATTGAATCTGGCGGAACGCATACGCGGATCCAAAGCGGGCATCCTCTTTGCGGGACTGGGCTGCCCTCGCCAGGAAGTCTTCGCCTATGAGATGGGGAATCTCCTGCCCATGCCCATTCTGGCGGTGGGAGCGGCCTTCGATTTTCACGCCGGCCTGCTCAAGGACTCGCCGGCTTACCTGCGTCGCATCGGCCTGATGTGGCTGCACCGGCTGGTACAGGAACCTCGGCGCCTGTGGCGCAGGTACCTGATCGCCAATCCTCAATTTGTGGCCTTGTTCCTGGCTCAGTGGCTTCATCTTTGGAAGCCCAGCCTGGAGAACACAACCGAGCCCCGCGCAAGTATTCGCTTCGGCTGAGAGGGCGACGCCACAAAATGTACCCTATTTCGAGCAAATGCTGGAATTGCGAGATTGGCAAGTAGAAGATAATCAATGTGTTGCCAGGATAAAGCGAACAAAGAGAGAATGAATCACCGGGGGAGGCAGATCGCATCACAGTTTCACGGTTTTACAGTAAATAGGGGGGAGGGGGGTCCGAAAAGCGGGGGTACGGACCGGGCAGATCCCTGACAAAGGTGTCCTGTAGCCGCTGGATGCTTTTCGTCGCTCGACCGGTGCTCGCCATCTTCTTTCACCGTGACCCTTTTTACAGTGTGCATCAATGGGAGGCAATTATCTGCAAACCAAGGGGACGCCCCGCGCAAATGGGAAGACGACGCGGTCGGCTGCCGTTTCCGGGGAAAGCAAATGCGGAACCGCAGTAGGAAGGCGGGACAGCCGGATGGCTTGAGGGTTCCTTGGAATGCGGGCTCCTCTTTCGTCTTCCCCGCCCCTGATCGCCGGCCGTGCAGGAGGGTCAAGAAATATTTGTTGCAACGAGTATCTGGTTTGGCGCATCCTATAGTCAACAAAAGAATCCGCGCGGAAGACGCTTCTGTTTTTCCGTCCCGCGCAGTCCCGGCGAGCCTTCCTCATAGCTTTGCCGGCAACCCCATAGCGGCCGTGCGGCCGGCACCGAAAGGAATCAATGATGAAGCGTTTGGCAATTGTAACCGGTATTCTCGCGCTCGCGGCTCCCCTGGCCCTGGCGCAAGCCTCCACCTGGACCAGCGACCCGGCGCACAGCGCGGTGGAGTTCAGCGTCCGCCATCTCACCATCTCCGACGTGCACGGGCGCATCGGCAAGGTGTCGGCGACTCTGCACCTGAACGAGACCGAGATCGCCAAATCCTCCGTCACAGCCACCATCGACGTGAGCACGGTCGACACCGGGGAACCGGCCCGCGACACCGACCTCAAGTCGGATTCGTTTTTCGACGTGGCCAAATCTCCCACGGCCACCTTCGAGAGCACCAGCGTGGTGAAGAGCGCCGGCGGCCTGACGGTAACGGGCAACTTTACCCTGCACGGCATAACCAAGCCCGTGGTCCTCGAAGTGGAAGGCCCCAGCGGGCCGGTTCTGGGAATGGACCACAAGCCGCGCTCCGGCTTCACGGCCACCACCAGCATCAGCCGCAGCGCCTTCGGCATCGGCGCGAAGTATCCGGAGGCTATCATTGGCGACGCGGTGAAGCTGACCATCGAGCTTGAAGTCGTCAAGCAGTAAGAAGCATTGAAAGAGCGCGAGAGCTCGCCAATGGCAAGACTGAAGCTGGAAATTGTGCAGGAACGCCCCTTTGCAACCCTGGAGGAAGAGGCTCTGCTGAATCTGCTGCGCACCTCCGACTCCCTCAACCGCGCCTTTCACCTGAAAACCCGCGACTGGGGCGTGACCTCGACGCAGTACAACGTGCTGAGGATTCTGCGCGGAGCGCAGCCGGAGGGCCTTACCTGCTCGGCAATCGGCAGCCGAATGATCACGGCCGAACCGGATATTACGCGCCTTCTGGCGCGGCTGAAGGCGCTCAGGCTCATCCGCCAGCGGCGCGACTCTCGTGACCGGCGCATTCTCTGGACCATGATCTCCGAAGCCGGGCTCAATCTGCTCAAGGAGATGGACCCGGTGATTGAGAAGATTCCGCGGGAACTGCTGGGACACCTGGAGCCCGGGGAACTGACGGAGTTGATTCGCTTGCTGGAAAAGGCCCGCGGGCGCAGAGAGGAGCCGCAAGCGTTGACCTAGTGTGGGGTCTCAGGAGTTTGCTGAGGAATTGAGAGACGAAGAAGCTGATCCATTTCGACATCGCTCCTCATGAACAAAGGGATTCGGTGGGGCGGTTTCATAACAAAATCAGCAAGTTAGCCACCGCTTTGCGGTGATCGCGAGTTAGCAAGTTGGCGGCAGTTCATTCAAGCCGTAACTCGATGCGGCGAGTCAGGCTGCTCCTGAGGAACGGGGGTCCGGTTGGGATTCCTCGTATCCCACTCCAGGCGCAAAAACAGAGACGCGCCGAGGGTTGGGCACCCAATCTTTGTCGTAGCGGACAGCGCCAGGATTGTGCAGGCGACGGAGGGGAACGGAAGGCAGCTACTTGCCCAATACCTTCTGAGCCACCAGCGCCTCATCCGCATCGGGCTGAATAATCTTGTTATGCAGGCAATAGAGGGCGAGTTCAAGCCGGTCGCTGACGCCCAGCTTGTCATAGATCTTGCGCAGATAATTCTTGATCACCTGCTCGGTGGTCCCCAACTGGAAGGCAATCTCCTTGTTGCGCTTGCCCTGGGTGATGCAGGTAATGATGGCCATCTCCTTGGGCGAGAGCTTGGGCTGGGTGCGCGGATTGACCAGGGCAGCGGCCTGGGCGCGATAGGCCTCGATGACCCAACTGACCGATTGATTGTCGATCCAGGTCTCGCCGGCGGCGATCCGGCGCACGCAGCGGACCAGCAGATCGGGCGAGATTGAGCGGGAGACGATGCCGCGCACCCCGCGCCGATAAAGCTCGACGGTCTGGTTTTCGTCGGCTGCCACGGCCTGCACGATCAGCTTCACTTCGGGGGCAATGCGCAGCAGCTCGGGGATCACGTTGGTCGTTCCGGCCAGCAGACTCCCCTCCATGAGAACAATGTCGGTGGGGTAGCGCTCGATGGCCGCCTGCAGATTCTCAAGCGAATCGGCCTGGGCCACTACGCGAAGATCGTCTTCGAGTGCGAAGACCTTGCGAATGCCCACACGGTAGATCGCCTGGGAATCCGCGAGAATCACGCGGATTGTCCCCGGCTTGACCGGAACCTCGAGAGCTTCGCCGTCTGTGGAATCGTCCAGAATAACCATAAATCGTTCTTGCCAAGTGAAAATGCGGTTGTCGCCAACCCTGTTGCGGCTGTCACTGCTCGGCAAACTGATAATCGTCGATGGTGGCGGCAGCCTGATAGTTACCTTGGTTCTTGGAGCAGCGTACCACACGCCCCTGACAATGAACCAGAACATCGTGCGGCGTACCTAGAACAGCACCAGGCATGCGCATGGAAAAACGGATCTCCAGCCCTGCGCGTACCGGTGTTTCCAGCTCAAAAACCACTCCGCTGGCGGAGACATTCCGTGTTAGAGCTGCAATTTCCCCTTTGCCGGAGGTGAGAATCACCGGCAGAGCAATCGGAAATCGCACGGCGCATCGTACTTCCTGCCGCTTAGAGGCCGGTCGAGCACGAGCAGAGGAAAGCGGAAACGCTGATTTCAAAGCATCCATAAACGGCATCCCCGGCCCTGAATGGGCCATACTCACTCTACCGAACTTCTCCTGCAAGCTCCATGTCACCAAAGTTTCCGAGCAGGTAACCCATGTTACCCTCTCGTGCGGACACAAAGCAAGATTCTTACCCACAGGCATCCAGCAATCTGGTTCATGGAAGCGCCTCTCGAAGCCTCAAGCGGAGGAAAGACCATCCAATCTGGCCGGCTCAGTCAAGGGAACGATGCGAGCCGCCCACTCACTCCAATTCCTGTTTGGGCCCGCGCCCGCTCTCTTGACACGCCCAAGCGCCCGGCGACAAGCACTGCAGGAGGCTTCCGCTTTTAAGAAAGTAAAGCAGGATGGGGTGATTCATTCTGCGAACGTTAGCATCAAATTAGGTATTTGATGTGCGCGAGACGAATACGCATCATATAATGAGGCCAGCGGAGCACTATTTCGGCTGCTCGCGCAAGCAGCGATAGGCGACTTGCAGGGGGATACAATGAGAACCACTCTCGATATACGGAACGAAGTCCTGGAACAGGTGAAGGAATACGCGGAGGCCAGGCGGATCAGTAACGGCGCCGCGGCTTCGGAGATTCTTGAGCGGGGCCTCAACGCCGAGGTGCCGACGAAGTGGGAGAACGGCATTCTGATCTTCTCGCCCGGACCGGATTCGGAGATGATAACGGTGGAGAGGGCTCTGGCGCTGAAGGACGCGATGGAGAGTGAGTTGCCGTGACGATCGCTTTGCTGGATGTGAACGCCCTGCTTGCCCTCTTGTGGGAGAACCACATCTTTCATGCGCGCATGGCGCAATGGTTCGCCAGCTATGAGAGTCGCGGCTGGGCAACCTGCCCGATCACGGAGCAGGGCTTTGTGCGGATCGTCAGCAATGTCGCGTATATGAAGCCCGCGCCGGGGATTCGCTCGTCGCTCGACCTGCTGCGGAAAACAACCGAAGCGAGCAAGAGTCACCACTTCTGGGCCGCCGACCTTCCTCTCTCAGCGCTCAGCGAATCGATTCGGCGTCGTCTGCAAGGCCCCAAGCAGATCACCGACGCCTATCTGCTCGCCCTGGCTCTGCACCATAGCGGGCGCGTGGTCACATTCGACTACCGGATGCAGGCGTTGGCTCCGGAAGGTAGCGCGGAGCGGGAGACGCTGGAGATTCTGCGGCTGTGAGGGGCGGGTCAATGTGAAGTGGTGCTGGTCCTCGCACTCCGCGCCCTCTTCCTTGCCATGGGCATTCCCTTGGAGACTTTCGCGGCCGCCTCTCCACCGAGAAAGGCCGGCCCGCGCAACTCGGGGCGGCGCGGAGCTTTTCTGGCGCTGGCAATCGCCAGGTCCGCGACCTCTTTGACGATCCATTCGGAGTTGGCCCGGCCTATCGAGTGCGGATCGGCGTCGGGCACGGGATTCATGAAGTCGATGGCGTAGGGGATGCCTTGCTCGACGGCAAACTCGACTGTGTTGAAGTCGTAGCCCAGAGCATGGCAGAGCTTGAGCGCGTCCTGCCTCATGCGCTTGAGCAGCATCTTGCCGCAGCTTGGGGCCCCTTCAATGTAGCGCTCGGCGTGGGGAAGGCGCGGATCGTAGGGCATGATGCGGACCTTCTTGAGGCCCACCACGCAGCAGCGGAAGTACTCAGTGAAATCGACGGCCTTCTGGTAGACCATGCACAGGTTGCGGGACTGGTCGTAGGCGCGGAAGAACTCCTGGCGGCTGTGAACCTCATATACATCCCGCCAGCCGCCTCCGTTGATGGGCTTGAGAAACCCATGCTCGCCCACTGAGGCAAAGACCGCCTCCCAGTCGAGGGGATACTCAAGATTGCGCATGGAGCGGTCGGTCGCGCCCTCGGGAAGCTGCTTGTGAGGCAGCATGACGGTCGGCGGCACGGCCACGCCGAGTTTTTCTCCCAGCGCATAGTTGAAAAACTTGTCGTCGGCCGAAGCCCAGAAGGGGTTGTTGATCACCACCGTTCCGTTGAGGACCGCCTGCTTCAGGAAGGCGCGATAGAAGGGAACGGCGTGGGAGATGCGGTCCACGATCACCGCGTAGCGCGGCGCCCGATCGATCTGGACGGCGCCTGTCAGGACAAATTCGGCTTCGATGCCGTCGATGTTGCGGGCGTTGATCTGCTCGACCAGCGCGCCGGGAAAGCTGTTCTCCCCGCCGAACAGGATGCCGATCCTCTTCATGTCCCACCCTCCCCGGTCCGCACTCCGTGCGCGCGGCGTGCGTCGGCGCGGAAAGATACGCATCCAGTGTACGGCAGGCAAGTTGGAGCGCCGGCGGATGCCGCGGGCCTGGGCTTGCAAACAGGCTCTAGGCCACGCGGATGGCGTGGCGCGGACTGAGGCCTTCGAGGGCCATGGTTAGGATCACCGCGGACATGCCCAGGTTGGGCACGCCGAGCGGGGCTCCGGTTTGCGAATCATAGTGCTCGCTCACGCCTGCCTTGAGGGCGTTGTCGAGCAGTTGGCCGGCCAGCTCTCCCGCCAGCCTGCGATGCCCGTAGCGCGCCAGGCCCGAGACCGTCTGGTAAACCGTTGATGGCCACACATCGCCGCGCCAGAAGCCGTCGCTTCTGTATCGCGCATCGAAGCGGTCAACTGAAGGAAGAGGCAGCGGCGTCCTCCAGTGAGGACTGCTGAGCGCCCCCGCCATGCGCGCGGCCTGGGCCGCGGTGGGAATGCCCGCCTGAAGCGGGACCATGCCGCCGATGGTGGCCACGGAGAGCTTGCGCATCCCGTGGCGGCCCACGGCGAGAAAGCAGCCCTGCGCCTCGTCCCACATGTGGCTGCGCATGGCGCGAATGCCTTTTTTGAGGAAGGGCCGGCGGCGGTGGGCCAAAGCGCGGTCGCCCACAGCCTCGGCGAGGCGAATGAGACATGCCTCGGAGAGCAGCAGATAGGAGGTATTCGCGGGGATGCAGATATCGCCGTACCAGGGACCGTTCCCCGCCCCGGCGGCTCGTCCCGGATGGGGTGTCAGCCTGAGCGTATCGAGGTCTACCTCGTTGTCGTAGGTCTCATAGCGGGCTCTCTGCACCACGCCATCGTAGGAGCCCACCGTCACCAGGCCCACGCCGTCGAGACCCCGCTCGCGCCAGTACCAGTTGTGAAAGGCTTCAAGGCCGGGCAACGCCTGGCGGACCAGTTCGAGGTCGTGATTGCGGCGAAAGACGCGCTCCACGCCCCAGGCCAGCAGCGGAGCCTGCGAGTAGCTTGGAAATGTGAGCCAGTCCTTGCCGCTGAAGCTGGGCGGCCCGCTGTCAGGCGCGATGAAGTTGGCCACCATGCCGTGCGCGTATTCCGGCTTCGCCTGATTCCATCGATTCTGGAAATCCCAGTAATTCTGGTAGACGCCGCGAATGAACTCCTGGCGGCCGGGAAGAATCGCCAGCAGGTCGGTGAGAAAGGTCGTGTCCCATAGCCATTGGCCCACATAAACGCCACCTGGAACCAGCCACGCGTGGCGGAGCGGCGGTTCGGCGGGCTGGATCCTGCCCAGGATGCAGTGCTGATAGACGTTCACGGCAAACTGGAAGAGCGCGGGGTCCGTGGTGATGAGCAGCGGCTTGAGGAGCTGCTCGATCTGGGCTCGCGAGAGGACTTCAGGGGTTGGCGCAATTGCGCTGGCGGCTCGCGGCAGGAACGCGGAGGACACCACGGCGCCAAGGCTGCCCAGGAAGGCGCGCCGGGTGGGATGAGCGAGGCTTTCAAGAAATGGAGAAGTGTTGAACATCGGCGAGATCACTGGCGCCAGGCGTTCATCGAGCGGCCGATCTTCAGAATAGCTGCCGGCGATGAACTCAACAACAGTATCTGGCAGCGTGCGCTCTGGACAGCAGGCCACGGCGGCCCGGCAACTAGGTCCGTGACCGGATGAAGCTGTTCTATCTAATGAGCGAACGTGGGCCGGGAGGCCCACGTTACAGCCGGCCAGGAGGCCGGCGCTACATTTCCAAATGGGATACTTTCATACGGCCAAAGGCCTAGGAGCGCCATGAGCAGTGAAGGACCGGCTCGGCAGGCGGGAAAAACACTTCGGCCAACCTGACTCCCCGCCCTGGGGCGTCAGGCTGGCCGGTTTGCTGCTTGCTACTCCGCAGTGTAGGTGTAATCGGCGGACTGCCAGACTCCGTTGATCTGGGAAAGGAGCCGGACGTAGACCTTTGCCCCGTTGGCCGGCACGGTGATGCTGCCGGCGGAAGTGGCCGTGGTTGGACTACCATTGTAGAGATTCTTCGATGCAATCCCTGTGCTTCCCACCCACAGCATGTAGGCTGTTACCCCGCTGCCGGGCGACCAGTAGAAGGTCACGCTGGAACTGCTCAGCGTGGTGCTCGGCGTGGGAGTTGTCAGCATCGCCTCCTGCGCCGTTCCGGATTCGATGAAGGTGGAATCGGTATACTGCCAGGCTCCGCTGATCTCCGAGAAGAGCCGGACGAATACCGTTCCTCCACCGGCGGGCACGGTCACGCCGGCCGAAGTGCCCGTGATTGAACTTCCAGCGTAGAGATCCTTTGCTCCCATCCCCGTCGTTCCCACCCAGAGCATGTAGGCCGTCACCCCGGTTCCGGAAGACCAGGTGAAGTTCACGCTGGAGCCGGAGAGCTTGCTGCCCGGTGGAGCCGGAAAGGTAAGCGCGGCCGGCGCTGGCGTTCCCGCTTCGGTGTAGGCGGTGTCGGTGTACGACCAGACTCCGCTGATCTTTGAGAAGAGCCGAACGTAGATCGTCACTCCGTCGGTGGGCACGGTGACGCCTTGGGAGTTGGCTGTGGTTGAACTTCCAGCGTAGAGATCCTTCGATCCAATCCCTTTGCTTCCCACCCAGAGCATGTAGGCCGTCACCCCGGTGCCCGGCGACCATTGGAAAATCACGCTGGAGCCGGAGAGAGTGCTGCCCGGCGGAGTCGGGAATGTGATGGCCGCCGGCGCTGGCGCTCCCGCTTCGATGTAAGTGGTATCAACATACGACCAGACTCCGCTGATCTCGGAAAAGAGCCGGGCGTACACCTTCGCTCCGTTGGTGGGCACGGTCACGCCGGCGGAGGTGGCTGTGGTTGAACTTCCAGCGTAGAGATCCTTGGCTCCCATCCCCGTCGTTCCCACCCAGAGCATGTAGGCTGTCACCCCGGTGCCCGGCGACCATTGGAAGGTCACGCTGGAGCCGGAGAGGGTGCTGCCCGGCGGAGTCGGGAAGGTAAGCGCCGACGGCGTAGGCGTCCCCGCTGCGATGTAGTTGGTGTCGGTGTACGACCAGACTCCGCTGATCTGGGAGAAGAGCCGTGCGTATACCTTCGCTCCGTTGGCCGGCACGGTAACGGAGGCGGAGGTCGCTGTGGTTGAACTTCCAGCGTAGAGATCCTTCGCTCCAATCCCTGTCGTTCCCACCCAGAGCATATAAGCGGTTACCCCGGTGCCGGAGGACCAGGAGAAATTCACGCTGGCGCCGGCAAGCCTGCTGCCCGGCGGCGTGGGAGAGGTAAGCGCCGCCGGAGCGGGCGTTCCCGCCGCGGTGTAGGTGTAGTCGGCGTACTGCAACGATCCATTGATTTCGGAATAGAGCCGGGCGTACACCGTCGCTCCATTGGCCGGCACGGTCACATTGGCTGAAGTGGCCCTGGTTGCATTGGAGTTGTAAAGATTGTCCGATCCAACCCCGTTGCTTCCCAGGTGGAATACGTATTCGGTCGCCCCGCTGCCGGGAGACCAGTGGAAGGTTACGCTGGAGCCGGAAAGCTTGCCGCCGGGAGTGGGGGAGGTGAGCGCCGCCGGAGCCGGCGTTCCGGCTTCGGTGTAGGTGTAGTCAATGTACTGCAGGACTCCGCTGATCTTAGCGTAGAGGCGGGCATAGAGCGTCACTCCGTTGACCGGCAGGCCGGTGACGCTGGCAGAGGTTGCCGTGGTTGCTCCCGAGTTGTAAAGATTGCCTGATCCAACCCCCTGGTTCCCCAGATGGAAGACGTATTCGGTCACGCCGCTGCCGGGCGTCCAGGTGAAGGTCACGCTGGAACCGGCAAGTGTGCTGGTTGGCGTGGGAGACGTAAGCGCCGGCGGCGTCGGCGTTCCCGCTTCGGTGTAGGTGTAATCAACGTACTGCAGGACTCCGTTGATCTTTGAGTAGAGCCGGACGTAAAGGGTCACTCCGTCTTCCGGGATTCCGGTCACGTTGACCGAAGTAGCCGTGGTTGAGCCTTGAGCGTACAGGTCGTCCGAGCCAACCCCCAGGGTTCCCAGATGGAAGATGTAGGCCGTTACCCCGGCGCCGGGGGACCATGAGAAGCTCTGGTTGGAGCCGGCCAGCGTGCTGCCTCGCGCCGGAGAGATGATTCCGGCGGCCTGGTCCACGGTCAGTTGAACGCTGCCCGTCGCGGTTGTGTAGTCAACCGCATCGGACGGATTGAAGATCGCCGACAGCGTCTGCAAGCCGCCGCCCAGCAGCGCGCCCATACCGGGCGAATAGAAGAAGCTTCCGGGCTCCGACGCGGTGGCGTCCAGTTGGGTCGCGCTCAGCAGCGTTCCATAGGGGATGGCCGCGGGCGTGGCCCAGGTGACGGTGGGCGTCACCCGGTTGACCGTCAATTGCACGGCGGCTGCGGCGATGGTGTAGTCGGTCATGTCGTCAGGAGTGAAGGTGGCCGTCAAGGCGCGCAAGCCGCCATTCGGCACCGCGCCCAGGGCGGGCGAATAAACCATGTTTCCGGTGATGGTGGTTCCTGGAACCGATGCGGTGGCATCCAGTTGCGCCGCGCTCAGCGCCGTTCCGTAGGTGATCGCCGCCGGCGCAGCCCAGGTGATCAGGGGCGTTACCGGACAGGCGCCGGAGCAGGATGAAGTGAGATCGTATTCCCCGGTGCTGGTGTCCAGGCAGTCGCTCACGAGCAGGGTATACGTGCCGTCCTGCGCAAGCGTCACCGAATTGAGCGCCGCCGACGTCCCGCCGCCGCAGCTCCCGCTCGGGGTGCTGCTCAACAGAGATCCGTCGGGGCTGTAAAGCCGTATCTTCGGACGGAGTGAGCCGCTCTTTTCCGTCACGGTAAGATCGACAACGTTGCTGGCAGTGCCGGCGAAGGCATAGGTGACGCGCTGCGCGGCCGAGCCAATGTAGGCGGACTGCGTCTGGCTCCAGAATACGGGCGTGGCCCCGGCCGGATTGTTTGTCCGCTGCGCGGAAACCGCGTAGTTGCCGGTCTTCGTGTCGCCGCAGTCGCCGAGGATCACGGTATAGATGCCTGTGGTTGGAAGCGATACCGCATTCATCTCCACGACGGCGCCGCTGCACGTTGAACCGCTGCCGGCATGATTCGAGCTGTTCAGCGATCCGTCAGGATTGTAGAGCCGGATCTTCGGATTCAGCGTTCCGCTGGCGGCGGTCATAGTTAGATCGACGACGTCGTTGGCGTTGGCGCTGAAGGTGAAACTGTCGGACTGCGCCGCCAGATTGATCAGGCTTGCGGGTGTCGAGCTGAAGGAAAGATTCGCGGCTCCGCTGGGGTTGTTTGTCCGCTGGGCGTAAAGATTGTAACCGCCCGTATTCGCGCCGCCGCAGTCGCCGACGGTGACGGTGTAGGTTCCGGCTGCCGCGAGCATGACCGGGCCCATCTCCGCCGCCGAAGCGCCTGTGCAACTGCCCGGAACCGTGCCGATCAGCGTTGAATTGGGATCGTAAAGCTGGATCAGCGGGCTCAACGTCCCGCTGGTCGCCGCCGAGGTGAAAATGACGGCGTCATTGGCGCTGGCGCTGAAGGTGTAGCTGTCAACCTGCGCCGCGGTCGAGATCGTTCCGATGGCTGTCTGGCCGAAGGAGAGATCCGCGGCAGCCCAGGCCGGGGAAGACAGGCTCGCCGCGATACAGCCGGCGGCAAGCAGATGCAGTGTGAAGCTTTTCATGCGAATCGGTCCTTTCTGAGACCACGGTGGAGGGGAGTCGCGACCGTAGAATGCCTGCAACCCGCTGGCTGGCTGGCGCGGTGCTCCCGAAGCCTGTAGACCTACATCTTCCCCCGGTTCATCGGGCCATTGCGTCACACCCGGCAGATTACGAATGGGTCCGGGTGCCGGAAAAGAACCAAGAGTTCCTGTGTGCCGGTTCGGGAATTCAAGCGGCCCACAGCCGCATGGCTCGAGGCCCGGATTCCGCCGCCGCGGTTCTTCCCCGCGGAGGCCGGATCAAACCGTGTGCGCGCCGCACTGGAAACAACGGCCGGAAAGATGTAACGTGGATTCTTGCGGGTTATGCCGGAGGGGAAAGTGGATTACCGCGTGTTGACAGTGAACCGGGAGTTCGGCAGCGGCGGCGGACGCATCGCGCAAACCATCGCCGAGTGGCTCGGCTGGAAGTTGCTTGACCGCGACATCATCGACGCCATCGCCTATGCCGCTCATGTGGATTCGAGTGTAGTGCGCAGCTACGACGAGCACGTCGATTCATGGCTGCGCCGCATCAACCAGCAGGCCATGCGCTCGGCCGCCCTGGCCGCCGGCCTCGAACTGGGCGAGAACGACGTCTTCGATGCCGAGGAGATGGTGAAGATCTCGCGGAAGATCATCGAAGAGGCTTATACCGAGGGCAGTTGCGTCATCGTGGGCCGGGGCTCGCAATGCATTCTGCAGCACAAGCCGGACGTTTTTCACGTCTTTGTCTACGCGCCCTATCTGGACCGCCTGACGCGCCTGCGCGGCCGCCTGGACAAGGGCGTTCACGCCGAGCAGCGCATCCGCACCGTCGATGAGGAGCGCGCCAAATATCTCCAGCAGTACCACGGCAAGGCCTGGAACAATCCCCACCTCTATGATCTGATGATCAGCTCCAGGGTAGACGAAGAGTTCACCGCGCGGGCCATTCTGTTTGCCATGACGGGGAAGGAAAGGCCCTGATTCGATCTTTCTCGAATCAGTGCGCGTACAGTTGCTCCCCGGCCTCCAGGGCCACCGGGAGCCTGTTCTGCTCCGGCGGCTGAGGGCAGTTGGCGTAAGGGGTGTAGGCGCAGGCCGGATTCTCCAGCCGGTTGAAGTCCAGCGTCAGAGTGCCGGGCTGGCCCAGGCCGCGGTCGGGCAATCCGGTGTGAAGAAAGCGCGCCGTGCCGTAGGTGGTGCTCTGGCTGGTTGCGTCGCGGAGAATGAAGAAGAGCGTCTCCCCTTCGCGGTCTTCGATCACCGGCTCCAGGCGCAGGGTCTTGCCTTCAAGAGTGAACTCGGCTATGCCCGGCGCGGGCAGGTCGAGTGTGCTCCCCAGGCCTGTGGGAATCTTCTCGATGCGCGGCGGGTCGAAGGGAATCCAGCGGGCAGTCACCCGGAAACGCGGGTCGGGAGCGTACCAGTTGAGGCCGTGAAAAGCGGTGCGGGCGGGCGCGTCCGTGTCCTTGATGCGCAGCGCAAAGCGGTCGCCGCGGAGAAGCACGGCCAGCGTGAGGCCATGCCAGGCGATGATCGGAGATTTCGCCTCGGTCGATGTCAATTGGCCTTCGCGGGCAGGACCGCCGTCAACGGTCAGATCAGGCGGAAAACCGCCGGCGGGCGCGAGCAGTTGGATGATCGGCGCGCCTGGCGTCCTCTTCGCGCTGGCGGACTTGATGCTCGCCTGCCTGCCACTGACGGTGAGCAGCCCGATGTGGTCCGGAGCCTGGGCGTGCACCTGGATCTTGTTGTCCGCGGCTGCGCCGAATGAGTTGAAGCCGGGCTGGAGCCATTCCAGGCCCACCAGCGTCAGCCAGCCGTCAGGCGCGGATACCTGGTTCTCGCGCTGTGCGCGCCATGCGGCCAGTTCCTGGCGCCATGCGGTTTCGTCCGCGCTTGCAGGCGTGGCCGCGGCCTCCTGGCCCTGGGCCGGCGCAGCTCCCATCCCCGGAGGCCCAGCCAGGGAGAATTGCAGCGCGCAGGTGAAATAAACCGCGAAACGGCTCTTCATAACCACAACTCCTCACCCCATCCCGGTTTTAACCTACCATGAAATGCCCCAGATGCGCGCATGACGTCGCGGGTCTACACTGTGTGCGGAGAAGTTGGCGCGAATTCCACGCGGGGTGATTGCATGAAGCTTTTGCGGTTCTTAACTCTGGCGCTTCTTGGTTGTATGCCCGCCCTTTCCTGGGCCCAGCAAGCACCCGCATCGCCCTCCGCGCCCGCTGGCCCTGCGCTCAAACCGCGTATCGAGACCACGCTCCCCGAATCTGAGGGCCGCATAAAGCTCAACGTGGTGGTCACCGACAAGTCGGGGAAGCCCTTCACCGGCCTCGAACTGAAGGACTTCACGCTCCTTGACAATGGGCAGCCGAGCAGGATTCTCTCCTTTCGCGCCAGCGGAGCGGCTCATCAGGCCGATCCGCCGGCCGAGGTGATTCTGTTGATCGATGCGTTGAACATCGAGCATCAAGCCATCACGGTTGTGCGCCAGCAAATGGCGAATTTCCTGCGCCGGAACGGAGGGCGTCTGGCTCTGCCCGTGTCACTTTACGTGCTGACCGACCAGGGTCTGTTTGGCCAGCTCCGGCCTACCGTCGATGGAAATGCGTTGGCCGCGGAGGTCAGCCAGATCAACACCGGGATGGGAATCATCTACCGGACAAGGGGCAACTGGGGCGAGATCGGCCTATTCAAGTTTTCTGCCTCCCAATTGATGACGATAGCGAACAACCAAGAGAAGAAGCCCGGCAGGAAGCTGCTGATATGGATCGGTCCTGGCTGGCCGTGGTTCGATACGCGGCAGTCGCCCACCACGGCCAATCAGCAGCGGCAATACTTCGATTCGATCGTCCAGTTTTCCACCCGGCTGCGCGAGGCGCGGATCGCCGTCTACAGCATTGCGCCTGGACCGCCCGATTCGAGCATGCTGCTCTATGAAGATTTTCTGAAAGGAGCGAAGACTGCCGGGGAAGCAAATACCGCTGCCCTGAACCTGTGGGTGCTCGCTGTCCAGAGCGGCGGACGCGTCCTGGGCCCGGATAACGAGATGGCAGCCCAGATTGAGCGCTGCTTCCAGGATGCCACTGCGTTCTATACGCTTTCGTTCAATCCTCCGCTCGCGGCCGGCCCAGATGAGTACCACGATTTGAAGGTGCAGATCGACAGGCCGAAGCTGACGGCCCGCACCAGCACCGGCTTTTACAACCAGCCGTAGCAAGGCCTGCCAGAGATCCGTCGGAATTTCAGGCTCCGAAGGCGCGGCCTGGATTTCCGGCGGACTCTGGCCTCCCGCTGTTCCCCCCCCGGAACAATCTCTCCTAACCGCACCCGGAAAAAGCGTGTCTAATGTTTCGCATGGACAAGAACGACCACGCCGCGATTCAGGCGATTCTCGCTGGGGACAAGGAGGCCTATGGCGCATTGGTCGTTCGCCACAGCCAGAGCCTCTTCCGGGTCGCATTCCGCATCACCGGCAACGAAGCCGATGCGGAAGACGTGGTCCAGGATGCATTCCTGCGCGGCTATCAGAAGCTGGGGAGCTTTGAGTCCCGTGCCGGCTTCGGTACCTGGATATACCGCATCGCCGTTCGGTGCGCGCTTGACCGAATCGGGGGCCGCTCGATCCACGAGAACCACCGTGTCGCTGAGGAAACCGATCCGGAGCAGGACGAAGTGCAGGTGGCGGATACCGCGGCCGGCCCCTTCCACCTGCTGCTGAGCGGCGAGATTCAAGCCATGCGGGAGATGGCAATGCGAAGCCTGACGCCCGTCGAGCGAACGGCCTTCGTTTTGCGGCACATGGAAGATTTGAACACGGAGGAGATTGGCGTCGCGCTCGGCATTCAGCCGAATGCGGCCAAACAAGCTGTTTTTCGCGCGGTCCACAAGCTGCGGCTTCGCTTGGCTCCGCTAAGGGTGAGGATATGAAGCATCTGAATGAAGAAGATCTGATCGAGCACTACTACACCAAAGGCGAAAGCGCCGTGGCCGGGCAGCACCTGGAATCATGCGCGGAGTGCGCGCAAGCCTATGCGGCGCTCAAGGGCGATCTGGCGAAGATGGAATTTGCGGAACCGCCAATTCGCGATGCCGCATACGGCAAACAGGTTTGGCAATCGATCGCGCCTTCGCTGCTCGCGTATGAAGCGCGCCGGCGCGGCTGGCTTCGCGGCGGCCCTGGAAGAGCGCTGAGCTATGCCGCTGCGTGCGCCCTGCTGGTTGTCTGCGCCTTCATCGCCGGCCGCCAATGGGAGCACAGGCACATTCCGGCGGTCGCGGCAAACAATCCCGCGCCGGCCCGGCAAATTGAACCAAAAGCAGCGCAACCCAGGGAGCATGTGGTTGTGGTGGTTCTGGGCGACCATCTGGACCGTTCCGAGCGGCTGCTGGTGGAACTGAAGCACGCCGACGCCGACAGCGACGAGCTGGTTGCTCCCATGCGCGATGAGGCCCGCAATCTTCTGGCCGCCAACCGTGTCTGCCGGCAGAAGGCCGAGCAGGCCGACGACCCCGCACTGGCCTCAACGCTTGATCTTCTGGATCATCTGCTGGCCGAATTGGCCAATCAGCCGGACGGCCTGAACACCGTAACCCTGACCCGGTTGCAAGACGAAATGAAAGCGGACGGCCTGCTCTTTGAGGTGCGCGTGCTGCGCTCGAGGATTCCGGATAAGCAGGCGGACAAATCCGCGCGGCATCAAGGAGGCACGATATGAAGACCGGTTATGGATTGTATTCCGCCCTGCTTGGCGTACTGCTTTGCGCGCCGTTGACTGGCCTGGCCCAGTTCGCACAGGGATCTTCATTTCCGGAAAGCATGATGCCGGCAGGAATCGCGGGCAGCCCCTCCGCGCCCAACGCGCCCGACAGCGATCTCTACGCGGATGGAACGCGCGCCATCAATGAAGGGCGCTGGTCCGATGCCATCGGCATCTTCACCAAGGTGGCCAGGCAAGGCAGCGACCACGCCGATGGAGCTCTGTATTGGAAGGCGTATGCGGAGAACAAGCAGGGAAAAGCGAAGCCCGCGCTTAAAACCTGCGTCGAGCTGCGCCGCGACTTTCCCAGGAGCCGCTGGATCGACGAGTGCGGCGCGCTGGAGATTGAGATTCGCGCCAGGAGCGGCGAGCCCGTCCTGCCCGATGCGGAAAAGGATGAAAACCTGAAGCTGCTGGCGCTCAATTCTCTCATGCAGAAGGACGAGACGCGCGCGGTCGCACAGATTCGGGAGATCTTGAAAAGCGATTCCTCTGAATCGCTGAAGAAGGGCGCGGAATTCATCCTCGCTCAGGGCCATTCGAAACAGGCGGGGGAGCTGCTCGCGCAGATTGCGCAAGAGAAGAATGGTCCCATGCGCTCCGATACCGCCTCCCAGGCCAACACGTCTACAGCGCTTCAGAATGTTTTTGGCGGCCGCGAAGGGCCGCCCAATCCAGAGGCAGACGGGGCAAGCCGCCGCATCACGCTGGATGTGTGGGTCACCGATAAGACGGGAAAGCCTGTAACCGGCCTCGATCTCAGCGATTTCACCCTGCTGGACAACGGCCAGCCGAGCAAGATTCTCGCCTTTCGCGCCGTCGACTCAAGCGCTCAGAAGGCCGAGCCGCCGGTCGAGGTCATGCTGCTGATGGATGCGACCGACATCAGCATTCAGGGAACGAACTTCATGCGCGACCAAGTCAGGAAGTTTCTGCTGGCGAACGGCGGGAATCTGGCGCAGCCGGTCTCGCTCTTTGTCTTGTACGACCAGGGCCTGGATATTCTCTCCGCGCCTTCGGTGGATGGGAACGCATTGGCCGCGAAGGTGGCCGGGATCAACTTTGGGCAGCACAAGATCTTTGACGCCGGCGCCTGGGGCGGAGTCCAAAGACTCGATTTGTCGATCGGCACTCTGACCGCGCTCGCAAAGAGTGAAGGGAGGAAGCCCGGCAGGAAGCTGCTGCTCTGGTTTGGCCCTGGCTGGCCGACCTTCGATTCGCGCAAGCCTCCCGCCGCGTCCAGGGCAATGCAGGAGCAATGGTTCAAGCAGATTGTTCTGCTCTCGACCTTGGTGCGCCAGGCGCGCGTCACCGTCTACAGCCTTTTGTGGGGGACTTTTCTGCCCAGCACCGTCTATCAGGAATTCCTGGATGGGGTGAAGACGGCCGGCAACGCGAACTCCGCTGACCTGACCTTGAAGGTGCTCGTCGTCCAAAGCGGCGGACGCATCCTGGGCCCGGACAACGACCTGGCCGGAGAGATCAGAGACGCGGCCCAGGACGGCAGCGTCTTTTATACGATTTCGTTCGACCCGCCGCGCGCGAAGAGTCCAAATGAGTATCACGATCTGAAGCTGAAGATCGACAAGCCGAAGCTGACGGCCCGCACCAGCACCGGCTACTACAACCAGCCGTAGCGCGGCAGTTGTTGTCACTGTGTTGACAGCGGCCATCGCCCCTCCCTAGAATTGAACAGGAGAGCCTCGCCATTTATCCGGAATAAACGCTAGAAAATACAAGGCTTGAGCGGGTCTTGCCGGAATGCGCCAGGGGTTGCGCAACGCCGGATAGGCCCGGACGGGGAGCGGGAAGATGCCTGATGCGCGCGTCAGTCCGCGGGAGCGGCTGGTGCTTACGGCCATCATCGAGCTGTACATCGCCACCGGGGAGCCGGTGGCCTCGCAGGCGGTAGCGCGCCATTTTGCCGACCGCGAAGGGCTCAGCTCGGCCACCTTGCGCAATGTGATGGCCAAGCTGGGCGAGGCCGGCCTCCTGGAGCAGCCGCACACCTCCGCGGGCCGGGTTCCCACCGCCGCGGCCTTCCGCTACTACGTCGAACAGATCACGCAGCCTGAGACGCAATTAGCCCGCCTGGCCGCCGCCGGGCAGGCCTCCAGCCTGAATCCGATGCCGCCGGGGGCCTCGTCGCTGGCTTCTCCAGCGCTGGGGCCGTCGCAGCTGAGCGAGGCCAGGCGCGGGCAGATCGAGGAGAGCTTCTCGGGAGTCACCAGCACCAACGACTACCTGGAACGTACCTCGCACGTGCTGGCGCTCTTGTCCAGCGGCCTCGGCGTTGCGCTGGCCAGTTCCACCGCGGCCCAGGTGCTGGAGCACATTCACTTTTCGCGGCTTTCGACCGGCCGTGTGCTGGCCGTGCTGGTCACTCAGGCCGGCGCGGTGCAGGACCGTGTGCTGGCTTTGGATCGCGAGTTGACCCATGTGGAGCTGGAAACAGCCGCGCGCTACCTGAACGAGAACTTTCGCGGCTGGCCCGTCGAGCGCATCCGCGCCGAGGTTGCCCGGCGCGTGCAGTTGGAGCAGGCCTTGTATCATCAGATGCTGGCCTCGGTCGAAGAACTTTGCCGCAAGGGCGCGTTGGCCAGAGACGAGGCCGGACCTCAAATCTTTGTAGACGGAATGGCCAACCTGATCGCCGCCGAAGTGGATCGCGAGCGGCTGCGGCAGATGCTGCTGGCGCTTGAAGCCAAGCAGCGGCTGGTGGAGCTGCTGACCGCCTATGTGGATGGCCGCCAACAGGAAGTGCGCGTGGTTGTGGGCCTCGACGAGGCCTCGCCGGCCATGCAGGACCTGGTGCTCATCGGCGCTCCGGCCCGGCTGGGGGGCGCCAATCTGGGTACGGTGGCCGTCATCGCGCCCACCCGCATCCAATACCAGGAGATGATCCAGGCGGTGCGTTATATTGCCCATCTCTCCGAGCGCCTGCTTGAAGTTCCCGCCGATTAAGGCTTGCGAACACTGACGAGCCTTATCGGAATCCGCATTGCTACTGATAAGCGCGAGAGAATCTGGTGGATGCCGGGGAAATTATCATCGAAACAGATACGAAGGTCTTTTGGAGAATTAGAGGGTCATGCCAGAACTGGAAGCGGAATTGAAGCTGCTGGAGAATCCCGGTGCCGAGCCCGGCCCTGAGTCAGGTCCCGAGTCAGAACCTCGGCCAGTGGCTGCTCAAGTGGAAGCGCCGGTCAGTGAAAAACTCGCCGAGCCTGCGCCGCTCCCGGTTTCGGAAGTCGCCGGAACTCCGGAGGACGCCGCAAGCCGGGAGCAGCCCGTGAGCCCCGAGGAATCTCTCCGGATTGAGGTCGAGCCGGTCGCGGCGATGAAAGAGTCGGTCAGCGAAGCGCCGCGTGAAGCGGAGCCATCCGCCGAGCCGGAAACGCACATGAGCTTGAAGCAGCTTGTCAGCGCGCTGGAGTCGGATGAAACCGGGGCGGTGACGATCGCGGCCCTGGAAGAGCCGGCGAGCGAGGGATCCCGTGAGCCGGAACCGCTCCCGGATCCAGAGCAGGCTGCAACTCCGGAAGAGCCCGAGGGCCCTGCGGAGCTTGACCTGCTCAAGGCCGAACGAGACAAATTGCTTGACCGGCTGGCGCGCCTGCAGGCCGATTTTGAGAACGCCCGCAAGCGGGCCGAGCGCGAGCGGGCCGCGGACCGCGACTATGCCACCGGCAGCGTGGTCGAGAAGTTCCTGCCTGTCGTGGACAACTTCGAGCTGGCCTTGAAATCCTCCGGCACGGCCGAGCAGTTGCGTTCCGGCGTCGAATTGATTGTCAAGCAGATGGAGGATGCCCTGCGCCAGTTACAGGTAACGCCGATTCCCGCCCTGGGCGCGGAGTTCGATCCCCGCTATCATGAGGCGCTCGGCTCGGTGGAGCGCCTCGACCTGCCCGACCAGCATGTGGCCGAGGAGATTCGCCGCGGCTACAAGCTGCGGGACAAGCTCTTGCGGCCGGCGCTGGTGCGCGTGGCCTCCAACCCGAAACAGACAAACGAGTGAGTTCTAATACAAGAGTGAGCAAAGCAGACTATTACGAGGTTCTGGGCGTCTCCCGCGAGGCCACCGACCAGGAATTGAAGAGCGCCTACCGCAAGCTGGCGATGCAGCACCATCCTGACCGCAACCCCGGCGACCACACAGCCGAGGAACGGTTCAAGGAGGCCAGCGAGGCCTATCAGGTGCTGAGCGACGCCGACAAGCGCGCCGCCTACGACCGCTACGGCCATGCCGGGTTGAGCGGAGGCGGGCCGGGCTTCGGACCCTTCGCCGGCGGCGTGGATATCAGCGACATCTTCGGCGACCTTTTCGGCGAGATGTTCTCGATGGGCGGCCACGCGCAGCGCCCCAGCCGCCAGCAGCGCGGCGACGACCTGCGCTTTGACCTCACCATCCATTTCGAGGCTGCTATCTTCGGGGCGGAGACCGAGGTGAAGGTCCGCCGCCTCGAGGTGTGCGCCACCTGCGAGGGCCGAGGCAGCGCCTCCGGACGCGGCCCCACCGTCTGCGGACAATGCCAGGGCCGGGGACAGGTCCGCTACCAGCAGGGCTTCTTTGCCGTGGCCCGCACCTGCAGCGCCTGCGGCGGCACGGGGCAGGTCATCGCCGATCCCTGCCAGAGCTGCCGCGGCGAGGGCCGTGCCCTCAAGGAGATCAAGCTCAACGTGAAGGTGCCGCGCGGCGTCGAGGATGGAACCCGCATCCGTTACACCGGCGAAGGCAATGCCGGCCGCGCCGGCGGGCCCGCGGGCGACCTCTACGTGGTGCTTTCCATTCTGCGCCATGAGTTCTTCGAGCGGGATGGCCATAACCTGCGCTGCGTCATTCCCATCAGCTTTCCCCAGGCCGCCTTGGGCGCCGAAATCGAGATTGCCGCCATCGACGGCCCGGTTAACCTGAAGATTCCCGAGGGTACGCAAAGCGGCCGCGAACTGCGGGTGCGCGGCCGGGGCGTCCCCTTTCTCAACAACAAGGGCAACGGCGATCTGATTGTGAAGTTGATGGTGCAGATTCCTAAAAAGCTCACCCGCAGCCAGCGCGAGTTGATCAGCCAGTTGGCCGAATCGCTCTCGGTCGAAAACAAACCCGCCTCCCCCAGCCTGATCGAGAAGATGAAGGATCTGTTCAATTAGGCGTTTCCAGGAGCGGAGGTCTTCAGAAGATCTGGATGGGAAACGCCGATGAGAGCATGGGCGATCTCCACGGCAAGATCAGAGAGGACGTGGAGTTCCGCAAGGAGTGGGCAGAGAAGTGCGGCTTCGGCTTCGAATTGCCTTCAGTTCAACCGAGTGCACCGAAAAAGGAGGAAAAATCGACAATCTTGAAAGCTGCATAATATATTGATTCTAGGTAAGATAGAATGGTCGGGGAGAGAGGATTTGAACCTCCGACCCCCTGGTCCCGAACCAGGTCAAAGCGCTTTGTGAGATTTGTTGAAAATCGCTGTCTCTAATTGTTATGGAATGAATGGTTTATAGAGTCGGTTCTCGTTATTGTGGATTCGGGAGGTTTCTGGATGCTTTGGCTGCTACAAATCTGACTACAGCCTTCTGGGGTGATTAGTCGTTAGAAAGGGCCTCCCTGGTAAATGCAAGTCAGGGTGGGAGAGAGCTTATTTGTGTGCAAAGGCTGCATCAAGTCTCTGCATTCGATGGCGGCGTTTCAGCGTTCAGGGCGGATTGAGGGATTGCTATAACCCTCATGTGCAAGGTGCGCGCCCATGAGCGCATACATGGCCTCATCGTGCGGCTGCCAGGTAGCAAGGCCGTCAACATAGCGATTGAACATGCAGAATGCGGCGGCGATCAGTACCGCGTCATGAATTTCCATGTCCGTGGCTCCCTCTTCGCGGGCGGCATCCATTGCTGTTTTGGTTACGTTCTTTCCGCCACGCTGCACCTGGCCGGCGATGACGAGCAGTCGCTTCAGCTTCTCCGAGATGTGCGCTTGCTGAAAATCGGCATGAACCTGCTTGACCACATCGCGGTCACCCAGATGGCATGCTGCCGCCGCGCCGTGACTGGTCTGGCAGAAGTAGCAATCGTTGAGCGACGAAACGTAGGTCGCGATCAGTTCGCGTTCGCCCGGCAAGAGGCTGTTGGGCTCGTGCAACAGAGTGTGGGCCAGCTCGCGCAGCGGCTTGGCTGTCTCGGGACGAAATGCGAACGCGGAACTGATTCCCGGCAGTTCAACCGGCAATGGGATATGCGGCATTTTCAAGCTCCTTGTTCAGCTTGTTCTGGGTGGCCCTGCTGCGGCAGGTACTCCCGGCTCATGGTTACGTATCCTTCTCTTGCGGTCTTCCGGCCGCGCTGCCGATAGAGTTCCTCGTCGTGCGGCTGCCAGGTATCCAATCCGTCCACGTAGCGGTTATACATGCAAAAGGCTGCGGCAATCAGCACTGTGTCGTGAATCTCCGTGTCCGTTGCACCGGCGTCTCGAGCTGCTTCAACATCACGCGCGGTTACAAATTTTCCGCCCTTTTGCACTTGGCCCGCAATTGCAAGCAGCGCCTTGAGCTTTTCGGAGATATCCGCATTCAAAAAGTCGGCCTTCACGCAGCGCACCAGTTCTTCATTGCCCTCAAGGTGCGCTGCGGCAATGGCTCCGTGAACAGTCTGGCAAAAGTAACAATCGTTCTGCGAGGAGACATAGGTCGCGATCAGTTCGCGCTCCGCTGGAGTCAGCGAGTTCGGCGCATGAAGCAGGATCTCGGCCAACTCATTGAGCGGCTTGGCGGTCTCTGGGCGAAAGGCCATGGCTGCGCGAATGCCTTGCAGTCCATCGGGAAGACGAATGTGTGGCATGTGTCGAGTCAGCTCCCTTCATTCGGTAGCGGCCCCGCGATTTGCCGGGCGGTCAGGAATTGATGGATGGGCAATCCACAGAGAACGATGCCGACTCCGATCAGGGCCGGCAAGGGGTTGTGCAGCAGAATCAGCAGGCCAACAACCGCGCAGAAGGCAATGAAGAAAACCGGCGCCCAGGGAAACCACCAGCCCCGTACCGGGTCGGCCATGCGAAACAATGTGGATGCGGCCAGCGCCAGAAACAGCACGGCCGAAAAAATAATGTAAGCAAGGACGCGGTCGAACGCGCCCAGGAAAAGCACGGCGAGCGAGAGGCACGTCTGCAGCAGAATTGCATTGGCGGGTGTGCCGAATCGGGGATGCAATTTTGCGAACGCCGGAAAGAATGCGCCGGTCTGCGCCATGGCGC
>Ga0302202_10001735_pt1 | contig 26573 bp, 17 predicted proteins | sample II_Bog_N3_3_FD_194579 | JGI IMG/M metagenome (GOLD analysis project Ga0302202, IMG submission 194579) | Peat permafrost microbial communities from Stordalen Mire near Abisko, Sweden - II_Bog_N3_3 | ecosystem: Environmental > Terrestrial > Soil > Wetlands > Peat | place: Sweden: Abisko...
GCGGCGCTGGTGAAGGTGTTTACCGGCCCGGCGGAGCTGCTGGGGATTGCCAAGCGGATTGCGGGGACGCTGATGCAGCCGATTGTGGTGCTGGGGTAGGACGGCCGAGAGCTGGCTTTGTTGCGATTGCCGTCGGTCATGAGGTTTCACTCCTGTGGGGGGGTATACACCCCTTAAAAGTCCTAAGATATTCAAAAAAGGAAAGTTAGATCTAGACCTGGTCTGGACCGGGCTTTCAAGATATTCATTCCAGATGGTTTAGATCTTTCGATCTCTGGAATCAATCACTTGAGGATGGTGGTGCGTGGTAAGTGGTGCATTAAATGCAAAGGCCCGGCGATTGGCCGGGTCTGTTTGGTTTTGCTTACTGATTTAATTATACGGGATGGAGGGAAACTAGTATGCCAACTATTAAAAAGAAATATGTTGTTTGGTTGGTATGGGTTAGGGGGAATTTTGGGCTTCGAGGGGCTTGACAGGGGGATTTACTGGGGTTTTTGCGGGGGTTGAATCCCACTCGGCACCCGGTTCTCCCAGGTGCCCAAAAGCGAGGCACCTGGGGCACCCGGCACCTGGGGCACCCGGCGCTCCGATCGGGATGACGGTGGTGTGGGGTGCTCTGGTCGGGATGACGGTGGTTGGGTTGTTCGGGGCTACTTTTTGAGGAGGGGGAGGAGGAGGGGGAGGAGGTTGCGGGCGACGATCCGGTTGCCGGCGGCGGTGGCGTGGGTGCGGTCGCGCTGCATCATTCCGGGGACGCCGTAGACGTTCTGGAGCAGGAAGGGAAGCAAGGGAACGCGGTACTTCTTTGCGATGAGGGTGTAGGTCTGGTCGAACTGGCGGATGTAGTCGGGGCCGTAGTCGGGCGGTAGGGTGATGCCGGCGAGGGCGACGCGAGCGCCGGAGTGTTGCAGGGTGGCGACGATCTGGTCGAGATTGGCGCGGGTGTCTGCGATGGGCAGGCCGCGCAGACCGTCGTTGCCGCCGAACTCGACGAGGACGACGGCGGGGTGGAGGGCGAGAATGCCGGGGAGACGCTGGAGGCCGTCCTTAGTGGTGTTGCCGCTGATGCCCTGGTTGTCGACGCGGTAGTGGATGTGGCGCTGGTCGAGGGCGGATTGCAGATAGTCTGGGTAGCTCTCGCCGGGGCCGGTACCAGCTCCGGCGGTGAGGCTGTCGCCGAAACAGACGAGGAGGGGGCGGCGGTCCGCGGGGGCGGCTTTGGGCGCGGCTTTGGACTGGGCTTTGGACTGGGCCCTGGACTGCGCAGGGGCGGAGAAAGTGAGCAGGAAGCACGCAAAGAGCAAGACAGGGTAAACTTTCCGCATTGATCCAACGTATCAAAGATACGAGTGCATGAGGGAAGGCCTGCGTACTGTTGATGCGAGGCAGAGGGAGTTTGGCCGTGAGTGAAGGCGCAGGCAGAGGGCAGTGGATGATCGCGGTGGAGGGGTTGCGGAAGTCGATCCGCAACGGGGCGCGTACGGTGGATATCCTGCGCGGGCTGGACTTCAATGTGCCGAAGGGCGAGTTTGTGGCGATCATGGGGGCGTCTGGCAGCGGGAAATCGACGCTGCTGGGGCTGCTGGCGGGGCTGGATACGCCGAGCACGGGCGAGGTCCGGCTGAATGGCGTGGCGATCAGCTACCTGCCGGAGGACCGGCTGGCGCAGGTGCGGGGGAAGGCGGTGGGGTTCGTCTTCCAGTCGTACCAATTGATTCCGACGCTGACCGCGCTGGAGAATGTGCTGCTTTCGTACGAGCTGAACGCAGAGGGCGATGGGCTGGCGCGGGCGCGGCAACTGATGGCGAGCGTTGGGTTGGGCGACCGGATGGACCACTATCCGGTGCAGCTCTCGGGCGGCGAACAGCAACGCGTGGCGCTGGCACGGGCGTTCGTGATGCAGCCTCCGATTGTGCTGGCGGACGAGCCGACGGGGAACCTGGACACGACCAACGGCGCGCTTGTGCTGAAGTTGCTGCTGGAGCTGAACCGCAAGGAGGGGACGACGCTGGTGCTGGTGACGCACGATGCAACTCTGGCTGAGTGTGCAGACCGCAGGATCGTGTTGCGCGATGGGGCGATTATTTCGGATGACGGAAACATTAGTCAACCGAGGCCGGAGCGGCAGACTCCTTTTGGGTTCCGGGTGGGCGTTTAGATGGCGAACGGGCTGGCATGGGGAACGGCGGCGAAGATCGCGGCGCGGGAGATGCGGCACACGCGCGGGAAGTTTCTATTTGTAATTCTTTCGGTTGCAATTGGAGTAGCAGCACTGACCGGGGTGCGGGGATTTTCGGCGTCGTTCCGCGCGACGCTGCTGGACCGCGCGCGGTCGATCATGGCGGCGGACCTTGCGGCGAGGACGAATGAGCAGCCGACGCCGAATGAGATGAAGAGCCTGGAGGAGATTCGCGCTGGCGGCGTGCAGACGACAACGGTGACGGAGATGATGTCGATGGCGGCGTCACCGAGCGCGATGAATCCGCTGCTGGTGTCGCTGAAGGCGGTCGATCCGGCGCTGTATCCGTTCTACGGGGAGATAACGCTGGCGCCGGCGATGAGCCTAAAGACGGCGCTGGGGCCGGGATCGGTTGCGGTGGGAGACGATCTGCTGCTGCGGACCGGGCTGCATGTGGGCGACGACGTGCGAGTGGGCGGCGAGACATTTCGCATTGCGGCGACGGTGGTGGATGAGCCGGACCGGCTGTCGGGGAACTTCGAAGCTGGGCCGCGGGTGCTGATCTCGCGAGCGGCGTTGGATGCGACCGGGCTGCTGGGGCCGGGGAACCATGCGACCGAGCGAGTGCTGTTCAAGCTGCCTCCGCCGAGCGATGGCAGGCCGGTGTCGGATGCGGCGGTTGCGGCGCTGAAGACGAATGTCGCGGCTCTGCTGCCGGAGGCGCAGGTGACGGACTATCGCGAGACCAACCCGTCGTTGACGGAAGGGCTGGATCGAGCGACGAGCCTGCTGTCTCTGATGAGCCTGGTGGCGCTGGTGCTGGGCGCGGTGGGCGTGGCGATGGCGATGCGCGCGCACCTACAGCAGCGGCTGGATACGATTGCGATCATGAAGTCGCTGGGGGCGCGCAGCGGGCAGATCATGAAGATCTACCTGCTACAGACGCTGCTGCTGGGGCTTGCCGGGGGACTGCTGGGCGTGCTGATGGGGGTTGCGGTGCAGCTTGCGTTCCCGCTGGTGCTGGGCAAGCTGATTAATGTGCCGACGGATCTGCACTTGCAGCCGAGGGCGATCCTTGTGGGGTTGGGCGCGGGCTTGCTGACGACGCTGCTGTTTACGCTGCCGCCGCTGCTGGACATTCGCGGGGTGAGGCCGAGTTTAATCCTGCGGCGCGATACGGAGTCGGAGACTGGCGACGACGGCAAGACGAGCTTTTTGCGGCGCGTGCTGGCGCGGCTGCCGTGGGTTGCGCTGGCGCTGGCGGTGACGGTGGTGAGCGTTGTTGTAGTTAGCAGGCACTGGCCGGGGCATTCGTTGGAGCTGCTGCTGGAGGGGATATGCCTGTTTGCGGCGGCGGGGTTCGGGCCGGCGATCTGGAACTGGACACGCAGGAAACCGATGCAGGCGGGGTCATTTCTGCTGATAATTGGTGGAATTGCTGTGATTGCGACGACGCTGTCGGACTCTGCCGAGGTGGGGCGGGTCTTTTCGGTGTGGCTGGCGATTGTGCTGCTGGTGTTGCTGGCGGCGTCGGCGGCGGTGCTTTGGGGGCTAAAGTTCTTTCTGAACCGCACGCGGCTGCACCTGCCGTCTGCGCTGCGCCATGGGCTGGCAAACCTGTACCGCCCGGGCAATCCGTCGGCGGCTCTGCTGGCGGCGCTGGGCATGGGCGTGATGCAGATTATGACGGTGTATCTGGTGCAGCGGGCGGTGGTGAATGAGCTGCATATCACGTCTGCGCCGAACCTGCCCAATGTGTTTCTGGTGGACATTGCGAACACGGAGATCGATGGGATTCGCACGGTGCTGAAGGCACAGCCGGGAGTGACGACCCAGCCGGAGTTGGTGCCGATGGTGGCCGCGCGAGTTGAGACGATCGATGGCGTGACGCAGGCCGAGGCGAGAGCGAAGGCGGATGAAGAGAGGGCGCAAGCACAGGCGCAGGGGACGCCGAGAAACTCGCGGCGGCGACGGATGCCGCGCGGGGTCAACCTGACCTGGGCCGAGGAGATCCCGGTGGGGACGAAGGTGGTGTCGGGCGAATGGTGGAAGGCGGGCGAACGCAGGCCGCAACTTGCGATCTCGCAGCAGCAGGCGGATTGGCTGGGGATGAAGCTGGGATCGACGATTGTGTTTGCGGTCGAGGACACGAAGATTGCGGCGACCGTGGTGGCGTTGACCAAAGACGATGGACAGCACCTCTTCGGACGGGCGCAGTTCACGCTGCCGAAAACGGCGCTGGACGGGCTGCCGGTGGTGTGGTCGGGCGGAGTGCATGCGGACCCGGCAAAGGTGGGCGAGCTGCAGCGCGCTCTCTATGTGGCGTATCCCACGGTGACGGTAATCAACGTGGCGCAGGCGCTGGAGACAGTGCGCGCGGTGGTGATCCAAATTACATATGTGATCCAGTTCCTGGCGGCGTTCTCGATCTTCGCGGGGGTGGTGATTCTGGCGTCGTCGATTGCTGGGACAAAGTACCGGCGGACGCGCGAGGTGGTGGTGCTGAAGACGCTGGGCGCGACGCGGGGGCGAATTGCGACGATCTTTTCGATTGAGTTTGCGGTGCTGGGGCTGGTGGCGGGCGTGGTGGGGATCGGGTTTGCCAACCTGATTGTGAGGACGCTGCTGCTCCAGATGAATGTGGCGTACAAGGCACAGTTGCTGCTGAACTTCAGCGCACTGGCGGGAGTGGCGGCGCTGACGGTGGCGACGGGCTGGATGGCGAGCCACCGGATTCTGGAGAAGAAGCCGCTGGAGGTGCTGCGCGAGGAGTAGCGAGAGCCGTTCTGGGGTGGTTGATGAGGGATTCGATGCGGATAAGACAAATACGGAGATTCCGGCTGCGCCAGAATGACGGCAGTGAATTGGTTTGAGTATCATTCTCCATGCTGAATGCAAGGGTGGTTTGTGTGTGCGGCTCTCATTGGTGGCAATCATGATTCGGGTTAAAGAGCGAGGTTGTGCGATGGACGTTGGGCGGAAGACGGGATTGCTCGCCATGGCGGCGGGCTTTTGTTTATTGGGGACGGTTCAGAGTGGCGCATGGGCGCAGCAGGCAGCTTCGCCGCAGACACCGCCAACGGTTTTGCCGCAGGCTGCTGCGTCAACTACGCCGGCGGCTGCGCAGCAGTTTCCGTCGCAGTTGACGGACACTCCGGTGGCCCCGCCCAACACGGAGGCTATGCGCCTGGCGGGGATTGCGAAGGACAACTCGCGCGGGTTCGGCTCTTCGCCGGACGATGGCGGGCCGCTGGCCAGGGACCTGTCGCCGGCGATTACGCCCGAGGCGGTGAGCGCGGCGATGCGCAAGGTGGCGGACTCGGAGCTTGCCGGGTCGCAGCAGTACTTCACGGTGGTGGACCGCGCACGCAACATGGATGGGCGGATATGGACCTGGAGCGTGCTGTACGCGGGGTATATGGCGGCGGCGGACGCGCTGAACGAGGCGAGATACCGCGACGCGATGGAGCAGGTGGGCAAGAGCTACAACTGGGGACTGCGGACGACGCAGATGCCGAGCGGCGACGACCAGAGCATCGCGCAGATGTACCTGGAGCTATATCTGAAGGACAAGAGGCCGGAGCAGATTGCGACGATCCAGGCGGCGCTGGACGGAATTCTGGCCGCACCGCGCCCGGAGATGGGAACACAGCGGAGGATTACATGGTGGTGGTGCGATGCGCTGTTCATGGGACCGCCGGTGTGGTCGCGGATGTATGCGGCGACCGGCGACAGGAAGTACATTGCGTATCTGGATGAGGAGTGGGCCAAGACATCGCAGTTGCTGTACGACCCGCAGGCGCACCTCTATTCGCGTGACGCGACGTACATCCCAAAGACCGAGAAGAACGGGCAGAAGATGTTCTGGTCGCGCGGCGAGGGCTGGGTGATGGGCGGGCTGGCGCGGACACTGGAGTATCTGCCGAAGGACGATCCGGCGCGCGCGAAGTATGAGACGCAGTTGAAGGAGATGGCGGCGGCACTGGCCAAGATACAAGGGCCGGATGGACTGTGGCGCGCGGGGCTGCTGGACCCGGCAGACTACGACCAGCCGGAGATATCGGGGTCGGGGTTGATTACGTTTGGCATGGCGTGGGGGATCAACAACGGGATTCTGGACCGCGCGGTGTATGGGCCGGTGGTGACGAAGGCGTGGGCGGGAATGCTACAGCACATCTATGCGGACGGACGGCTGGGCGACATTCAGCAGACTGGCGCGGAGCCGGCGGCGTTCAAGGCCTCGGCAAGTTACAACTACGGTGTCGGCGGATTTTTGATGGCAGGCAGCGAGATGCTGAAGATGGCGCTGGCAGGGCAGACGGCTTCGCCGCAGAGGAACGGCGGGGGGAGTGCGCCGCCGGACGCAGCAGGGCGGCGCCAGGGAGCGATTACAGGCGGGATTACGCGGAAGTTTGGCAGCGTGCCGGACGATCCGGGACCGCTGGCGACGGACCTTTCGCCGAAGTTGAAGCCGAAGGCGGTGGCGGCGGCGATGAGGAAGGTGGCGGACTGGCAGCTCGCGCAGTCGCAGGAGTACTTCGCGGTCTTCGACCGGACACGCCAGCTCGATGGGCGGATATGGACGTGGGGCGCGCTGTACAGCGGACTGATGGCTGCGTCGGAGTCGCTGGGCGATCCCAAGTACAGCGGCGTGATGCGGGATATGGGCAAGACGTACAACTGGGAGTTGAGCAAAACGGAGGTGGACGCGAACCAGCACAGCCTGGCGCAGACCTATCTGGAGCTGTATCTGATGGACAAGAAGCCCGAGGAGCTGGCTCCGACGCAGGCCATCTTCGACGGGATACTGGCGAAGCCGCGGGTGGAACTGGGGACGGGGCGAAGGATCGAGTGGTGGTGGTGCGACGCTCTGTTCATGGCGCCGCCGGCGTGGACCCGGCTGTACGCGGCGACCGGAGACAAGAAGTACATCGTATATCTGGACGAGGAGTGGGCGAAGACATCGCAGCAGTTGTATGACACGCAGGCGCACTTGTACGCGCGGGACGCGAGCTTCATACCGAAGACGGAGAAGAATGGGCAGAAAATATTCTGGTCGCGCGGCGAGGGATGGGTGATGGCGGGGCTGGCACGGACGCTGGAGTACCTGCCAAAGGACGATCCGGCGCGCTCGATGTACGAGACGCAACTGAAGGAGATGGCCGCCGCGGTGGCGAATATCCAGGGGCCGGACGGGCTGTGGCGGTCGGGAATGCTGGACCCGGCGGCGTACGACCAGCCGGAGATTTCTGGGTCGGCGCTGATGACGTTCGGCATTGCGTGGGGGATCAATAACGGGCTGCTCGACCGCAAGGTATATACGCCGGTGGTGACGAAGGCGTGGGCTGGAATGCTGCAGCACATCTACGCGGACGGGCGGCTGGGCGACATCCAGCAGACCGGATCGGCACCGGACCTGTTCAAGCCATCGTCGAGCTTCAACTACGGGGTTGGGGGATATTTGCTGGCTGGGAGCGAGGTTTACAAGATGGCAGGGGGCAAGCCGGGGAAGAAGTAGTTGCTGATTGCCGGTTGCGGAGACGGCCTATGGTTCATGCGGCGCAATGTGTGTTGGCGGGCTTGTCTGTTGGAGTGCTTGCGCTCGGAGCTTGCCGCGGGCCTGCGCGGACGACGCTGACGATTTCGGTTGCGGCGAGCCTGACGGAGACGATCGGCGAGATTGAGGCGCAGTACCGGCAGACCCACGCGAGCGTCGATTTTCGCAATAACTTTGGCGGATCGGGCGTGCTGGCGCGGGAGATCGAGCAGGGCGCGCCGGTGGACGTGTTTCTATCGGCGGCGGCCGGGCCGATGGACGAGTTGCAAGCGAAGGGGCTGATCGATGCGGGGACGCGGCACGATCTGCTGAGCAACAAGTTGGTGCTGATTGCGCCGCGGGACTCGAGGTTGCAGGGATTTGCGGGGCTAGCGGATGCGAGCGTGCGGCAGATTGCGCTGGGCGATCCGGGAAGCGTTCCGGCAGGGCAGTACGGCGAGGAGACGCTGATGGCGCTGAAGCTCTACGAGCGGGTGAAGGGGAAGATTGTGCTGGCGAAGGACGTGCGCCAGGTGCTGACGTATGTGGAGACGGGCAACGCCGACGCAGGGTTGGTGTACGCGACGGACGGGCAGAACGACGCGCGGGTGCGAGTCGTCGAGACGGCAGCCGAGGAGACGCATGAGCCGATCGTCTATCCGGTGGCTGTGGTGGGAGCGGGGCGTGAGAGTGGGGCTGCGCAGCAGTTTGTCGAGTACCTGCGGAGTCCGGCGGCGGCGGCGATCTTCGGGAAGCATGGATTTACCATGTCTTCATGGTGAGATTGCCGATGGACGCGTCGCCGCTGATCCTTTCGGTTGCGACGACGTGCGCGGCCACGGTGGCGACTTTTTTCCTGGGGCTGCTGGCGGCGTGGTGGATGTACCGGGCGCAGGCGCAGGACGGGTCGCGCATATGGGGATGGGGTTGGCGGACCTTCAGCTTGAGGGGATGGATTGACGGGCTGTTGACGCTTCCGCTGGTGTTGCCGCCTACGGTGGTGGGTTTTTTCCTGCTGCTTGTGTTTGGACGGCGCAGTTTGCTGGGTGCTGCGCTGGAACGGGTTGGGATCACGATTGTGTTTTCGTGGCCAGCAACGGTGATTGCGGCGACGGTGGTTGCGTTCCCGCTGATGTACCGGACGGCGCTGGGCGCGTTCGAGCAGGTAAATCCTACGCTGTTGCAGGCTGCGCGGACGCTGGGCGCGTCGGAGTGGAGAGTGTTTCGGCGGGTGTTGTTTCCTCTGGCGGGGCCGGGAGTGGTGGCAGGAACGGTGCTGGCGTTTGCGCGCGCGATGGGCGAGTTTGGCGCGACGCTGATGCTGGCGGGGAACATTCCCGGACGCACGCAGACGATGCCGATTGCAATCTTTTCGGCGGTAGAGGACGGCGAACCGCGGCTGGCAGCGGTGTGGGTTGCACTGATTGTGGCGATCTCGCTGGGGATGATCCGGCTGCTGAACCGGGAGAGCAAGGCGGTGCGCAAGAGGGAGCGAGCGGAGGTGGTGCCGACGGCGCTGGCCGAGATTGGGGGGCTTCCTGTGGTGCCTCGCGTGGTTGGACTGCGGGACGGCGAGGACGCGACTTCGTCCGCGCTGGAGGTTGATCTGGAGAAGCGGCTGGAGCGGTTCACGCTGAAGGTGCGGCTCAGCGCGGGGCTGGTTTCGGGGAGAGGCGCGGTGGGAATTCTGGGTGCGTCGGGTGCGGGAAAGACGATGACGCTGCGTCTGATTGCGGGCGTTGCGGCACCGGATGGCGGGCGGATTGTGCTGAATGGGCGGGTGCTGTTCGACAGCGAGACGGGAGAGAATGTGCGCTCGGCGCGGCGCGGGATCGGGATTGTGTTTCAGGACTACGCTCTGTTTCCGCATATGACGGTGGAGGAGAATGTGGGCTTCGGGCTGAGCGCGCTGGGAGTAGAGGAGCGACGGCGCGTGGTGGCGCGGCATCTGGAGCGGATGCACATCGCGGAGCTGACGGAGCGTATGCCGGGGGAGATTTCGGGTGGGCAGAGGCAACGAGTGGCGATCGCGCGGTGCATGGCGATTGAGCCGGATGCGCTGCTGCTGGATGAGCCGTTCGCTGCGCTGGACCCGCACCTGCGGAGGCAGACCGAGGAGCAGTTGCGCGAGACGCTGGCGGAGTACAAGGGAGCGGTGCTGTTTGTGACGCACGACATGGAAGAGGCGTTCCGGTTCTGCAGTGAGCTGGTGGTGCTGGACGGCGGGCGGGTGATTGCGAGCGGGCCGAAGCAGGAACTCTTTGAGCGGCCGCGTACGGTGGCAGCGGCGCGATTGACGGGATGCAAGAACATTGTGGCGGCGCGGAGGGTTGGCGTGGAGCGGATCGCGGTGGATGCGTGGGGATGCGAGCTACGGACGGATTGTGCTGTTCCCAAAGGATTGACCCACGTTGGCGTGCGCTCGCACCAGATTGCGATTGTGGGAGACGCAGACAATGCGCCAGGCGCGGCGGGCGAGAATACATTTCCATGCTGGCTGGTGGGCACCAGCGAGGCGCCGCACGAGATGACGCTCTATCTGCGGTTGCACGCGCCAGCACAGGGAGATGAGCCAGCGCATTTGCAGGTGGATTTAGGTAAAGATGCGTGGCGGGTGCTGATGGAGCGACCGCAGCCGTGGCAAATAAAATTGGACCCGGCGCGGCTGCTGCTGCTTGAGGGATAAGGGGTTGGGGGTAGAGTAGAGGGAGATGGAGAACGTCAGCTTGCGAGCGTCGAAAGAAACCGAGTCCAGCGTGCGCCATGAAGCGATTGAGCCGGCGTCGGCGCGCACTCATGCGGCGCTGATGGGCATCTATGAGATATCGAAGATGCTGACGCGGCCGGCGCGGCTGGAGACGGCGCTCTCCGGCGTGGTGAACCTGCTGCATAGCTTTATGGACATGAGCGGCGGACTGATCGCCCTGCTGGACGAAGAGGACCGGACGACGACCGTGGTGGGCGCGGGATGGAACGAGGCCGAGGCCAGAGAGCAGTTTGAACGGCTGCCGGAGCAGGCGGTGGGGCAGATTGTGGTCTCCGGGATGCCGCTGGTGGTGCGCGATGTGGCGCAAAGCCCGCTGTTCGCGGAGTGGAGTGAACTGAAGGCCGAGGATGCGGCGGTGGTGCGGTCGTTTGTGGGCGTGCCGATCAAGGGCGAGAGCCGCACGATCGGGACGATCACGATTGAGCGGGTGGGGAGCCAGTCATCGCCCGGAACGCTGGACGAAGATGTGCGCTACTTGACGATGATTGCCAACCTGGTGGGGCAGACGGTGGCGCTGCAGACCATGGTGGAACGCGACCGCGAGCGTTTGATGGAAGAACGCAACCGGCTGGAGCAGGAGCTGGAACAGAAGAACGCGGCAAAGCATGAGGGGATTTCGTGGATCATTGGAAAGAGCGCGGCGATCCTCGAGGTGACGGAGAAGGTGCAACTGGTGGCGCGATGCAACCTGCCGGTGCTGCTGTGCGGCGAGTCGGGGACGGGCAAGGAGTTGTTTGCGCGGGCGATCCATGAGTACTCTCCGCGCAAGGAGATGCCGTATATCCGGTTGAACTGCGCGGCACTGTCGGAGTCGGTGCTGGAGTCGGAGCTGTTTGGGCACGACAAGGGCGCGTTCACCGGGGCAATCGGAATGCGCAAGGGGCGCTTCGAGATGGCGGACGGCGGCACGCTGTTTCTGGATGAGATTGGGGAGATCTCGACCACCTTCCAGGCCAAGCTGCTGCGCGTGCTGCAGGAGGGGGAGTTCGAGCGCGTGGGCGGAAACCACACCATCAAGGTGGATGTGCGGCTGGTGACGGCGACCAACCGGAACCTGGAAGCGGCGGTGATTGCCGGCGACTTCCGCTCGGACCTTTACTATCGCATCAGCGTGGTGCCCATCTTTCTGCCGGCGTTGCGCGAGCGGCGGGAGGACATCCCGCTGCTGGCGCGCGAGTTTGTGAAGCGCTTCAACAAGGAGCATGGGGTCAGCCTGAGCATCTCGCCGCGCGCCATGGAGGTGCTGACGGCGTGCGAGTTTCCCGGCAACGTGCGCGAGCTGGAGAGCTGCGTGCGGCGCACCGCGGCGCTGACCAAGAACCCCGTGTTGCAGGCGGAGGACTTCGAGCTGAGCAGCAAGAGCAGTTCGGCGGCGATGAACAAGTCGATGAGCAGGGCGCGGGCCGCGAGCGAAGGCAGCAGGTCTCATCCAGTGGCGGAGTTGACTGAGGCAGAGCGTGCGGCCGCTGTTCCGGGCAATGGGGAGCAGGACGAAGGGACATCCGGAGAGGGTGCAAGCGAAGGCGACTTCAGCGAGCGCGAGCGGTTGGTGGATGCCATGGAGCGGGCCGGATGGGTGCAGGCAAAAGCGGCCCGGCTGCTTGGCCTGACACCACGGCAGATGGGCTATGCGTTGCGCAAGCAGGGCATCGAGATCAAGCGGTTCTGACCGGTGTCGCGTGTGGCAGCTATGCCTCTGCGCGCGGGAAAATGGGCTATTGAAGGATGAATTCAAGTTTGATTATTTGCCGTCATCAGGATGACTTCACGCGTCTCTATAACATCGACGCCTTCGAGGCTAAGTGCGGTGTGGGTGTCGTCGAATTTGAGCCTGGAACGATCAGTGATGTAAATGGGCGCATCTTCACGCAGCGGCAGAACCTTCAGCAGCAGACCGTCCTGATATATGGAGGGGCCGTAGCGGCGCAGGCCGATTTCAAAGGGCCGTCCGTTGTAGAAATCGTCGTCGAGCAATTTGCCGCCGAGGTAGGCGCGGATGACGTCACCGGTGTAGCGCACGCGCAGACGGAGGTCGCGGCTGGCGGCAACGCCGGCGGGAAGCTTCACCCGCCAAACGGCCGCCTGGGCGAAATCCGCATCCTCTGGCTGCATCGCCATTCCTTGCTTGCGAGTGGGGACTGATGGGGCAATCGGAATCGTACGGGCCGGGCCCGCGGGCTGCACTGGTTCAACGATGGCCTGTAATGACGCAACTGGCGCGAGTCTCGGCGAGAAGCGGCGGAACAGACCGTCGTCCTTCGCAGGCACATTGCTGTGGCCATCCGTGAGGCTCGCCGGGGCGGGGAAGATGGCGACGGAACAGACGTCCGGATTGCGCGGGCTTTCCGTGCGCAGGCGCAGGGTGGAACCATCGAGCAGTAAATTCGCGTGGGTCAGGAAGAGGCGTTCCTGCCCATGCCACTCGCCTTTCCATAGGTCCAGCGACGTTGCCTCGTCGAGCAGAATGACGACGTGCTTTTTCCCGTCTTTTCCGTGCAGCCGGATGGCCGCGCCCTGACCGGGCTGGACATTGCGCACATGAATCCGCGAGTTCTCTGTGGAGATTATTCCAGTTGAAGAATCGACCGTGACGGATGCAGCGTCGAAGACAAACTCCGCGGGGATCGCGGCGGTTTGTTTGAATACGGTGTATCGCGTATTCCGATCATCGAGCTGAGTGATCGGTTGGGCGGAGGCAGAGATTAGCTTTACTCCGCCAATATCCAGGTTGAGCGGCCAGAAGAAGCGGGTGTTGTAGGGAACTGTGACCGGCGCGGATGGCACCGTGATGTCACCGCTGGCGAGCTTGATTTGGAACTGGACATTCTCCCGGTTCGGCTGCGGAGCCAGATGCTGATAATGGCTCACGAAGAGGTAACCGCTGTCGCCATCGGAGCGCGCGGCCCAGTTGAGTGAACCTCGCGCGGTGGGCATTAGTGGCGTCATTCCGGAAAGCCCGGGTCCGAAGTCTTTCAGAAACAAGCCGAGGAGACGCAACCAGTGGTAATGCTCGCGTTCCTGACCGTATTCGCCGATGGGGGCCTGGAAGTCGTAATTTTTGACCGGCAGATCGTTCCAGTATCCGGTGGCCTGCGTTTCGTTGAGGTAGGTTAATTTGCCTTGGGGATTCTGGCCGCCGTGGTACATGTAGAAGCCCAGAAGATTGACGCCGGAACCGAGTCTGGCCAGCGCCAGGGATTCGGTATCCTCCGGGACCATGAAGACGCGCCGGTGATAACTCGACATCATGCCGGCACCGAGTTCGCATGTGAAGGCGGGATACACACTCGCGCCTGGCGGAGCCGTATTGGTTGCAGCCGAAGCGCCGCCGAGGGCACCCATCTCCGCCGCACTGGCGCGCCGCGACCCGGAGAAACGGAGAACGCCCCCATAACCGCCTCCGGCCAGCGAGCGGTCCCAGAATCCATCCACATAGGAACCGGAGAACGGCGCAATCTCGCCATAAGGGGCCGCGCCGCCCGAGCCCCAACCAGTGCAGGTATAGAGCGGCAGATCCATGCCGGAGCCGCGAGCGATTTGTTTCAGCGACATCAGGTGCTGCGTAGGCCCGCTGTATTCATTTTCCAGTTGGATAGCGATGATGGGGCCGCCATCCTTCCACAAAAGTCCCTGTGTTTGCTGGCTGATTTGCCCGTAAAGCTTTGTTACATAACTGAGATAGCCAGGATTGTCTCGGCGCAATTCAAAGACCTTGTCGCCCATATTTTGAAGCCAGTTGGGGAAGCCGCCATTTCGCACTTCGCCATGACACCACGGGCCAATCCGCATGAGCACGTTCAGACCAACATCGCGGCATGTCTCGATGAATTTTCGCAGGTTGCGCTGGCCGGTCCAATCCCATGTGCCCTCGACCTCCTCATGGTGAATCCAAAAGATGTAGGTTGCCACGAGGCTGACTCCGCCAGCCTTCATTTTGAGCAGCTCGTCACGCCATTCCGATTCCGGGCATCGCGAAAAATGAAATTCACCCGAGATGAGCAGCCAAGGCTTGCGGTCGCGCAGCAAACTGCGATTGTCCAACGTAAGGGTGTGGCCGCCGGGCGCGGTGGCCGTGCCCATATGAAAGCCTGCCGTCTGGGCAACAGGGGGGCGAGCCGAAGCGTCTAGGGTAAGCAGATCGGCGGCGGGCAGCGCATGGACCGGCGTTGATGCGGTTGAAGCGGCGGGCGGAGTGGCACCGGCGGCGAAGGATGGCAAAATCGGCAGACTCGCGGCGGCTCCAGTGACCAGCGCGGATTCTTTGATGAAATGGCGACGGGACAAGGGATTTTTCATAGGATGCAATCGAGGGTAAGAACTTTCTTCGGAGTTTTACTGCTTAGGTTTCTATTGTCGGCGCGGTGGTCATCGAGCTGCAAACTCCATGGCTTGGTTGCGTAGATACCTTTGCTGTTGCCCTTGACGGCTTGAGAGCGGCGGCGGAAAACAGGGCAATGGCACAACGCCGGGCGAGGTTCACTTTAGCGCTATCTCCGTTTTCAAAGGTGACCCACTCTAATTGTTTATGGGGCACTTGACAAGCCGCCCGCGGAGTCCCATCTCTATTACTACGGTTCAATTGTGTCCATGCGCTGGGTGCTTTTGTTTCCAAGTGCTCTCGCTTCTGCCGCCCCGTTTAGCATCCAAACGCCGCGGTCCCAATCCGCTCAAAGTCTCTGCATGGGATGGAACTTGTGGTGCCATTTGACCAGGAAGTCTACGGGCCTGCCGGGCCGTGTGATTATAGTGGTAACTATGCGGATCAGGATGAAGGACATCGCTGCGGATCTCGGTGTGTCCTTGATGACAGTGTCGAAGGGGCTCCGCAATGAGCCCGATATTGGAGAGGCAACCCGCCGGCGCATCCAGAAACGGGCCAAGGAGCTGAACTATCTACCGAATGTGAATGCCCGGAGCCTGGTCACAGGGCACAGCTTTCTGGTGGGTTTAATTGTGCCCGATCTCCTGCATCCTTTCTTTGCGGATGTCGCACGGGGTCTATCCATGACATTGCGCAGGCAAGGCTATTTCCTGATTGTGACCTCCTCGGAAGAAGACCCTGAACTCGAAGGAAAGGAGATCGACCAGCTTCTGGGCCGGCGACTCGACGCACTGGTCATCGCATCGGTTTGCACAAATGGCAAAGCCTATAAGCGCATTGAAGCCAGCGGAACTCCGTACATTTTTATCGATCGCAGGCTCCCTCGTGACTCTGGCGGCGGCTTTGTCGGCTGCGACGATACGCAAATTGGCCTGCTCGCAACCGAACATCTGATCGAAATGGGCTGCAAGCGAATTGCCCACATTCGCGGCCCGAAGAACAGCGCGGGAAATGGCCGGCTGAGAGGCTACAAAAAGGCGCTCGCAAAGCACAAGATAACCATCCGGGAAGAATACGTGGTTAACGGAGAGATGGCGGATGTCGATGGCCGGCGCAGTGGCGCGGCCGCCGCGGCTTCACTGCTCAATCTCAAACGAAGGCCGGATGCGATCTTCTGCTTCAATGACCCCCTCGCCGTAGGAGCATTGTGGATGCTGCTCGACAAGGGCCTCAGAATTCCCGAAGATGTTGCGCTTATCGGCTGCGGCAACATCCACTATGACCCGTTTCTGCGCGTGCCTCTGTCCAGCATCGATCAACATAGTTATCAACAAGGTGAACGTGCTGCGCTTCTGGCTCTTGACCTGATCAAATCGCAGGACAGGGAACCGGTGCGCCAGATTCTGTTTGAGCCCACCGTTGTAATCCGTGCATCCTCGCGACGCTGACAGGAGATGTCAGGCAGATCCGAGCGGTGGCAGTGGCCCAGGATTGTTCAGCGTGGAGTACTTCGCGAGCAGCTTGACTCGCTGTAGCGCTAAAGGTTACATTGGCCCATCTGAGGTCCAATGAATAGCTTGTGGCGGAATATCGCAGTCTTGCTGCGATCGTTTGTGATGCTAGGCACGATTCTTGCGGTTGGCCCGGCTTGGCCGGCTACTGTGGTACCCGAGAACCCGGTGTGGCCGAGGCCGACGATTGTTCCAGTGCCGGAGTTGACAGCGGGCGTGGCGCAGACGGTCACCGTGCTGCATACCTGGAAGGCGATCTCCAATCCGCAAAGCGAGTTCTGGTCTGACTCCGCAGACCTTTCCTCCTGGCACGATCTGACCACCGGCACACGTCGCGGCGGCGGCGGATTTGGCGGCGGCGGGGCCGACAAGTCAGCCTATCGAACGACTTTGGATATTCCCGCGGATTACGCGGGACACCGCGTTCTGCTGCGCTTCGACGGCGTCTCGAATGCAGCGAAGATATGGGTCAATGGAAGGTTTGTCCGCGACCACTGGGGATCGTTTATGCCGTTCACCTGCGACATCACCGACTTTGTCCAGCCGGGCAAACCGGCGAGCCTGGTGATCGGTGTTGACGATAGCAAAGTCGGACTGGCTCAGTATGTTCGCGCCGGTGGATTGCAACGCGATGTGAAGTTCTTTGCCGAGCCACTGAATTACATCACACGATTTCATCTCTCGACGGATTTCGACTCCCAGTATCGCGACGCAACCATGAAGGTATGGCTGCGCATGGACTTTCATGGCGCTGAGAGTGCCCGTGTGCAGCTGTCGCTCAAGGACGCGCAGGGCCAAAGCGCGGAGATCAACCCGAGCGTCGTCGAGCTGTCATCGGCAACGCCCGAGACGATCACCAGCGTGCCAGTCGCCAAGCCGATCAAGTGGGACGCCGAACATCCGAATCTGTACACGCTTGAAGTCAGTGTGGTTGGCGCAGATGGCGCGGTGTTGCAGAAGCTCTCACGGAAGTTTGGTTTTGTGAAGATCGAGCGGGCGGGGCGCAGGGTGCTCGTGAATGGACGCGAGGTGAAGCTGCGCGGCCTGTGGGGCGGCAACAGCATCCAGGACATGGTCGGCAACAACATCAATCACACGCGCCAGAAATGGGTGACCGAGGAGATGCTCGACGATGCCGACCGGCTTGGCGTCTACATCACGGACGAAAACCCGGTGGACTTCGCAAAGAACCCGGTTGCCAGCGATCCGCAGTTTCTTCCCCAATACATGAGCTTCATGGCAGACCTGATCGAGCGAGACCGCGACCATCCATCGGTGATCCTGTGGGGCCTGGACAACGAATCCGAGTACGGTTCGAACGTCGATGCAACCTTCAAGTACGTCCGCGCCGAAGACCCGCAGCGCATGTCGCAATTCAGTTGGGGGAGTAGCATTCCGGTTGATCGCGAGCTGCCCTACGACGTTTACAGCTTTCACTATCCGCCGTTCAACGGCGACCTTGCGTCGTACGGCAACTCGGCCTTCAACTCACATTCGCGGGTGCTTGACCGCAACCCCGAGCCTGAGGTCCCCGTGATCGCCGATGAATATGCCCATCTGCCGATCTATGATCCCGACGAGTGGCGGCGCGACCCGAACGTTCATAACTTCTGGGGCGAGAGCATCAAGATTTACTGGGAGAAGATCTTTGCCACCGAGGGCGCACTGGGCGGCGACATTTTCGGGCTGCCGGGCGGGAGCAGTTCGCTGCCGCCGGAGTATTGGCTGATCAAGGAAGCCTATTCGCCCGTGCGCGTGGAGAACCAGACACTTAAGAATCCCGGCGCGGGCAAGCCGCTCAACATTGCAGTGAAGAACTGGTTCGATCACACCAATCTGAGCGAGCTGAAGGTCGATTGGTCAGTCGGCAAGAGTTCGGGTGATATGGCCGGTCCGGCGGTCGGGCCTCATTCGAACGGGGTGCTGAAGATTCCCGCGCGCAACTGGCGCAACGGCGATGTGGTGAACCTCAAATTCCAACGCGCCGATGGGATGGTCGTGCAGGAGAGTGCACTACCCGTTTCACCCATTCTTCCGGCGCTGCCAATAGCGAATGGATCTGCGCCGCTGATTACAAAAAATGCGAGCGCGATCACTGTCACAGGAAAGGATTTTTCGCTGGTGTTCAGCAGCCAGACCGGGCTGATTAGCAGCGGAGTCTATCAAGGCACTGAAATTATCAAGAGCGGCCCCTACCTGCATATTCTCGCCACGGACAGGGGGAAATCCGTTGTGAATCTTCCCGAGTGGTCGCTGAAGCAGATCACTCCATCGCGCGAGGGCAGAGAGGCGGTCGTTCACATCTCCGGAAACTACGGACCCGCGCAAGTGGAGTTCGAGTTGCGCATCGATGGGGCAGGCATGATCACGACAAAGTATAAGCTGGTCGCGTTTCCCTTCACTCCGCCGGAACCGCATCCTACTCCGTGGAATGATTCGCACTTTGGCGGCTTCTCGGAGGTCGGAATCTCCTTCGTTCTGGCCGATGGCATTGACCGGCTTGCGTGGGACCGCAAGGCGCTCTGGTCGGCCTATCCCGCGGACCATATTGGACGGAGCGTTGGACTCGCTCAATTGACGCCATCAAATAGCTCCTGGGCGCAGAGCAGTGGCAACGTCGGACGCGGTGGCCCCGGCGGCGTAGCGACGGCTTCCTCGGTGACCAGCGCATCGAATGATTTTCGCGCCATGAAGGAAAACATCTATTCGGCAGTGGCGCTGAAGGCAAGGACCGATCTGGGCCTGCAGGCGGTCTCCGATGCCCGCGATGCCGTCAGAATGGATACAACCAATAACGCAAACGGCGGCGGCATCAGCATGATCGTCAATAACGAGTGGAACTATCCGCAACTCGGCAACAGCAACTATATGAAGCCGCCGATCAAGGTCGGAGAAGGCTACTCCAATACCGTCCGGGTACGGTTTGTCCACAACAGCGTCGCCATAGAGCCGCCTTCGCTTCTAAAATGAACGGAAAACATATGATCGCAAGACGAGATGGTTTTGTACTCCCGGTATTCCTCAGCCTGGTTCTTCTCGCATCTGGAGCACAGACCCCGAGTGCGCCTACAACGCCCAGTGTCCCGGCAGGCGGCCAAACCCCACCCGCCAGCGGCTATCGGCGCACGATGCAGGACTCCGACGAGATCGTCAAACTGGCGACAATACACGCGCAGGACGTCGACATTTTTCCCGACGTGAAGACGCAAACCTACACCATGATCGCCTCCGGCGGCGGCGGCGTGCGCGCGTGGACCAGTAAGAACCTGATCGACTGGCAGGGGCCGAAGACCATCTTCCGTACACCGCCCGACATCTGGGGCGACATCCGCACAGCCGGCATCTGGGCGCCGGAGATGCACGAATACAAGGGTAAATACTATCTATTCCTGACCTTCAGCTCAAACCATCTTCTCGATGAGCAGTGGCACGACTGGCGTCCGCGAGTCACGCGCGGCTCGCAGATTCTATGGAGCGATTCGCCGACTGGCCCCTTTCTGCCATTTGCCAATCACTCCACCACGCCCACCGACATGATGACCCTCGACGGCACCTTCTGGGTGGAGGACGGCGTGCCCTACATGGTCTTCTGCAACGAATGGGTGCAGGTCTCCGACGGCACCGTGGAAGCCATGCCGCTCAAGGACGATCTCTCCGATGCCGCAGGGCCGCCCAAGCGGATGTTCCGCGGCAGCGACGCCAAGTGGAGCGAGCTGATCGAGGCTGGCGGACACGTCACCGATGGGCCGTATGTTTGGAAGGGCAAGACCGGCAAGCTCTACGTGATCTGGTCGAGCCGAGGCCACGACCAGACCTACAAACTGGGCATCGCCATCTCCGACTCCGGCAAACTGGCCGGCCCCTGGCGCCAGCAGGATAAGCCAATCTTCAAGGACAACGGCGGTCACGGAATGATCTTTACCACCTTCGACGGCAAGCTGATGCTGATCCTGCACGCGCCCGATGGCCACGGCCCACAGCCGCATATCTTTGAGATCGAAGACACCGGCGAGACGTTACGGATCGTCAAAGAGTTGACTGGAGCGAAACCCGAGTAACCGTGTTCACGGGAAGAGTATTTAGAGCAACAACAACATTGCTGACCCGTCGAGCGAAAACAAATACAGGGATCCTTCGACTACGCCTCTCGCGATACTGCTGCGAGAGGATACGCTCAGGATAACGGCGTTGCGAGTGGGTATACCGATACTGGTTGTGGTCCAGGCAAAGTCAAATATTGACGCGTATTCTCGTACTGGAACACCTGGATCGATACCGGGTGGCCGGACGCGCCAATTGGCAATGCATTGAAAAGAATGGTCGGGGCGAGAGGATTCGAACCTCCGACCCCCTGGTCCCGAACCAGGTGCGCTACCAGACTGCGCTACGCCCCGAACGTGTTGCCAAGAGCCACTCGCATTGCCAAGTGCCAGAAGCCGTGGCTGAGTGGATGCCGGTGTGTGGGAGGCAATCCGCGGGCCATGGGAGGCGCGCTGGAGTGCAGTACCGACTACAGCAGTTTAGCAGAGATTCGATGTGGCGTGTGCGGCATTGCCGCGACACATGGGCGGCGGCGTTGCCGCTTGGGATGGGAGGAAGATATACTGAGAGAGATGATGAATCTCCGCCAGAATTGCGCGTCTTGTTGCCGAACGACCTCGGGCGACCGCTGTCGACGCTAGTGGATTCATGTCTGTTGCTTCCCGGTACATCTCAGCTATCTGTTTCCCATACTCCTTAGCTATTAATTCCCATCACAACTAAGCTTTTGATTCTTTGCGATTGCGGTGCGCATCTGTATCTGTAGGGTGCGACGAACAGACGCCTGGAGAACACTCCTCGATGACGATGCAGGCAGTAGCGGAAGACAAGACCAACGAGATTCATGCGGCGCGGCTGAACCACTTGCAGGCGCTGGAGGCGGAGAGCATCTCGATCCTGCGCGAGGCGGTGGCGGAGTTTGCCCGGCCGGTGATGCTTTATTCGATCGGCAAGGACTCGTCGGTGATGCTGCGGCTGGCGCAGAAGGCGTTTTATCCCGGGAAGATTCCGTTTCCTTTGCTGCATGTGGATACGAGCTACAAGTTTCCGGAGATGATCAAATTTCGCGATGAGTACACGCGCGAGATAGGTGCGAAGCTGATTGTGCATCGCAACGAGAAGGCGATTGCGGAGGGCGCGAGTCCGTACAAGCTGGGAACGCAGAACTGTTGCGGGCTGCTGAAGACACGCAGTCTGCTGGATGCGCTGGAAGAGGGCGGATTCGACGCGGCTTTCGGTGGGGCGCGGAGAGATGAAGAGAAGAGCCGCGCAAAGGAGCGGGTTTATTCCTTCCGCGACGGCGCGGGGCAGTGGGACCCGAAGAGCCAGCGGCCCGAGCTGTGGAGTCTGTATAACTCGCGGCTGCGCAAGGGCGAGAGCATCCGCGTGTTTCCGCTGTCGAACTGGACGGAGCTGGATGTGTGGCTCTATTTGTACGCGGAGAGTATCCCGATTGTGCCGCTGTACTTTGCCGGGGAGCGGCCAATTGTGGTGCGCGGCGGCGCGCTGACGCTGGTGCATGAGGGGATGGATCTGATGGCCGGCGAGAAAGTCAAGCAGATCAAGGTGCGGATGCGTTCGCTGGGCTGCATGCCATGCACGGGCGCGATTCGCAGCGAAGCGGACACGCTGCCGAAGATTATTGAGGAGCTGATTACGTTTCGCCGCAGCGAGCGAGAGAACCGCGCGATCGACCACGATGAGGAAGGCTCGATGGAAGTAAAGAAGCGGGAGGGATACTTCTAATGAGCGCACAGATTGTGGCATCGGTGGAAGAGACTGGGCCGGTTGCGGGAGCTGTGCCGGCGCGGACGTTCGAGGAGTTTCTGGAAGGACATCTGGGGCAGGAGATGCTGCGCTTTACCACGGCGGGAAGCGTGGATGACGGCAAGTCAACGCTGATTGGGCGGCTGCTACACGACACCAAGAGCGTGTACGAGGACCAGCTTGCGGCGGTGAAGAGGAGCCGCGTGAACCGCGCGGCGAACGGACATGTGGATTTTTCGCTGCTGACCGACGGATTGAAGGCGGAGCGCGAGCAGGGGATCACGATTGATGTGGCGTATCGCTACTTCTCGACCGCGCGGCGGAAGTTCATCATTGCGGACACGCCGGGGCATGAGCAGTACACGCGCAACATGGCGACGGGTGCATCGACCGCGGATGTTGCAATTATTCTGATTGACGCGAAGGCCTTTGCGAAGGCGGGCGGGCTGCTGCCGCAGTCGCGCAGGCATACGTACATCGCGTCGCTGCTAGGGATTCCGCATGTGGTTGCGGCGGTCAACAAGATGGACCTGGTGGGCTACTCCGAGGAGAGCTTTGCTGCGATTCGGCGCGAGTTCGATGCGCTGTGCAAGCAGCTTGGTCTGGCGGACGAGGTGACGATTCCGGTGAGCGCGCTGGAGGGCGACAACGTGGTGGCAGCGAGCGCGCGAATGCCATGGTACGAGGGGCCGACACTGCTGGAGTACCTGGAGACGGTGCCGCTAGTGAGGGCTGAGACGACGGGGCCGATGCGCTTTCCGGTGCAGTTGGTGTTGCGTCCGGACGCGAACTTTCGCGGTTTTGCGGGACAGGTGGCGCGGGGGACGCTTCGCGCGGGGGACCGCGTGATGGCGCTGCCTTCGAGGCGGGAATCGACGGTGCGGAGGATAGTGACGTATGACGGCGACCTTGCGGCGGCCTCTTATCCGCAGAGCGTCACGGTGGAACTGGAGGACGAGATCGACCTGAGCCGCGGCGAGATGCTGGTCGCATCTGTTGGGAGTGGCGAGGCGCTGCCGGATGTGAGCAACCGCTTTCACGCGATGGTGGTGTGGATGCATGAAGAGCCGCTGGTGGTTGGGCGGACCTACTTTGCGAAACATACGACAAGGACGGTTCGTGCCACGGTGCGGAAGATCGGCTATCGCGTGGAGGTGAACACGCTGGACCATCTGAACTCGGATGCGATTGCGATGAACGAGATTGCGGAGGTTGAGTTCGAGACCAATCTACCGCTGTTCTTCGACAGCTATCGCGCGTGCCGATGGACGGGATCACTGATTCTGATCGATGCGCTGACGAATGCTACGGTGGGCGCGGCGATGATTGTGGGGCCGGTCGCAGCGACTGCATCATTCGCTTCGCCTGAGACAACGGAGGCGTCGCTGGGCGACGCGCGGCGGCCTACGCTGATTCTGCTGCCGGGACGAGCGGAGCTTGCGGTTCGCGTGAGGGATGCGTTGATTGCGCGCGGCGAGCGGGCTGTGGTGATTGACGATTCGCTGATTCCTGACCCGGCTGTAGCGGCGGTGGTCCATGCGCTGGACCTGGCGGGTGTGATTGCGGTGTCGTCGCGTGCGCTGTCGCAGGATGCGATTACTGCGATTGAGGGCTTTGCGCCGGGCGCGGTGCGAGTGGAAGATGGAGCGGACGAAGAGGCAATTCTGGAGGCTCTCACGGGGATTTTATGAGTGAAACCGATGCGGTTACAAATTACGAGGAGTTGACAGCGGAGGAGTTGGTTGCAGCGGTGGTTCGCGAGGCTGCGGGCACGCCGATCTGTTTGACGAGCAGCTTTCAGACCGAGGACATGGTGGTGATACAGATGCTGCGGCGGCACCTGCCGGATGTGCCGGTGATCTTTCTGGAGACGGGGTACCACTTCAAGGAAGTGCTTGCGTATCGCGACCGGATGACGGCGGAGTGGGGGCTGAACCTGATCAACGCGCTGCCGCTGACGACGCTGGCGGAGCACGAGGCGCAGTTCGGGTTGTTGTATATTGTGCAGCCGACGGAGTGTTGCAGGATTCGCAAGGTCGAGCCGCTGATGCGGTCGCTGGAGCCGTTTGACTGGTGGTTTACGGGGCTGCGGCGGGAGCAGTCGCCGACGCGCACGGGGCTGCGCAAGGTGGAAGATCACAAGACGCCAACCGGCAAGCGGATGAAGAAGGTGAGCGTGCTGGCGGACTGGACGATGGCGCAGGTGGACGCGTACGCCGAGGCGAATGCGATTCCGAAGCTGGAGATGTATGCGCGTGGGTATACAAGTATTGGATGCGAGCCTTGCACGGCGATCCCAGACGATCCGGCGAACCCGCGCGCGGGACGGTGGGGCGGCAAGAAGCTGGAGTGCGGCATCCATACATTTTCCGAGAAGATGTAATACACTCCTTTCGCGGGGTGGAAGCGATGATGGGGCTGCGATGGTAGACCGGCGAAGGATCGTTCGGCTGTGGAACGCGGGTGGGGCGCAGGCTCTGGTGACGCTGGTGCGTGTGGAGGGTTCGTCGTACCGCAAGGCGGGGGCACATCTGCTGATTGGCGCAGGGAGCGAGTGCGCGGGGAGCATCAGCGGAGGGTGCCTGGAGTCGGAGGTGGTGCGCAGGGCAGTGTGGATGGTGCGCGCAGGCGCGGTGGTGGAGCGCTATTCGACGCTATTCGACACTACGGCGGAGATTCCGTTCGGGCTTGGCTGCGGCGGCGTTGTGGACCTGCTGTTGGAGCCGACGGATACTGCGGAGTGTCGCGCGTTGGTGGAGGCGATGAATGCGTCGCTGGGCGGAAGTGAGGCGCGCGTGGCGACGTGGTTTCCTGCGAGTGGAAGACCACTGCGTCGCGCAGTAATCGGAGCGGATGGCGCGGTCGTCTTTCGAAGCGAGGGGTTGAATGCTGGCGATCTCGATGCGATTTCGCATCATTCCAGGGCTCCTGTCGAATGCACTTCGGAGGTCTACGTTGAAACGCTCGCTGCTCCGCAGCGGCTGTTTGTGCTGGGCGCGGGGGAGGATGCGAAGCCGTTGGCGACGATGGCATCACTACTGGGCTGGAGTGTGACGGTGGCCGACGGACGTGCGCAGTTGGCACGGGCTGAGCGGTTCGCAGAGGCGGAGCGCGTGCTGGCGACGGCGTCAGTCGCGGAGCTGGAGGTCAGGGCGAAGGACGCGGTGGTTGTGATGACGCACAGCTATGAGCAGGACCGCGCATTTCTTGCGGAGTTGCTGGCGGGTGCGGCGGGGTATATCGGGCTGCTGGGAGCAGTGCATCGCAGCAGCCTGCTGATCGGCGAGACGGCGGCGATGCTCGGACGCAGCGTGGTGGAGTGCTGCGCGCGGGTGTGGGCACCGGTGGGGCTGGACCTGGGCGGCGATGGTGCTGAGGCGATTGCGCTGGCAGTAGTTGCTGAGGTGCAGGCCTGGAGGCAGGGCAAGCTGGGCGCGTCGCGGAGGCTGTCGGCGGAGGATGTTGCGCGGCAGATTGAGAAGGGCGATGCGTCACGCTATGTGCAGACGCGGTGCGCGATAGGCGCGTCAGAGTGATGACGGCGGCGGTGGTGCTGGCGGCGGGAGCTTCGACGCGGCTGGGCGAGCCGAAGCAACTGGTGCGGCTGGCTGGCGAGACGCTGCTGGAGCGCGCGGTGAGGACGGCGCGGGAGGCGGGCTGCTCGCCGGTGGTCGTCGTGCTGGGCGCAGAGGCAGAGCAGATTGCGGAGGAGTGCGATCTGAGTGACGCGGTGGTGGTGGTCAACGAGGAGTGGAGCGAGGGGATGGCGAGCTCAATCCGGGTTGGCGTTGGTGCTTTGCAGGACGCGGATGGTGTGGTGCTGATGACATGCGATCAGCCAGCGGTTTCGGCGGCGCATCTGCGCGCGCTGATGAAGACGGGCGCGGCGACGGCCTCGGTATATGCGGGGCGGCGCGGGGTTCCGGCGTACCTTCCGGCGTCGTCGTTTGCGCAGCTGTTGGAGTTGCGTGGCGATGTCGGGGCGCGCGAGTTGCTGCGCGGGGCCGATGCGGTTGAGCTGGCGAACGGCGAGCTGGACGTGGACACCGCAGAGGACCTGGAGCGGTTAGACGGGTGTCATGGCGTGCTCTAAACAAAGGACATTGAGGTGGCCGCAGGCCACAAGGGCATCGCCATGGCTACAGGCTATAGTCATCTGTCCCCTCAAATATAGGTCATCCAGTATGTTATTGATATAAATTATCTTACTTGGTGCTGTCGATCGTCCTAACTTGTCCCTTGCAGTCGCGCGGCGGACCATACAACTTTGGGAACTTCACATGCCGTTCACCAACGAACCCAGTCGTCGGGAACATTCCTTGTGCCACGATTTCATCTGGGGCGGGTTGGAGCGTTTAGAAGTGGTAGATGAGGCCGGCAGCGATCTTGAGATGATTCTGCCAGTTATTGCTGTTGTTGGGCAGGTCTGAGTGCATGTAGTCGACTTC
>Ga0302202_10001737_pt1 | contig 26557 bp, 23 predicted proteins | sample II_Bog_N3_3_FD_194579 | JGI IMG/M metagenome (GOLD analysis project Ga0302202, IMG submission 194579) | Peat permafrost microbial communities from Stordalen Mire near Abisko, Sweden - II_Bog_N3_3 | ecosystem: Environmental > Terrestrial > Soil > Wetlands > Peat | place: Sweden: Abisko...
CATGGATCCACTCGGATTCTCGACATGGCGACCGTGCAAACAATTGTTCGCAGCAATCGGTACCTCGTGGCCAGTACGTATTTCTCAACTATCGAACGAAGTGGGATTCAACTGCGCTCGGGCGAGTCTGACCTATTGCAACGTCAGTACGGTGGCCCCCGTCAATGTCCGCAATTCATCGAACGACGTCGCGAACACTGCATTGGGTGTGCCGCACGCGGACCAGATTCGCTCGTACTGGGCTAGCGAATCGTCGATATACACACGTAGGTCCGCCGGCCAGTTACTGGGCGACACGCCGCCGATCGGTTGACCGGTCGCGCTTCGAACTTCGTCGGGCGTCGCTTGGCGAACGACCTCGCCACCAGCGAGCATGGCGAACTTCTCGGTGTCAACTCGGCTGGCACCGCTCTTGATGATGACGACCGGCTCCTCGTCCAGCGCGAAGACAAGACAGCTGGCAATGGCGCCCACTTCGCATTCGAGCGCCCGGGCCGCGTCGGCGGCGGACTTCGTCGACGCTTGAAACTCGAAAAATGGTCCGTGGACCCCGCGTGACACGAGGGTTTCGGCGACCCGTCGAGCGCTCGGATGCAGTGCTTCGATATCAGACATACCTCAAAAACGTAGCCTCCTCCACGACCAGTAGTCCCTGAGTGGCGGCGGTTGGTTGAAGCGTTCATCGATCCATCGGGACGGAATAAAGGGAAGGGAACCGATTCCCGGGGCCCAATGAACTACGAACAGGTGTTTGATTTCCATTTGCGTCTGGAGTATCCTACGAACAACTGTTCGTACTTGAAAGGAAGCCCATGGCCGAAGTACTCACTCCCATGCGTCGCCAGATCCTTGAATTCATCATTACCTGTCAGCGCGAGCGCAACTTCCCACCGACCATCCGGGAGATTGGTGATCACGTCGGACTGAAATCACCGGCCACCGTGGCCAACCACATTGAGGTGCTGAAGCGTGCCGGGTACATCGAAAAGAATCCCCAGCAGCCGCGCACGTTGACGGTTCGACTCGACGTAGAGAACCCCGCGCCCGATCAGCGCATCCGCTACATCCCCTTCGTGGGTGACGTCGCTGCCGGCACCGGCGTCCTCGCCCAGGAGATCGCGCACGAACTCATGTCGATCCCCGAGCAGTTTGCCGGTCGCGGTGACAGTTTCGTTTTGGAAGTTCGCGGTGAGTCCATGGTCGAAGCGGGCATCCTGCCGGGCGATTACCTCGTCGTGCAACGCCAGACCACCGCCAATAAGGGCGAGATCGTCGTGGCGGAGATTCCGGGCGGTGAGGCGACCGTGAAGCGTTATTTTCCCCAGGGCACCCGTGTCGTTCTCAAACCAGAAAACGCGACCATGGAACCGATGGAGTTCGACGCTCGCGACGTCTTCCTCTTCGGCAAGGTCATCTCAGTCCTGCGAAGCTACTAGTCGAAACGTCTCCTTGTCGTAGCGACCCCTCGACATGGCGTCGGCTACTTAAGCCACGCTGACAGCACAGAAGCAAACTGGTCCAGTTGCGCCAGTGTCACGAACTCATCGCTCCGATGAGCGAGCAACGGATCGCCCGCACCGAAATTCGTCGCGGGAATACTCAATTCGGTGAAGGTCGCGACATCGGTCCAGCCGAGCTTCCCCTTGGGTCGCTCGCCGGTCAGTTCGACCAGTGAGGCGAGGCGTTCATTGGTCATCGACGGCGGAGAGGGCGGTGCCCAGTCCACGAGTCGCACCGTGTCGCCGGTGTCGGTGACGTCGCTGAGAAACTCGACGATCCAGGCGAACGCCTCGTCCTTGGTTCGATCGGGAGCGAATCGGTGGTTCAGCGTGCACAGTGCTCGATCGGGCACCACGTTCGGCGCCACTCCCCCGGATATGTCCACGACCTGGAGCTGTTCAACGAATTCGATCCCGTCGATCGTGGTCGCTCGCGGCTCGTAGCCGGCCACTTTCGTTATCACGTCACCCAGACGGTGGATGGCGTTTCGTCCCGTGAATGGTCGCGCCGTATGAGCCCTCGCGCCCTTCATCACGACCGACACGCGCAACGAACCTTGGCATCCCGCTTCGACACGACCGTCGGTCGGTTCGGCGAGGATCGCGGCGTCGGCGTCCAACAGGTCCGGACGGAGTTCCTTGATCTCGAGAAGCCCGGAGTCGCTTCGCGATATCTCCTCGCGGGCGTAGAAAACCCAGGTGACCTCAACCGAGCGTGGCGTCGGTGCGGACGCCAGCTCGAGCATCACCGCCAACGAACCTTTCATGTCGCACGCGCCGACGCCGCGCAGTTCGTCGCCCACGATCGTGGCCGAACGCGCGTCGCCGGGCACCGTATCGAGGTGACCCGCGACCAAGAGTCGTGTGGCGTGGTGGCCCGTCGTTCGCGCAACCACATTGTCACCGATTCGCTCCACGTCGAGATCGGGGTTACGTGCGAGCACGACCGCCACGTGATGAGCAATCGCCGCCTCGCCGCGGCTCACCGAATCGATCGCCACGAGCTCGAGCGCGTCGTCCAATCGGCTCACGTCGCCACACCGTGTTCGCGCAAAATGTCGTTGAGGGCGGTCTTGCTGTGACGCTCACCTTCGCTCAAGCGACGAATGATGAGTACGCACGGCAAATAGAACTCTCCGCCATCAAATACCCGCTTGCGATTAGCCGACACCGCCACGCAGTAGTCGGGCACGTGGCCGCGCGACACCTCTTCGCCCGTGGCGGCGTCAATCACTGGGATCGAAGGTCCGAGTGCCGTGCCCACACCGAGTACGGATCCTCGCCCGACGCGCGCGCCTTCCGTGACCATGCAGCGACTTCCGATGAACGCGTCATCTTCGATCACGACCGGCAGGGCGTTGGCTGGTTCGAGGACGCCACCGATTCCGACGCCACCGGAAAGGTGCACGTTCGCCCCGATCTGGGCGCAGCTGCCCACGGTCGCCCACGTGTCGACCATCGTGTTCTCCCCGACCCACGCGCCGATGTTGACGTAACTCGGCATCAAGATGACCCCGCGGCTGAGGAAGCTCCCCCGGCGCGCCGAGGCTCCCGGCACCACGCGAACACCGCGCCGTTCGTAGTCGCGCTTCAACTCCAATCGGTCCAGGTATTCGAAGGGACCGACTTCGGACTTTTCCAAACCGCGCAAACGGAAGAGCAGCAGGATCGCCTTGCGCACCCACTCGTGCACGACGACGGCGCCGGTCGGCCCAACGTCGGCCACGCGGACTTGTCCGTCGTCGAGTTTGGTGATCACGAGCTCCACGTCGCGGCGAGCCTCGACGTTCTCCGGCGTCATCTCCGAGATGCTGTCGAACCACTGGCTGATGCGCGTTTCGAGATCGCTCATGTCGCCATCGTACTGGCGAGGTTCAAACGCCTCGAAGTCTCGAGGCGGCCAGCGCGAGTCGTTCGTCGCTCTGGACGACCGCGAGCCGCACGAAATCGCGCCCATCCTCGCCGTAGAGTTCGCCCGGGCTGGTCACGAGCGCCGAGCGCTCGGCGATCTCACTCGCCAGTTGCCAGCCGTCGAGGCCCTCCTTCGAGCACCAGAGATAGAAGGCGCCTTCGGGCATCGGGGCCTCGACACCGAAGTCCTGGAGTGCGCCGGACATCTGCGTCAGACGATCGCGGTAGCGCTCGCGTTGGACGTTGACGTGCTCGTCATCGTCGAAGGCGACGGCGACCGCCGCCTGTACCGGCGCGGGCACCATGAAGCCCGCGTGCTGGCGCACGAGTTTGAGGTAGCCGACCAACTCCTCGTCGCCGGCGTAGAAACCGGCGCGCATGCCAGCGAGGTTCGAGCGCTTGGAACACGAATGTACCGCGAGTACGCCGGCGCTGCCGTGTTCGAGGATCGACCTCGGCGCCCCGGCCCAGGTGAACTCCGCGTAGCACTCGTCACTCGCCACGGGCACGCCGTGGCGGCGGCCCCACTCAGCGATCGCTTCCAGGTCATCGAGGTATCCGGTCGGATTGGATGGCGAGTTCGCCCACAGGACGAGCGCGCGCGCGACGTCCTCGGCATCGATTGACGCGAGGTCGAGTCGACCATCGCGCATCTTGACCGGCACCGGGCGCAGACCGGCGAGTGTCGCGCCCATCGCGTAGGTCGGATAGCTGATCGCCGGGTACAACACCGTGTCGCGCTCGGGCGTTCGCAGGTGCAGGTAGCCCGCGAGGGTGCCGACGAACTCCTTGGTGCCGATACAGGCCGCCACGTCGTTGCTCGAAATCGTGACACCGAATCGTCGCTGCAGCCACGCGGCCGCCGAGTCTCGAAGATCGCTCGAACCCTGTGACGTCGGATAGCCGCGGGCTCCGATGCCCTTCGCCAACTCCCGCAGCACCGCGTCCGGTGGCGCGTCGATCGGTGTCCCGATCGAACACTCGATGGCGCCGCCGTCGTGAACCGACGCGAGTTTTCGTATGACGTCGAGGCGCTCGTACGGGTACGGGGGTGGCGTGAAGCTCACGCCGGTACCCGCCATTCGTCGAAGTGGGCCACGCTCACCGAATCGAGCAACACCCGCACCACGACGCTGTCGTCGGTGATCGACGTGTCGACCACCTCGCCTTCGCGGTGTGCTCGCGCCAGAAGGTCGCCGCGGTCGAGCGGTAAGTGCAGGGTCACCACCCGGTCGTTGGCCCGGAGGCGATCGCCGATCGTGGCGATCACGGCCTCTAAGTTCTCGTGGGTCACGGCCGAGACCCAGACGCTGCCTTCGTGCAGCTTCGCCAAATCGCGGGCCCGTGATCCCGGCACGTCGGCCTTGTTGAACACCAGTAGTTCGGGTACGCGGTCGGCGTCAATCTCGCGCAGCACTTCTCGCACGGCGGCGATCTGTTCCTCGGCGTGGTCGTTCGAGCCGTCGACGACGTGCACCAAGAGGTCCGCCAGTTGGACCGACTTCAGCGTGGACATGAAGGCGTCCACGAGGTCGTGCGGCAGATTCGAGATGAAGCCGACCGTGTCAGTAAAGAGGACGGTCTCACCGCCGGACAGTTGGCGCTGACGCGTGCGGGGATCGAGTGTGACGAACAGTCGGTCCTCGGCCTCCACGCCGGCGTCGGTGATGGCGTTCAGCATCGAGGACTTCCCCGCGTTGGTGTAGCCGACGAGGGTGACCTCGCGGTGACGTCCGCGTTGGCGGCCCTGACGCTGGACGTTGCGCGTGCGGTCGATCTCTTTCAACTCGCGGCGAATAGCGTGGATTCGATTCACGAGGCGGCGCCGGTCGGTCTCGAGCTGGGTCTCGCCCGGTCCTCGCGTACCGATACCCCCGGCCTGTTGGGAGAACGATCCCTCGGCCCGACGCAGACGCGGCAGGCGGTACTGCAACAGTGCCAACTCGACCTGCGCCTTGCCCTCGGGCGTGCGAGCGTTCTGGGCGAAGATGTCCAGGATCACGGCCGTGCGGTCGATCGCCGTTCGCCCGAGGATCTTCTCCAGGTTGCGCTGCTGGGCCGGTGAGAGGTTGTGCTCGAAGACAACGGTGTCGGAGTCGACCGCGAGGCAGATCTCACGAAGTTCTTGGACCTTGCCCGAACCGAGGAACGTCGCGGGATCGGGCGAGTCACGTCGCTGGAGGACTCGCGCGACCACGTCGGCACCGGCCGTGTCGACGAGGAGTGCCAATTCGTCGAGCTGGTAATCGAGCTCGTCTTGGGTGACGCCCGGGAACTGCACTCCGACGAGGACGATCTTCTCGCGGATCGTGCGATCGATGAGGGTAGTGGGTATATAGGTCACGCTTCGAGCCATTCCACGTTCGCCACGAACTGCACCGGACCGCTCAACGTCGCCGCCGCGCCATTCAGCGTCACGTGCAGCGCGCCGCCGGGATTGTCGACGGTGACGTCGGTGCCACACATCTCGTCGCGGTGCGCGACCGCGACCACCGCGCACGTACCGGTCCCGCAGGCCCTGGTCCAGCCGACGCCGCGCTCGATCACCTTGATCGAGAGGTGATCCTCGCTTTCGACGGTCAAGAATTCGACGTTGACGCCGTCGAAGTCGAGGGAGAGTTCTTCGGCGAGTTCTGATCGCATCTCGTCGGTCCACTTGGGGTCGTCGCGCACCACGACGTGCGGATTGCCCACGTAGGCGACCCCGAGGGTACCGGCCAGCGTCTCACCGAACGTCACGTCGCCCATCTCCACACTGCCGTAGCCGGAGGTGTCTTCCATCTTCAAGGTCACCGTGCGCACTCCCGCGATCGTGTGCACCTCGAGCGTGTCCCAGGTGCCGTTCGTCGTGCGGCGAACGGCGGCGGCGAGGCAGCGAATGCCGTTGCCCGACATCTCGGCCGCGGAGCCGTCGGCGTTGTAGAGCGTCATCGAGACCTCAGAGCCCAAGGTCGCGAGCAGGAGTCCGTCGGCGCCGACGCCGGTCGTTCGATCACAGACCGCTCGGGCCCGTTCGGCGTCCCACCACGGCGCAGTTCCGTGTTCGCTCACTTCTACGAGGAAATCGTTCCCCGCACCGTGCCATTTTTGGAGAGATCGCAAGGCCATTTCTTCTAGTCTCGCACGAACCCGTCGGGACCATTCAGCACGCCGAGCAGTCGTAAGCGCGCTTCGTGGGCGTCGTCGAACCACTCGATTCGAGGGTCGCGCAGGAACCACGAGCGTTGTCGACGGGCCAGTCGTCGGCTCTGGATGATCGCGTCCTCGACGCACGCCTCGAGATCGGCGCCCTCTTCCACGTGTCGCAACAGCTCGCGGTAGCCCACGGCCTGGCGCGCCGTGCGGCTCAGGCCGCCGGGCGCACTGGCGAGCGCGGTCACTTCTTCGAGTAGTCCCCGGTCCATCCACGAGCGAAAACGATTCGCGATGCGCAGGTCCAACTGCTCGAAATCACTCTGCAACGCAATTTGCACGACTCGCGCACGACCGTAGGTGAGGAGACCCTCACCGTAGGAGGAGAACGGTCGCCCCGCCCCGAGGGTGACTTCGAGGGCTCGCACGACGCGCCGTGCGTTGGTCGCCTCCATGCGACTCGCGGCCAGCGGGTCGAGCACCTCTAATTCGCCGTAGAGCGCCGGCAGCTCATCCTTCGCCCGTGCTTCGAGCAGCGTGCGAACATTCGGGTACTGACCCGGTATCGCGAGGTTGTCCAGAATCGCACGACCGTAGAGCCCGGTGCCGCCGACGTAGAGGACCTTGTGGCCGGCTCGCCAGACGTCCGCGGCCGCGAGGCGTGCGGCTTCTTGATACTGGGCCACCGTGAACTCGTCGCTCGGTTCGACGAGGTCGAGGAGGTGATAGCTCACCTCGGCGCGTTCGGCGCGCGTCGGTTTGGCGGTCCCTATGTCCATGCCGCGATAGACGGTCATCGCGTCGACGGCCAGAATCTCGACGGTGTCGTGGTGATCGAAGGCCAACGCGTGCGCGAGCGCCGACTTGCCCGAGGCGGTGGGACCGACCAACGCGACCGCGACGTGTTCGGTACTCACGAGTGGAGCAGGGGAATCCGAACCTTGTGACGAGGCGCGCGCACCGTCGAGACGTACTCCCCCAGCAAGTGGTACGGCGCGCCGTGCGTGACGTCCACCATCACGAGCGAGCCGGCGCGTAGCGACTCGTCCACTTGGGCGAAGTGAATGAGCTTTCCCTGACGAGTGCGTCCCGAGAGCATCCGTTCGTTTCGTCGTGACGGTCCTTCGACGAGCACCTCTTCACGGCGCCCGACACGAGCCTCGTGCTTACGCAACGCCGAGCGGTCGAGGACCTTCTTCAACCGCTCGAAGCGCGACTTGATGACGTCCTCGGGGATGAACTGTGCGCTCATCAATGCGCCCCTCGTTCCTTCGCGCGGCGAGAAGATGAAGGTGTAGGCCGAATCGAACTCACAGGCCGCCACGACCTCGAGCGTCTCGTCGAAGTCGGCGTCGCTCTCACCGGGAAATCCCACGATCAAGTCCGTCGTGACCGCGAGGTCGTCAATGGCGGCGCGCGCTCGAGCCAGCCGGTCCACGTAGCGATCGACCTTGTAGCTTCGGCGCATCGCCTTCAACACCCGGTCCGAGCCGGACTGCAGCGGGAGATGCAGCTGCGGGCAGACCGCCGGCGTTTCGACCATCGCCGCGATCGTCTCGGGGCTCAGGTCCTTGGGGTGGGGACTCGTGTAGCGGATCCGCTCGATCCCCTCGACCCGCCCGACCGCGCGCAAGAGATCGGCGAAGAGGGGGCGTCGACGGGTGATGTCTCGCCCGTAGGAGTTGACGTTCTGGCCGAGCAACGTGATCTCGCTGACCCCGGAGGCGGCGAGCATCTCGGCTTCGAGCACCAAATCGTCGAACGGTCGGCTGATCTCTTCGCCGCGCACCGACGGCACGATGCAGTAGGCGCAGGTGTTATCACACCCCGTCTGAATCGTGATCCAGGCCGCGAAGGCGAGCTCGCGCACCGCGTAGAGCGCGGGGGCCATGTCGCGATTGACCTCGTGGTCCGGGGCGTCCAGGACCTCGACGATCGGGCCCTCGGAACGTGAGCGCTCGAGTAACCGCGGTGCCGAAGCCAGGTTGTGCGTCCCGAACACGACGTCGACCCAGTTGGCGCGTTCCAGGATCTGGTGGCGGTCCTTTTGGGCCATGCACCCGCCCACCGCGATCTGCATCTGGGGCCGGGCCTCTTTGATCGCCTTCATCTGTCCCAGCGCGCTGTAGAGCTTCAGGTCGGCGTTCTCGCGGATCGTGCAGGTATTGAAGATGACGACGTCGGCCTCGGCCTCGTCAGCGGTCGCGACCATGCCGTCGGCGACCATGAGCCCGGCGAGACGCTCCGAATCGTGCTCGTTCATCTGGCACCCGAAGGTCCGAATGGCGAATTTCTTTGGCGTTGCCACCTAGTCAGCCTACTGAACGAGGGTCGGTTTCGGATTGGCCGCGTCGTAGGTGACGCCGGCCCCGGCGATCACCACGCAGACCATGCCGATGAGATCCCACGGGTGGATGCTCTGGCTCAGCACGATGAGTCCGATGGCGAAGGCGACTGCCGGATCGAGCGCGAAGAGCACCCCGGCCGTCGACGGCTTCAGTCGTCGAAGCGCCTGGAGTTCACAGGCGAAGCCCAACACGATCGCCATCACCGCGACCAGGGCCAGACGCCCGAGCGTCGCGGGATGGGTGAGCACAAAGTGCGACGAACCGATCGTCATCGGCAACGTCAACACCGCACCGATCGACATCGAGACCGCGAGTCCCCCGAACCCCTCGGCCTGTCCCCCGACCCGGTGCGCGGCGAACACGTACGAGGCCCACCCGAGACCGGAACCGGCCGCGAAGAATACGCCCTCGTAGTTGAGCGCGGCGCCGGGGCGCGCGATCGCGAGCACGCCGAGTCCGGCAAGGATCACGAAGGCGAAGTGACGCGCCGAGCGCTTCCCGAGCGCCGACACCATGAACGGCCCGAGGTACTCAATGGCGACGGCGGCGCCCAGGGGGATCCTCGCGATCGCTTGGTAGAAGCACTGGTTCATGAACGCGACCGACACGCCGAGGGCCAAAGCCCCCAGCCACTGTTGCTTCGTCCACGAGCGCAGGTCCGGTCGCGTGAAGGCCATCAGGACGATCGCGCCCAAGAAGAAGCGCCACGCGCTCGTCGCCGATGGACCGATCTGTCCAAAGACGCGCGTGACGATCGCCGCCGACCATTGGATCAGTGACGCGCCGAGCAACATGTACCCGGCACCCTTCAGCGCTTGAGCCTTCTGGTGGGTCTCCTCGATCAATTCGTCACCAGGCCGGTCCGGTCGGCTTCGAGCACGTGCACGATTCCGGCGACGCCCTGGTCGTGGAGAAACGCTTTCGCCGCGGCGGCGACGCCTTCGGCCTTGTCCGAGGTCGCGAGCCCCAACATGGTGGAGCCGGCACCGGACCAACACGAACCCGCGGCGCCACTCTCTCGAAGGGTCGTGAGGAGCGGTTGGGCGAAGGACAGTAGACCCATGCGGTACGGCTGGTGCAGGTAGTCGTCCATCGCACCGTCGACGAACGCGTCGTGATCGGCCAGACCGGCGAGCAGGAGTCCCATCGCACCCAGATTACGGACCGCGTCGGCGAAGGGCACTCGTTCGGGCAAGACCCGGCGCGCGCCAACGGTCGAGAGTTCCTCATCCGGTATGACCACGACGAAGCGCCACTCGTAGTCCAGCGCGAGGGGCCGCGCCACGACGCCGTCTCGAGAATCGGCGCGCGCGACGACGAGTCCGCCGAGCAACGACGCCGCCGCGTTCTCGGCGTGTCCGTCGATTCTGGTACTAATGGCGAGGGGATCGCTCGCGCCGGCCGCGACGGCCGCGGCGACGGTCAACGCGGCCGAAGAACCCAAGCCTCGCGAGAGCGGGATCTGCGATGTCACGTGCATCGCGAAGTTCGAATGCCCGAGGACGTCGGCGATGACCCGGGCGCCGAGATTGCGTTCGTCGTCGAATTCACCGGCGCCGCAACCCTCGCTCGTGATGGCGAAGGCGTCCGCCGGCTCGACGGTGACTTCGAGATAGAGCGCGAGCGCCACGGCCAAGCAATCAAACCCCGGTCCTAGGTTGGCCGAACTGGCGGGTACGCGCGCGAACATGGCTTTACAGTATGCGGTGCCAGAGTGTGGGCGCGGCGGCCGATCGAAGCGCGACCAACGGCACGGGCTTCTCCACGCTGTGTATCTCGATCCAACCGACGACTTCACCGCGATGAATCGTGTCACCGAGGTGGCGGAGGCGAACGTTCAAGGGGTGGTCGTTGTGTTGATCCCACCAGTACACGTGACTCTCGCGCGCCAGACCGAATGGCGCGACGTCCTTGCCGAAGCCGATCGTTCCCAAGACCGCACCCTTGGCCAACACGACGTCGGCCTGGCTGGCTTCGGCCGAGATGGCCAACGCGTACGCCGCGTCGCCCGCGGTGGCGAGCACGTTGCCGCCCTGTTGACCGAGCACGACGGTGTAGACGAGGTGCCGTCGCCCGTTGAGTCGATAGGCGACAGCCATCACGTCACAGCCGCCGGCTTCGGCGGTCCGTCCAGACTTGACGCCTACGACGTCGTTCGCTCCGACGAGCGGGGTGAACGTGTTGACGAAACCCGCAACCGGAAGGTCGACCTCGGTCTGATCGACGATGGCGCGCACGAGGGGTGAGCGCATCAGCATCGACGCGAGTTTCGCTTGGTCGAGTGCGGTCGAGACCGAATGGACCGAGACGCCCGTGTCATCGGCGTAGTGCGTGTTGTGCAGTCCAAGTGATCTCGCGGTGTCGTTCATCCGGTCTACGAAGGCCTGCGGGGTCGGCGACACCATTGCCGCGAGCATGTCGGCGTAGTTGGCGGCGGAGTGGACGAGCACGCCATTCAAGAGGTCGATCTCACAGAGTTGCTCGCCCTCGGTGACGATGACCGACGAGTCGCCTTCTGACTTGTCCGCTTCGTAGTTGAGGACGTCGTCGTTGGTGACCTCGACGCAGGGACCCGTGAGACCGATTCCCAGGGGAAAGCGTTTGAGGGCCACGTACACGGTCATCATCTTCGTGAGGCTCGCAATCGGAACGACGTGGTTGTGCCAGGCGCGAATGATCCCCAGGGCCGGCACGTCGAGCGCGGCGCTGCCCCCGCTCGGCCAGGCCAACGGCGGCGCCGTGTAGTCGAAGCTTCCGTAGGAACTGAGCGAAAGATGTATCGACGGTCGTTCGTGCAAGAACGGCAGCTGCATCGAGAAAATGAGGGCGCTGGCGACCACCGCACCCAGGAGAATCGAGAGGAAACGAGTCACGAGGCCGCGAAGGGCCGGACGCCGGGACGATCTTCTGCTCACGAACTACAGCGAAGTCTGTTCGTCGTACTCTTCGGGCGTCACGAGCACCTTGCGGGCCTTGGAACCGTCGCCGGCGGCCACGACGCCCTCTTGCTCGAGTTGGTCCATGATGCGACCGGCCCGAGCGAAACCGACGCGCAGCTTGCGTTGCAACATCGACGTCGAACCGGACTGCGTGCGAATGATCAGGTCACGGGCCTGGGCGAGAATCTCGTCGTCATCGTCACTCGATCCACCGCCCATCGATCCGCCGCGGCCGGCGGGCACGTCGAGCGCGATCACGCTCTCGCGGCGTCCGCCCTGCGCGCGCCACGCTTCGACGACGCGCTGCACTTCGCTCTCGGAGACCCACGGGGCCTGAAGGCGCCGCGCGACGTTCGACGACGCGGTCACGAGCAACATGTCGCCCTTGCCGATGAGGCGTTCGGCGCCCGCTTGGTCGAGGATGACCCGACTGTCCGCGAGTGACGAGACCGCAAAGGCGATGCGACTGGGGATGTTGGCCTTGATGACGCCGGTGATCACGTCGACACTGGGTCGTTGCGTGGCGAGCACCAGGTGGATGCCCACGGCGCGGGCCATCTGGGCGATGCGCACGACCGACTCTTCGACGTCGCGCGCCGCCACCATCATCAGGTCGTTCAACTCGTCGACGACGATCACGATGTAGGGCAGTTCCTCCGGCCCGGGTGGTCGTTCCACGTCGGACTCGAGGCCCGTCGTTCGTTCGAAGATCTCGGCCACGCGCTCGTCGTCCGTGGTCTCGGGCTCTAACTCGCCTCGCGCGATCATCTGCTGGTAGCTGGTGATGTCACGCGCGCCGCTCTCGGCGAGGATGTCGTAACGGCGCTCCATCTCCTTCACCGCCCACGCGAGCATCCCGGCGGCCCTCTTCGGATCGACCACGACCGGCGCCAAGAGATGCGGCAGGTCGTTGTACTGACCCATCTCGACGCGCTTGGGGTCGACCAGCATCAGACGGAGTCGGTCCGGCGTCGCGCGCATCACGAGCGAGGTGACGATTGAGTTGATCAGCGAACTCTTGCCGGCGCCGGTCGCGCCGGATATCAGCACGTGGGGCATCTCGCCCAGATTGGCGACGAGCGTCTTACCGGAGATGTCGCGACCGATCGGCACGTCCAGCGGGTGATTGGAGTTCATCGCCTCTTCGGAGGCCAGCAGGTCGCCGAGGGCCACGAGCGTGCGCTGTCGATTCGGCACTTCGACACCGATCGCCGATCGCCCGGGAATCGGCGCGAGGATCCGCACGTCGGGCGAGGCCATGGCGTAGGCGATGTCCTTGTTGAGTGACGTCACCGAGGAGACCTTCACGCCCGGCCCGAGTTCGAGTTCGTAGCGCGTCACCGTCGGACCGACCGTGAAGCCGACGAGCGTTGTGTCGACGCCGTGGGCCGCGAGCGCTTCGACCAGTTCGCCGCCGAGGTCTTCGATGGCCGCGCGGTCCTGCTTGACGTCTTTGGTGCGCACGAGCAGCGACGGTGAGGGCAGTTCCCAGTCGCTCTCCATCTCGGCGTACTCCTCGTACTCGGTATCGGAGTCCTCTTCCTCTTCTTCCTCTTCGTACTGGTCTTGCTCGTACTCCTCTTCGTATTCGACGGGCGCGTCGAAGACCTCTGGTTCCGGGGGCAGCGCACGAACTCGTCGGGGTGTCGGTTCCTCCGCCGGCTCCTCCTGGTCGGGCGTCGCGCGCGGTTCACGACTCGACCACCACCGGACGAGCCACGAACCGAAGGCGCGAAGGAACGTGACCGTGCCGCTGTAGAGGGCGCGAAGGCCGATACCGGTGCCGATCATGATGGCGATGACGAGCAACGCCAGCAACACCACGAGCGCACCAGCGATGCCGATGGCCTTGTCGAGGCCGCCGCCGATCACCGCGCCCAGCCACCCGCCGGCGTGCGCGAAATGTTTCGTCGTGTCGTGCAGATGAGGTCGTCCCCCGGCTAGATCGCCGATACCGCAGATGCTGATCAAGCCGAGCGCGATTCCCCAGACGACCCTTGGGCGCTCGACTTCGATTTTCCCCACGATCAAGGCCGCGCCCAGTACGAGCAGCATGACGGGCAGGGCGAATCGCCCTACGCCGAAGGCGATCGCGAGTCCCTTGGAGATGCCGCGACCGACCGGTCCCAGCGCGCCGGCCTCGGCGAGGGCACAGAACGCGCCGATCACGATGAGCAGGAGAATCCAGAGGTCGCGAGTGTGGCGTTCCCAGACACTGGGATTCTGCGCCGCCGAAGCGCGCGCCGTCTTCTTTACGGGCTTTTTCTTATGTCGTGCTTGTGCCACAACCATCAAACTTACCGGTCATTCTTTCGTAGTCGGTGCCAATCGCCCTAGGCTGAACCGGTGCCAACAACTCCCCACAACTCCTCCATTGAGCTCGCCGCGCGCCTCGACGCCCACGCGCGCGTCTGTCACGTGGTCTCCTCCACGCCGCTCAGTTCTTCGATCCACGAGGTCGTTCTCGCAGGTCAGGCCGCCCTCTTGTGCGGCGTGCCGGGCAACGACGTCATGGTGCAGCTCACCAATGGCGCCGGCAAACTGGTCCGACGTCGCTACAGCGTCCACGACGTTGACGAAGCGCGCGATCAGTTCACCCTCTGGATCACGACGGCCCACGAAGGACCGGGCAGTGTGTGGGCGCGCGGTGCCCAGCCGGGCGACGAAGTCGACATCGTGGGGCCCCGGGGCAAGATCGTCCTCGATACCGACGCCGACTGGCACCTGTTCATGGGTGATATCACCTGCCTCGGTTCGGCCTACCGAATGGCCCAGAGCGTCGAAGCGCCTGGGAGGGTCGTCTTCGTCGTCGAGACCGACCAATGCGATGATGCGTTAACGACGACGTTCGATGAGGGCATCGCCGTCACCGGCATTTTCGTCGACCGGATGGGTCGCGCCAAGGATGACCCCGCCGGCCTCCTCAGCGGCCTCTCGGCGTTCGCCCTTCCGCCGGACCGCGGCCACGCCTACCTCTTCGGTGAGTTCCACGTGATGAAGGCCATCCGCTCGGCGCTACTCGATCGGGGTCTCGACGACGAGTCGATCAGCGTGAAGGCGTTTTGGCGCGTCGGACGCAATAACGCCGACCACGGCGAACCGGAAAAAGGGGACTAGAGGACGACGACGGCCGCGAGCAGTATCGGCTGGCGGCGGTACTTCTGTCCGAGCAAGCGGCCGGCCGCGCGCTGGGCGATCTTGTTGAGCGCGTCCTCGTCAGGCGCGCCCTCTCGAAGTGCCACTTCCAGCGCCGCGCGCACTTCGTTCGTCACCGCGTCGAGCACGGTTCGGTCCTGTTCGCCCTCAAACCATCCGCGCGCCGTGAGTCGCACCGGTTGGATGATCTTGGCGTGGTCCTTATCGACGCCGGCCGAGATCTGCAGGACCCCGAACTCGGCGAGCATCCGGCGCTCTTCGAGCGGTCGTTCGTCCAGATCGCCCGCGCTGCCGTCGATGTAATGGAACCCCGCCGGAACCTGGCCCGCGCGCTTGATGCCGGTCTTGTTGACCTCGATCTGGTCGCCGTCTTCACAGATCAAGACGTGCTTGGGACTGAGCCCCATGGAGTGGGCCAACTCGGCGTGGTGCACCATGTGGCGGTACTCCCCGTGGACCGGAACGAAGTTCCGTGGTCGCAGTAACTGGTGGAACGTACGCAGTTCGCCCTGGCGAGCGTGGCCCGAGGCGTGGACCGGCTCGTGACCCGAGTGGATCACTTCGGCGGCGGCGCGGTGCAGGTCGTCGATCACTCGACCGACGGTCCACTCGTTGCCCGGGATCGGATGCGAACTCAGTATGACGGTGTCGTCGGCACCGACCTTCAAGAACCGCGCGTCGCCTCGCGACAACTTCGACAGCGCCGCGAGCGGCTCGCCCTGGCTGCCGGTGCAGATCACGCAGACCTCGCCGGGGGCGTAGCGATCGATGTTCTCGATGTCGATCAGGTCGGCGGCGTCGACGTGCAGGAGGTTGAGCTTGCGCGCCAGTTTGACGTTCGCCTCCATCGAGCGACCCATCAACACGATCTTGCGGTGCTGCTCGAGTGCGACGTTGATGATCTGCTGGACGCGGTGGATGTGGCTCGCGAAACAGGCGACCACCATGCGACGTTCCGGTCGCTCGAGGAAGAGTCGACGCAACGCTCCCCCGACCGAGCGCTCCGACGCCGTGAAACCGGGCTCCTCGGCGTTGGTGGAGTCGGCCAACAACAACGCGACGCCCTCGTCGCCGAGGGCCGCCAGGCGAGAGATGTCGGTACGTCGTCCGTCGATCGGCGTGAGGTCGAGTTTGAAGTCACCCGAGTGCACGACGATGCCGGCGTTCGTGCGAAACGCGAGCGCCATGGCGCTCGGCACCGAGTGCGTGACGGGGATGAACTCGACGTCGAACGGTCCGATCTTGCGCTTCTCACCGTCGCTCACTTCGATGAACGTGAGGTCCTTGGCGACCTTGGCTTCGGTCAGGCGGTGACGCGCGAATCCGAGCGTCAACGCCGAGCCGTAGATGGGGACGTTGATGTCCTTCACGAGGTAGCGCAGCGCGCCCGTGTGGTCCTCGTGTCCGTGGGTCAACACGATCGCGTCGACGCGGTCGCGCCGTTCGATGAGCCATCGAAAGTCCGGCAGAATCAGGTCGACGCCGTACATCGTCGGCTCGGGGAACATCAGTCCGGCGTCCACGACGACGATACGACCGTCCTGCTCGATCGCGCAGCAGTTACGACCGATCTCACCGAGACCGCCGAGGAAGGTGACGCGAACGGTGTCTTTAGCCACGCGATGCCTGGAGCGCGGCCACGACCTTCGCCGCGTCCGCATCGAGAGTGTCATCACTCTCAGAGTGCGGTAGTCGGCACTGGCCGACGTTGATACCGAGATAGCGCAATGCCGCCTTGGAGGGCATGGGATTCGGATACGTGTCGCTGGACTCGAAGGCGTAACTCGCCGCGAGTCGTTCGTTGAACGCTCTCGCCCGGGCCCAGTCGCCTCGTTCGACGCTCTCGACCAACTGCACGAACTCTCGAGCGGCCCAGTGCGCGGCGACCGACACGATGCCGATCGCGCCGACGCCCATGAACGCCAGCAGCACTGAGTCGTCGCCGCTGTAGAGGTCGATGTCGTCGCCGAGCACGGCCTTGTAGTGGGCGGCACTCACGAGGTCGCCCGACGCGTCTTTGATCGCGACGATGTTCGCGTGCGACGTGACGAGGTCGATCGTCGTTGACGCGGCGATCTTTCTCCCGGTGCGCACCGGGATGTCGTAGAGCATGATCGGGAGTTCCGTGCACGAGGCGATGGCGGCGAAGTGCGCGGCGATGCCCTTTTGACTGGGACGCGCGTACGCCGGCGTGGTCGCCAACACGCCCGTGACACCCGTGTCGAGGACCTGACGAGTGAGTTCCACCGAGCGAGCGGTGTCGGCGAAGGTCGATCCGGCCAGGACCGGAACCTCGACGGCACCCGCGACACAGGCGAACAGTTCGAGCTTCTCCTTATCCGAGAGTGACGAACCTTCCCCGGTCGATCCGGCCACGACCAGACCGTCGCACCCTTCAGCGACCAAGTACGTGGCGAGTTCGATCGCGACGTCAAAATCGATGGCGCCGTCCGCTCGAAATGGCGTCACCATGGCGGTGAGAACGCGCCCAAAACGAGGTGTCGTCATACTTCGAAGTTACCAGTCATTCTCATCGGAGCCACGAACGAGCGCCGGTGCGACGACGCGCCGCACCCTAAGGGAATCGGACGTGCGGACGATTTGCGAATCGACGACCCTCAAAACTCCTAGATCAGCGATTCAATCCCGTCGATGAGTCGCGGGGTCGCGTCAATGGCGTCGGCGGCGAGCGCCACACCCTGGACGAAACTCACGCGATCAAAGGAGTCGTGACGAATCGTCAAGCCCTCGCCCGGTCCGCCGAAGAGGATCTCTTGGTGCGCCACGAGACCCGGCAAGCGCACCGAGTGGATCTTGACGCCGCCGAACGTGTCGGCACCGCGCGCGCCGGAGAGCGTGTGGCGAAGTGTCGGGTCAATCATCTCGGGCAAACCGGCGGCCGCGCGCGCTGCCGCGATACCCTTCGCCGCGGCGATCGACGTTCCCGACGGGGCGTCGACCTTCTTGTCGTGGTGCAGTTCGATGATCTCGACCCGATCGAAATACGGTGCCGCCAGGGCGGCGAATTTCTCGGAGAGCACGGCCCCGACGGAGTAATTCGCCGCGATCACCACCCCCACCTTGGTCGCGGCCTCGTCGACCACGCGACGTTGTTCGTTCGTCAAGCCCGTCGTGCCGATGACGAGGCCCTTGGCGTTGTCGGCACACCACCGCGCCGCGGCCACGACGCCCTCGGGCGACGAGAAGTCGATGACGACGTCGATCGAGTCAGCGTCCACCTCGTCGAACGACGAGGCGTAGGAAGCACCGAAGAGTTCATGCGGTTCACGCGCGTCAACGAGGGCGCCAATCGAGAAGCGGCCGAGCGCGCTGAGACCGCCGGCGAGAGTCTGGCCCATGCGTCCGGCCCCACCGTTGATCGCGAGAGCTTTCACGACCGCACCTTATCCTCGCGCCGTCGACGTTCGTCGACGATGAGATACGCGCCCACGCCGATGATCAGCACGACGCCCACGATCGACGCGGCCAGACTGAGTTCGATGTAGGGCGCGTGGTAGTGGAAATGGATGGTCCACTCGCCGCTCGGTACGGTCACTTGCTGGATCAGACCGTTGCGCGACACCTTCAGCGCTTCGCTCTTACCGGTCGTGGTGTTGAGCGCCGTCGCGCGCCAACCGGGGAGATAGGCCATGGAACGAACCAGTGTCACCGGCGAGGTCGCACGCACGTCGGCCCACGTATCGCCGTAGGCGACGTTCTTCACGTGCGACACGGTGCCGCTCGAGGGTGACGTCAACCACACGGTCGGCTTCACCGTCACCGCTTTGAAGACCGAGAACGTACCGACGGTATTCGTGAGACGCCACAGCGAACTGTCGAGTGCCTCTTGCATTGGCGAGTTCAGTTGGTAGGTGACCTTCGTGGGCGTGATCTGCGTGACGAAGGCGTCACCGACGGACACGGCCTTTGAAGCGGTCAACTCGAAGCCGGCCGCTTCGTGAATACGGCCCTTGAACGTGAAGGTCATATCGTTCGCGCCGGGCTCGTGGAGTACCGAACCGACGCGGCGGCCCTTCGCGTCGAGCAGGGACAGGTAGACCGGGCCCGACGAGACCGGCCGAGCACCGCGTCCGTGGAGGCTCAGCGTGGTGACGCGAAGGAGTTGACCGAAGTAGCGATCCGTCGTCGCCGAGGGCGCGGCGCTACGACAGTTGGGCGCCGACGGCACCGCCACGATGACGTTGTGGCTCAACTGCGCGTAGGACACCGCGATCGCCGAGAGGCGTAGTTGCACGAACGTCCCGTCGGCGAGTCGACAGGGATCGACCGCCGCCTGCGGGTGCGTGCCGGTTGAGTTGTCGTAGATGGTCGAGATGAGCGAGCCGTAGCCCTGCACGCTGGGCAGTTTCGTGAAGACGTTCATGTTGGGTACCCCGAGCGCGTGGAACTGCTTTTGATGGGCGCCGCCAGAATCGACCAGCGCGGTGCGGCCGTTGTTGCCCAAGAGCGCCGTGGCGTACGCGCTCGATGGCTCCGTCGGTCCCGAACCACCGATGAGCCCCGTGGCACTCAAGAGCAAGAACACCAGGACGTCGGCCACCATGACGCCCATGACCACCTTCATGAGATTCTTCGAATGCCGCCAGCGCACCAGTGCCAGCACGGTGAGGACCGCGATGACGAGGTGGAGCCCGTAGGAGAGGTGCATGTCCTGAGCGAGGTCCTCTTGTTGGGGAAAGACCCCGAGCCACGAGACGATTCGCGCGCCCCAGAGGAACAGTCCAATACAGAGCGCGATGAGCGCGAAGGCCGGCGCGAGCGTGAGCCACTTCATTCGACCTTCGAGCCCGGCCGCGGCCGTGCGACGCGTCTCGAGACGATGGAGCCACCAGCCGAGCAGCGCGGTCATCGCGAAGTCCACGAGGATGACGCTGCGGCTCTGCAGACGCGTGCTGCCGTAGAGGGGGATGTCACGGAACAGGTGACCGAGCGGCGTGTACGAGCCCCAGGTCGCGAAGAGACCGACGACCAGGATCACGAAGTAGAGGATGTAGTCACGGTCCTCGCCATCCCATCCGCGACGCGTCAACTTGGAGATGAACGCGAAGGTCGCAATGAGTGCCAGTACGCCGACGTAGCCGGTCACCTCGGGCAGGTTGTAATGGGCGAAGTAGTTGGGCTGTCCCGCCGATCCGTTGCCGCCGAAGATGTCGGGCACGAAGAGTAGCGACGTCCAGCGCACCACCAGCGAACCGGCGCCGAAGAAGCTGTAGCTGATCGACGAGCGTTGCGAGAAGCCGATGAACGACCACCCGGGCAAGAGCTGCACCAGACCGATGGCGCACCCCCACGCGAGGCCCGCCGCCAGCGCGACGACGTAGGAGACGCGACCGCGCCACGTTTGGATCCAGTACGAACTGCGGATCAACAACACCGACGGACCGATGGTCAACGTCAAGAGCTCGATCTCGGCGATGCCCCGGGGCTCGCCCGTAAGAAAGGTCAGTCCCCACAACAGCGCGTAACCCCAGATCCAGGGCTGGGAGACCCGGGCGTAGTGGCGCCACGTGGTCGTGGCCGGCTCGAGGGAGAGCCGACGAGAGAGCGACACCAAGATCAGCGCGGCCCAGGGAATGAAGGCGAAGCCCTGGACGACGCCCAGGTGCACGAGCTGTCCGATCATCGCGCCCGAGTAGGCGAAGGCCATCGCGGCGGCGAAGGACGACAGCGAGCGCATGCCGTGCCAGCGCAGCAGCGCGAACATACCGGTCGCGGCGATCACGTAGACGGCGATGCAGTTTATGAGCCACGCGGCGATCGGCGGCACGAAGGCGAAGATCACCGTCAACGGATAGAGCGCCCCGGCGTTGAGCCCCCCGAGCAACGGCGTACCGGAATTCGCCAAGGGGTTGAAGAGCGGCAGGTGGCCCGACGCGATCTGTTGGCCACTCAGGACCCGGAGCGGAAAGTTCTGAATCAGATTGTCGCCGTCGATGGCCGGGTGACCGAACAGCGCCGGGATGACGAAGAGCAGGATCGGTACCGCCAACATCGCCATCAGTGCGCGTCGATCACCTCGTGGGAGTGGTCGCCACCACTGCTTGGAATGCGCGGGGGCGATCAGGCTCATTGGCTCTACGCTACGAAAAAGCACGAAGCCCGTGCTGCACGGTCACGCGGACCGGACAACACGGGCTTCGAACGACTATCGGCGACGCGGTCGAGGACTACGACGCGAGGAGTCGCCATCGACGAAGGCCGGGCCACCAGGGCCCAAGTCGCCGATTTCGCCTGCGAGTTCGGCCTCGAAGGCCGCTTCGAAGGACGACGACGACGCGCTGGAGCGTGAATCGTTGGTGTTCTCGCGCGGCGCGCGCTCGCGCGGCCCACGATCACGGTCACGACCGCCTCGGTCGCCACGGTCACTTCGATCACCGCGGTCCGCGTCACGGGGACGAGGAGGACGAGCGTCCTCTTCGGACTCCGGGAAGTCACCGACGAGTGAGAGCGAGACCTTGCCCTGGGGGTCGATGTCGTCAACCTTGACCTCGATCGCCTGACCGAGTTCGAGGACGTCCTCCACCTGACCGATGCGCTTGCCGCCGTTGAGCGGCGCCATCTTCGAGATGTGTAAGAGGCCGTCACGTCCGGGCATGATGCTCACGAACGCGCCGAACTTGGCGATGTTGACGACGCGACCCTGATAGGTCGCACCGACTTCGGGCGTGGGCGGGTCGAGGATCATCGCGATACGTCGACGAGCCTCTTCCACGGCGCGACCGTCCTTGGCACCGATGGTGACGGTACCGACGACGCCGTCGTCGTCGACCGCGATGTCCGCACCGGTCTCTTGCTGCAGGGTGTTGATGACCTTGCCCTTGGGGCCGATGACTTCACCGATCTTGTCGATCGGAATCTGCAGCGACACGATCTTCGGCGCCACTTCTGCGACCTGGGCCCGAGGCTCAGCGATCGCGTTGGTGAGCACCTCGAGGATCAGCAATCGCGCCGTCTTGGCCTGGTCCAACGCGTTCGACAGGACCTCGGCCGGGAGGCCGTCGATCTTCGTGTCGAGTTGCAACGCCGTCACGGCGTCCGCGGTACCGGCGACCTTGAAGTCCATGTCGCCGAAGGCGTCCTCGGCTCCGAGGATGTCGGTCAGGGTCACGTACTTGCCGTCGTCGTAGACCAGTCCCATCGCGATACCCGCGACGGGCGCCTTGATCGGCACGCCGGCCGCCATGAGCGACAGCGTCGAGCCACAGACCGAGGCCATCGACGTCGAGCCATTGGACTGCAAGACGTCCGAGACGACGCGCAGCGTGTAGGCGAAGTCCTCTTCGCTCGGCAGTACGGGGATCAACGCGCGCTCGGCCAACATGCCGTGTCCGATCTCGCGGCGCTTGGGCATTCCGACGCGACCGGTCTCACCGACCGAATAGGGCGGGAAGTTGTAGTGGTGCATGTAGCGACGCCACTCGTCCGGGCCGATCGTGTCGAGCTGCTGGCGCATGCGCGGCATGCCGAGCGTGGTCACGTTGACGACCTGGGTCTCGCCGCGCTGGAACAACGCCGAGCCGTGGGTCATCGGGAAGAGGTCGATCTCGGCCGAGAGCGGTCGGATGTCGGTGACGCTTCGTCCGTCGATGCGCACGCCCTCATCAACGATTCGCTTTCGCACGATCTTCTTGGTGACCGATCGCACGGCCGCCTTGATCTCGCTCAGACGGTTCGGGAACTCGTCCTTCAGGTGCTCGATGATCGAGGCCGTCGCGACTTCGAGGGCCGTGTTGCGCGCGGTCTTGGTCGTCAACTTGTTCGCTTCGGTCAGCGACGTCGCGCCCATGGCCTCGACGCTCTCGTAGACGTCATCTTGGTAGTCGGCGATCGCCTGGAACTGCATCGGCGTGATCTCCCCGCGCGCGGCGACGAAGTTCTTCACCAGTTCGCGCTGGAGGTTGATCGATTCGCGGATCCACAGCTTGGAGGCTTCGAGTCCGGCCGAGAGCACTTCTTCAGAGACCTTCGGCGCGCCGTCGGCGTACTTCTCGAAGGAACCCTCGGTACCGCCGGCCTCGACCATCATGATCGCGACGTCGGCGTCAGCGGAATCGCTGAGGGCCCGTCCGGCGACGACCAGTTCGAAAGTCGCGGCGTCGCCCTCTTGGTACGTCGGGTGCGGGGCCCACTCGCCATCGGTGGTGTACGCCATGCGCACCGCACCGATCGGCCCCTCAAAGGGGATGCCCGAGATCATCAACGCGGCCGAAGCGGCGTTGATGGCCAGGACGTCGTAGGGGTTCTCCTGGTCGGCGCTGAAGATCGTGCCGACGACTTGGACCTCGTTGCGAAAGCCCTTCGGGAACGAGGGGCGAAGCGGTCGGTCGATGAGACGACAGGTGAGGACCGCCTGGTCCGAGGGCTTGCCCTCACGGCGGAAGAAGGCCCCGGGAATCTTGCCGGCGGCGTAGGCGCGCTCTTCGATGTCGACCGTGAGCGGGAAGAAGTCGATGCCTTCTCGAACGCTCTTGGCCGCGGCGACGGTCGCCAACAACATGGTGTCGCCGAGGCGAGCCACGACGGCTCCGTCGGCCAGTTGGGCCAGGTGGCCCGCTTCAAAACTCAAAGTCTTTTCGGTGCCCGTTATGGGGCTACTTACGCGGATTGCGTCAGTCATTGGTATTGCTCCTATTTGGTTAGCAACACTCCGCCCGGATCCCAGTGGGCAACCTTCGCGAAACGCGACTGTTCTCCACTGGCCTCCGAGGAATCGGATGTGTTGGGTGCGTTGACGGCGTCAACGTACCGTTCGGCTAGCGACGAATGCCGAGACGGCCGATCAAAGCGCGATAGCGCTCGACATTTCCGCGCTGCACGTAGTCGAGCAGACGGCGTCGTTGGCCGATGAGCTTCATCAGTCCACGGCGGGTGTGATGATCACCCTTGTGGACTTTGAGGTGCTCGGTGAGGTGGGCGATCCGGTCTGTCAGGATCGCCACCTGGACTTCGGGTGAACCCGTGTCCGTCGCGTGAGCCTGGTAGTCCTTGATGATCTGCTGCTTCTCAGCCATAACGTTTTATTTGCCTTATGAGTCGGATGTCTCGTCGCAAGTCGCCAACGTGACGACCCACATAGTCAGCGTCGCTGACCGAATATCTATTCTAGCAGTGCCGAGGTGAAGGTCGAGAACTTCTTGAATATCTCAAGGGTTTGTTCGACGTCACGCCCGATCTGGGCGACCAGGGCGTCGACATCAGAAAAGACCTGTTCACCGCGCAATCGGCTCACGAACGCGACGTCGAGGGAAGCGTCGTAGAGGTCGCCCTCGAAGCCGGGAAGGTGCACCTCGACGAGCAGCGGACCGTCGTCGTAGAACTGGGGTCGCGTGCCGACTGAGATCGCCGCCGGTCGCCACTGGCGATCGGGCGTCCTCGCCGCCCCGGCGTAGATACCCTCAGCGGGTAGCAGTTGATTGGGCTGGGTGGCCACGTTCGCGGTCGCGAAGCCCAGCTCTCCCCCGCGAGCGTCACCGTGTTCGACGCGTCCGCGCAGCACGAACGGACGACCGAGGATCGCGGTGGCCGTTTCGACGTCACCCAGTTCCAACGCCCGTCGCACCGCGCTCGAGCTCCACCTCGGCGCGCCGAACGTTGGTGCCTCATAGACACCGAAGCCGTAGCGCTGACCCTCGGCACTCAGTAGCGCGACGTCGCCGACGCGGTCACGTCCGAATCGGAAACCCTCACCGACGACGATCTCCCACGCGTGCAGCTCGCCGGCCAAGACGCGTGCGACGAAGTCGGACGCCGATTCACTCGCCAGTACCGAATCGAACGTGAGGACGCGGACCTGTTCGATCCCGAGTGCTTCGAAACCCTCGAGTCGCTGTTCGAGTGTCCCGAGCTGTCGTGGGGCGCTCTCCGGTGCCAACAGCCGCGCCGGGTGTGGATCGAAGGTCACGATCGTCGGCACCGCGTCTCGGGCGCGGTCGCCGTCGAGGTGCAACAACATGTCGATGACCGCTTGGTGGCCCAGGTGCAGTCCGTCGAAGACGCCGATCGCGATGACCGATTCATCGTTCGAGAGCTTCGAGGCCTCTCCGTCGCGTATGACAATCATGGCAGCAACCTACCCGCGCGGCGATTCGTCGTGAGACGCCAGTACCAGTTGTGGTTTCCACGTGTCGCTTCGCCGCTGCAGCACGCCCACGAGGTCGCCCTGCGTGTCCATGGCCGCGATCTCCTCACCGAGGTAGTCCTCGTCCAGGGAGATCCGCTGACCCATGCGTACTGCACGCACCTGATCGTCGTCGAGCGTGACGTGCTCCAACGACGTCACGAAGGTCGCGGGCGGCAACAACACATCCTCGCCGTCACGGGCCCTGTCGGTGAGTTCATCGAGCGTCAGGGCGTCGTCGACCGAGTGCGAACCGCTGGCCAGTCGACGAAGTTCGACGAGGTGGCCGACGGTGCCGAGGTTGATCGCAAGGTCGCTCAAAAGTACGCGCACGTACGTCCCGACCGAACAGACCACGTCGAAGCGCCACACCGCGTCGTCGTCGGTCGGAGTGAGCGTGAACGCCGAGACGGTGATCGCACGCGGTGCGCGCTCGACCTCGACGCCCCGACGCGCGAGTTCGTGGAGTCTCTGGCCGTCGATCTTGATGGCCGAGACCATTGGCGGCGTCTGCATCTGGGCGCCGATCAGCGCGCTCGAAGCGGCATCCACGCTGTCGCGCGTCAACGAGGGCACCGGCCGCTCGTCGACGATGGCGCCGTCGGCGTCGAGTGAGTCGGTCGCGACACCGAACTTGACGGCGCCGCTGTAGTGCTTGGTCTCGGACTGCGCGAAGCGCAAGAGTCGGGTCGAGGGTCCGACAGCCAGTACCAACAGGCCCGTCGCCATCGGGTCGAGGGTCCCGGCGTGGCCAACCTTCTTCTCGTGCAGGATCCGACGGACGCGTGCGACGACGTCATGACTCGTGAGACCCTGGGGTTTGTCGACGAGGAGCAGGCCGTTACTCGTCGTCATGGTTCTGGCGACGGATGATCTCTTCGACGGCTTCGCCACTGGCCACGGCCGGATCGGCCATGAAGGAGAGCTTCGGCGTCCGCTTGAAGCGCGTCTGCACGTTGACGGCCGACTGGATCTGCGCGCGGCGCTCTTCGAGGGCGATCCTCGTTTCGGGTGTGAGTGAATCGAAGAACACCATGGCTTGGCGAAGGTCCTGCGTCGTTTCGACACCGGTCACGGTCACGATGCCGATGCGGTCGTCGATGTCCGAGATCCTGGTCAGTTCGTCCGAGATGACTTCGCGCAAGATCTGATTGACGCGTGCCGAACGCGGATAGGGGTGGTGCGATCCTGATGAACGGGCCATGCGCTAGGCCGTTCTGGGAATCTCGCGCTCTTCGAAGGTTTCGATGATGTCGCCGGCCTTGAGGTCTTGGTAGTCGGAGAGCCCGATACCGCACTCGAAGCCGGACGCCACTTCACGCGCGTCGTCCTTGAAGCGACGCAGCGACGTAATCGAGCCTTTCCAGATGATGGTGCCCTCGCGAAGGAAACGCACCTTCGATCCGCGGGTGATGACGCCGTCGCGGACGAAGC
>Ga0302202_10001747_pt1 | contig 26513 bp, 19 predicted proteins | sample II_Bog_N3_3_FD_194579 | JGI IMG/M metagenome (GOLD analysis project Ga0302202, IMG submission 194579) | Peat permafrost microbial communities from Stordalen Mire near Abisko, Sweden - II_Bog_N3_3 | ecosystem: Environmental > Terrestrial > Soil > Wetlands > Peat | place: Sweden: Abisko...
GTCACCGGCCCGAAGCTCGTGCTCACCCGCGCCCCGTACACCGGAACCGCAAACGTCTCGCCATCCCGCGCACCGGCCGCACCCGTGCCGCCCTGCAACTCGAATTCCTTCACGTCTGTCGACGGGGCAATATTGATGTCCACCGAGTTCGGCAGTTGCCGGTCGAGATTCATCTCGTACCGCGCACTGGCCAGCACGCCCCAAGCAACTTCATGCTCCAGCGAAATCGAACCCTGTTGCACCGCCGGCAGACGATATTTGCGGTCAAATACCATTGCCGAAGTCGTAGCCGCCACCACGCCGCTGGGATCCATCAAATACGAGCACGCGTACCCAAATCCGACCTGCGTGTTCTGCGGGCAAGCCGTCTCCGTCGTCGGCAGAATCCGCACCCGCTGCACGGAACTCGCTAACGCTGTATCCAGCAGCGCCGCCCGCACCGTTGCGCCCGGCAGTTTGCCGAAGTAAAGTCCGTATCCGATGCGCACCACGCCACTCCCCTTGCCGAACGGCGCCCACTCCAGCCCTAGCCGTGGCCCGAAGTTGTTCCTGTCCTCAGGGAAGACGCTGGTCGCGCCCACCGCCCCAATCACCACGTCCAGCGCCGCGTTCGGCTGCTGCGGCAGCGGTAGAAACTCATACTCATACCGCACGCCTGCATGCACCGTCAGCCGCTGCGCCACGCGCCAGTCGTCCTGCGCAAAGCCCGCCCACTCCTGCGTACTGAAGCTCAGACTCTGCTGCCCGAAGCTCTGCGAGTACGACCGGAAGCAGAAGTCATGCACCGCCGCCCCAATCGACGGACATCCACCGTTCGGATACGCATTCACGTTGAACGTATAGTCCGTAATCCAGTCCACCAGCCCGCCTGCCTTGCCGTTCGTCGCGCCACTGTCGTAGTTGAACGTTCCGTCCACGTTCGTCAGCGAATCCGTCAAGTCCCTCAACACGCTGAAGTCCCCGCCAAGTTGAATGAAGTGCCGCCCCTTAACCCACGCCAACACGTCCGCCACCTCGAAGCGCCGCTCGTCGGGATACGCCTTCTGTCCCAGTGCCGCCGGCGTCCCAAACACGAATCCGTCCGGCCCGATAGAAACCTCCGGAGGCATTCCGCCCGGCCCGATATTCGGCTCCTGGGGCAGCGGTGCCTGCGCCGTCTCGTACTCCAACTCGCGCCCGACCTGCGCCCGCACCTCGTTACTCAACCCTCCCCGCAGGAACTGCACCCACCGCGCCACGCCTGCGTCCACGTTGCCGTAGCTCGATCCGACGCTGGCCACACCGCGGTCCACCACCGCGCCCGACCTCGCCGCGCCCGGACCGCTCCAGCGCGCGCGGTTATACTCCAGCATCACCCTGCTGCCGCCTCGGCGCTGCCAGTCGAGCCTTCCGAAGTTCACCGTCTGGTCCGCTCGCCGCGCGACCGTCCCCGTCAAGCTGTCCAGATAATTCAATGCCGCATTCGTCTGCGCAGGCTTCACTCCACGATTCGCCAGCAGCGCCGTCTGTGTTGGCGTCAGTGTGTAAAACCCCGCATAGCCCGGCGCAGAGATCGCAGGAAAGTTCCGCCGCTGCTCATCGAACGCGTAGAAAAAGAAGAGCTTTTGCTTTTGGTCCATGTCAATCCGTGCCGCTCCGGGGTCGCCTTTCCAACGCAGCGTCCCACCCACGCTCCCCCCAAATTGCTGCCGCAGATCCAACGGCTTTACCACCCCACTCGTCACCAAGCCATTCGCGTACTTCGACGCGACCGCAAACGGATTCGCCGCCCCCCACGCGCTGTCCCGCACCGTGTAGAAAGCCATCCCATGCAGCGTCGACCCACCGGAACGCGACACCGTCGTCACCACCCCACCCACGCCGTGTCCATACAGCGCCGAGCCATAAGCCGCCGCTTCGCCTTGCCCCTGCACGCGGAACTCGCGCACCGCAGCCTGCGAAAATCCATACGAAGATCCCGCCCGCTCCCCACCGTCCGCAACCGAGCGTGGGCCACTTCCCACACCCGCAGCACGGTCGTATACCTCATCCGAACCCGCCTCCGCATCCTCTTCCACACCCGAGCCTGCGCGCGCACCGGAGAAGCCCTCGTCCCCGCTGGCGCCATCCACTCGATTGCTGTTCTGATCCACCGCGACGCCGCGAAAGCTCACGTTGCTCCCGTTCTCATCCTCATCCGCCGCGGCATTCGCCCCTGCGAGCGTAAGCGCCAGCGAACTACCATCTCCGCCGTCAGCCGGCAACCTAGCCAGGTCTGCCGCGGTCAAGATCCTTTGGCTTGAAGTCGCGTCAACACCGCTTGCCCCGCCCAGCTGTTTCACCTGTCCGGGCCCTGGCAATCGCGCCTCAACCTCTGTCACCTCACCCAACCCCACCTCAACCGGCCCCGGAAGCGTCATCACTGCCCCCGCATCCTCCACAGTCACCGTGTACTCGCCCACCGGGAGCCGCACCAGCAGGAACTCGCCATGCGCCCCAGAGCGCGCACGCTGCACAAGCCCTGTCTCCAACTCGCGAACGACCACCTGCGCGCCTGCCACCGGAGCGCCCGCCACGCTCAGCACCCGGCCGCCGATCGCCCCGTCCGTCGCCGACTGCGCCCACGCCGTACCCAGGCCGCAACTCAGCCATACCAGCCACGTCCACACCGCTTCCCAACCCAGCGATCCGCGACTATATTTGATGCCCATCGACCCTCGTTCCAAAACACAAGGGCCGCACGAAGACATCCGCAGTGCAACCGGCCAAAGCTGGTCGACCCGCCTTCACGCGCCCTCCAAACCAACTCAGCAGGAGAGAGATACAACGCGTTTTACCTGCCCGCACACCCCGCTTCCGAGGAATGCGCACCAACCCACAAGATCACATCAGGGCAGCCTGAAAATCCACTTCAGCGCAGCCTGAATCAACAAGCGGGAATAGCCGAAGACTAACCCTCTTTTCCCATTTAGGAAAGCAAGCCGCTCTCGCGAGCAATCCTCTCGAGGTTTGAACCATCAAGCAAAAGACAAAGGCGGCAGCCGAAGCCGCCGCCCTTGTCGGGTTCAAAGACTGGCTAGAATACAAACCTCGCGGCAATCTCCACGTTGCGCGGCGTAAACAGGAAGCCGCTGTTATTGGAACTGGTGATGGCCTGGAAGCTGGGCGAATAGGTAAGTACCGCCGAACCCGCTGCCGAAGCCACGTTGTAGCCCTGCCCGGTGATTCCGTCGATGTTCTGGTGGTTGGCCACGTTGAACACATTCAGCATCAGCTTCAGGTGGTAGCGCTCCTGGATCGCGACATCCTTCTCCAGACGGACATCGTCCACGATATGCCGCGGAAACTTGTACGTATTGCGGCCCACCACAGGAATGTAGGAAGTGTAGTTGGTTCCATTCCATCCGGTCGAAATCGCCGTCGTCGAGAGCTTGGAACTGGGCAGAGTCAGCGAGTAAGGCAATCCGCTGCCCATCGAGAAGCTGTCGTTCAGATTCCACCCATTGACCACGTAGCTCGCCCAGCTTCCTGGCTTCACGATATTCGGTGCGCTGAACAACACGTACGCACCAAAATGGTCGGGAATGTTATAGCTCGAGTTTCCGTAGTTCGTCAGTGCATTGGCGTACGGGTCGAGCCAGTTGGTCGTAGCCGTTGTCGTATTCGCATTCTGGTTGTAATCCAACGCATGCGACCACGTGTAGTGGGCATCGAACTGGACCATCTTCAACGAACGGTTCTGCACCTCGGCAACAAATGCGTTGTAGTTGGAGTTGATGTTGCTGATCACATCCGTGATCGCCTGGTACGACGTATTGATGTACTTGGTGTAGGTCTTGACGGGGTAAATGGCCCCATTCGGCAGCGGGCCCTTCCCACCGGCGTCCACAACTGAAACCGTGGTGGTGGTCGTCGTCGTGGGATCCAGATTGGTGTTCAGGAAGTTGGTCAACTCCCGTCCCAGCCCACCCAGGTAGCTCAGCGACACCACTGTTCCCTTGCCAACTTCCTGCTGCGCCACCAGGTCGAACTCATGCACCATCGGGTTCTGCAGACGATTGTCTAGATACTCGACCGCAGGTGAGACCGGAGAGACGTTGGTCGCGGTGTAGATGTTGGGCAGCGATGGCGATTGCGTTGCAGCAACCGTGGCACACGTGCTGGATAGAACTGGGCAGGTTGCAAAGAAGTTCGACGTAAACTGTCCGCTCGCGCTACCTGAGTTTAGGAGCGCATTCAGCAGTACTCCGTTGGTCAGCCGCCCGAAATACATGCCGTAGCCGCCGCGCAAGACGCTCTTGCCGTTGCCGAACACGTCATACGCAAAACCCAGGCGAGGACCAAGGTTGTTCCGGTCGCTCGGATGGTTCGATGTCTGCGGAACCGCCGGGTTGGGAATAATCGGCTTGGGGATGGCTTCATAGTCATACCGGAGACCCATCTCCAACGTCAGCCGAGGACTGGCCTTCCAGTTATCTTGCGCGAAGTAGCCGTAGTCCGTCGTATTGATGGCGAACACCGGGTTGCCAAATCCCTGCTGGAACTGCGAATAGCACTGATACGAGCCGACCGCGCTGGTACTTGCGGTACCCGCAGGAGAAGAGGCGCTGTTACAAGTCGAAACGCCGCCCTTCGAGTGAAGATCGGCAAGAAAATTCCCAACATAGCCGTAGGTGTACACGCCATTGCTTTCGTACGTGTTGTTCAGTTGGTCACTATTGTGCAAAAGGTCCACGCCGAACTTGAACGTGTGGTTGCCGTGGCTCAAGTACAGCGTGTCTTCCACCTGCCACTTGCGCTCATCCGGCAGCGCCTTCCGATACGAGTAATACGGCGACCCCAGAATGAAGCCCGTGCCCGAAACCAGCGAAACCTCCGTATAGTTAGCCCCACTGGGCCCTGTGCCCGCCAGGTTGTTCTGCGTGTACGCGCTCAGCGGCTGTTGCCCTTCGTCGTTCAACTCCCGACTGTACTGGTACAGAACTTCGTTGCTGAGGCTCGACGTAATCAGGCTGGTCAGCTTGGCCACGCCGTAATCGAGCTTTACAAAATCGGTGCCCCACGAGTCGATCGCGTAAGCATTCGCCGTGGCCGTCTGCACGTCGCCGGGAGCATCCCAGCGCAGCCGATGCAACAGCGCGCTGACGTGTTCCTTGGAGTTCAATTGGTAGTCGAGCTTCGGTGTGTTGATCTCCTGATAACCCGCACGCGGCACCCTGCCCAGGTCGGGAAGGAAGCTCGCCAGTCCGGTTGCGTAAGCGTTGGCCCCGGCATCGTAGGAAGCCAGCCCCTCGCGCGCGGCCAGTGTGCAGGCCTGCGCGTCTATTGCCGGCGCCGCAACAGCAGCGCCACTCGATGTCTGAGCCAGATATCCGGTGGCCAGAGTGCAGGTGTAAGTGACTCCACTGCTGGCTACAGTAACGGTGTTCGCTCCGGTCGCGGTCGCCGCATCAGGTTGCAGGAAGAAATTCGCTGGGCTGGACGCCTTGGATACACCCGGGAAAATATGCGACTGCTGATCGTAGGTGTACATCCAGAACAGCTTGTCCTTGATCAGCGCTCCACTAGCGGTGAACCCATAAATTTTGCGCAGGTCCTCCGGCTTGAAGTGCGGGAAGAGAAAGCTCGACGGAATCGTTCCACCGTTGCCGTACACGGCGACGGTGTTCGTCGTGTAGTCGTTGTATGCGTTCCAATTGCTCTCGCGATCGAAGAAGTACACCTCGCCGTGGAGATTGTTCGTGCCGCTCTTGGTCACTGAGTTGATCACGCCGCCTGCGGCCCGCCCATACTCCGCGGCATACACACCCGTGTTCATCTGGAACTCGCGCACCGCGTTCGCAGACGTGGAATACGCCTCACGCGACCGTCCGCGCTCCTCGGAGTAGTAGGCCTGGTTATCGTCCGCTCCATCTATTTCCACGTTGTTCAGGATGGTGCTGATCCCGCGCACGCTCACCAGCCCGAATCCGCTCGAATCGCTCACTACGCCTGGAGTCGAAAGCGCCAGCGCGGACCAGCGGCGATTGTTGACAGGAACTTCCTCAATAGCATTCGAGTTTATGTTCTCCGAGAAATCCGGCGCTTCAAAATTCAATATGGGAGCCTGCGCCGCAACCTCTACCGTAGTACTTGTGGACCCGGTCGTCAGGTGGGGCAACAGGGTCGTCGATTGGCCGACCTGCACGCTCACCTCTTTGTCAGTCTCAGTCCCAAAGCCGCCCGCCGAGATAGTCACGGTATACGTGCCCGGTTCGACCAGCGGAGCATTGAAGCTACCGCTCGCATCCGACTTCACTACCTGTTCCGAGTTGGTCGCGTCGCGGTGGATCGTCACCGTCGCATTCGGCAAGACCGCGCCCGTGGAGTCAAATACCGTCCCGCTGATCGCGCCCTGGCTGGTCGATTGTCCCATCAGCGCAGTAGTCGCTACGCACAGAATCGCGATACAAAGCGCCGTCATTTTGATCTTGTTCGTCATCGTCAACATTTGGTCTCCTAAACTCGTTTCTGTTTCCGCCATGGCCGAATCCGCTTGAGTGGGCTCCAGCCTGGTCGCTGGATCAAGCCTTCTTCATCGATTGGTCTCTTGGTGTCGCTCCCATCCTGCCATCTCCAGATCAACGGGAAGTTACGGCCGAGACCAAATCGCCCAGATTAAACTGCACAGCGTGCGGATGGCCTCCCGCACTTCACTCTGTTGCCAATATCTCTGTATGAGCTAAGACTACCCCCCTTCCGCTACACTGGGAAGTGAAAAATGTTCATTGATGAAGCTCGAATTCGCGTCAAGGCCGGAGACGGCGGCAACGGCTGCATGGCCTTCCGCCGCGAAAAGTTCGTTCCCCGCGGCGGCCCTTCCGGTGGTGACGGCGGTCACGGCGGAGATGTCCTCATGTCGTCCTCACTTTCCCACAACACCCTCGTCCATTTTCGCTTCAACCCGGAGTACAAAGCCCAGCGCGGCGGTCACGGGCTCGGCTCCAACTGCTCCGGCGAGACCGCCGAGCCCACCACCCTCAGCGTCCCCGTCGGTACCCTGCTCTATGACGATCACACCGGCGAACTCATCCACGACTTCGCCCACCCCGGCCAGACCATCGTCATCGCCCGCGGAGGACGCGGTGGTCGCGGCAACCAGCATTTCGCCACTTCCACCCATCAAGCCCCGCGCGAGCACGAGCTCGGCCGCGCCGGCGAAGAACGCAGCTACCGCCTTGAACTTCGCCTGCTCGCCGATGCCGGACTGGTAGGCTACCCCAACGTCGGCAAATCGACGCTGATCTCCCGCATCTCGGCCGCCAAGCCCAAAGTCGCCAACTACGCTTTCACCACCCTCGAACCCAACCTCGGCGTCGTCCAGGTCGGCGACTTCCCCCACGTGCTTTCCTTCACCGTAGCCGACCTTCCCGGCCTCATCGAGGGCGCGCACCTCGGCCACGGCCTCGGCATCCAGTTCCTCAAGCACATCGAGCGAACTTCGGTGATCGTGCACCTCGTCGATGTCTCCGACGCAAGCGACACGATCGAAGGAAATTCCCGGCCCGATCCCGTCGCCGACTTCAAAGTCATCACCGCGGAACTCAAGTCCTTCGACCCGGCCCTCGCCGCCAAGCCCACCATCCTGGTCGCTGCCAAAGCCGACGTCGCCAACCCCGACAAGCTCAAGAAGCTCGCCGCCTTCGCCAAACGCCGTAAGCTGCCCTTTTACGCCATCTCGGCTGTTTCCGGCGAAAACATCGAGCCGCTCAAGTTCGCCATCGCAGAACTGGTCGCGGCCCACCGGCCAACTCCCATCGACTTGGATGAACCCAAACCAGCGGCCTCGGTCAAACCAGCCAAGCTCAAGCCGGCCTATCCCCCGCCCGCTCCCCGGGCTCGCGGCCGGGCACGGTAGTCCCTTTATGTCGATCTCCAACTCGCCATTCCCGCCAATCGCCCTCATGGAGGGCAAACTTTCTATAGACTTGTGTTTGCGCCCTCGTTGAGGACGCGTTCAGCGTCAGGTTTCTCTAAGGATCCAGAATGAAGCTTCGGTACCTTGCTACAGTCGTCTTTCTCGCTCTGACGACGGTCGCGGCCCACGCCCAGAGTCAGGGTAACGTCGGTCTCTATTTCAACCCCGTCGCTATCGTGGCAACCAACTCGCTGGCAGACACAGGCCCCTACGCCTTCCTCGGCCAGAATTCTACCTCCCAAGTGTTCTACGGCTACAACCTGGGCGGCTATTATGACTTCTTCCACTCGGGCAAGGTCGGCGTGGGCTTTGACATGCGCTTCTCCGACCTGCATGCCAACAATGCCATGCTTCGCGACTTCCTGGTAGGTGTGCGTGTCTCCGGCACGCCTTTCGCCCGCCCCTTCAAGCCCTACGTCCAGATCTCGGTTGGCGACGGCACCACCAAGGCCCCGCTAAGCACAATCCACATCAGCAAACTCGACTACGGCGTCTTCGCAGGAGTCGACTATTCCCTGGCCCACCATGTCGACTTCCGCGCCTTCGAAGTCGGCTACGGCTCCCTCGCCACGGCCAGCACCTCAACCATCGCCGCCAGTGGCCCCTCCATCCCCGCATCCAAACTACTCACCTTCAGCTCCGGCCTGGTCTTCCGTTTCTAAGCAAGCCTGGCCTTTTATCGCTCGACGAGCCGTGCGGGCATACGCAAAATTGCCCAGTTTCCGCCATCGAAATCTTTCCGCTATAGAAATTTGCTGACATTGCCGCTCTACTTCTATATGCTTCTCGGTGCGCTCAAAACTCCTCGCAAAAGGAAGATCGATGAAACTGCGAACTATAGTTGTCGTCCTAACCGTCGCCCTCGCATCAGCCGTTGCTTACGGGCAATCCGGAGCCTATCTTACTTTCAATGCTCAAGAGTGGACCCAGGAGGGCGTCAATACCTACATCACTAATCCGGGAAGTCAGAACATCGACCGTCCATGGATCTTCGGCCCCGGATACGGTGTTTACTATGACATCACCCATCTCCCCTATCTCGGTAAGCTCAAGACCGGTCCCGTCGTCTTCGGCATCGACGCCCGTGGCGAAACCCTCCGCCTCTCCGAATACAACTCCACGTTCAACGAAGAGAACGGCCTCTTCAGCCTGCGCGTCGCCACCATGAAGCCAATCAAAGGAACCACGCCATACGTGCAGGGCGGATTCGGCATTGCCCACACTAAAGTCCCGGGCAGGCTCTCCTATGCCAATAACTTTATCTATCAATTCAGCGTCGGTGCAGACCGCAAACTCTATAACAAAATCGACTGGCGCGTCATCGAGGTGAGCGGCGGGGCCCTGGCCAACTATCCGACGGGCTATTATCCTATCGGCGCTGGCCCCAACCAGAGTAACTACATGCTCACGCTCGGCACCGGATTAGTCTTCCGGATACGCTAACTCTGTAGCGGTTTTCTCATAGCGTGCCGCTCCTGCTCCACAACTATCGCTATATCCCATCCCCACCCTTTCAGTGCGGCTTCCTGAAAGGGTGGACTGTTTCTACGCCCCATCCCGGCAACTCCACGCTGTTGCTCAGGATGCTCTAGCATGGTCAGAATGCGCGTAGCCTTCTTCGGCGGAACCTTCGACCCCATCCACCGCGGACACCTCGCGATCGCCACCGCGGCCGCTGACGCCTTCGCCCTCGATCACGTCATCTTCGCCCCCACAGGCCGCCAGCCACTGAAGACGGAAGGTGCCATCGCCTCGTTCAACGACCGGCTCATAATGGCCGCCCTCGCCTGCGCCCCAGACAAGATCAACCAACCGCAATCGATACCCCCCGGCGACCCGAGTCCCAGATTGCAATGGAAAGAAGCCAAGCTCCTATTCCCGGGAATTTTCCCGACAGACCCCCGCTTTATCGTCTCCAGCCTCGACGCCCCTAAGCCCAACAGCACGCCAAACTACACAGTTGACACCCTGACCGAACTTTTCCACGCTATGCCCCAGGTGGACCTCTTCGCCATCGCCGGCGCAGACAGCTTCCTCACCATGCGAGGCTGGCGCTCGCCCGATCGTCTGCTCGAACTCGCAGAGTGGATCGTCGTTAGCCGCCCGGAATTCCCCTTGACCGAAGCCCAACTCGCATCGCTTGCCTTCACCCCCGCCCAGCGCGCCCGCGTCCATGTCCTCAGCACCGTCCACGAGGACATCTCCGCCACCAAACTCCGGCGCCGTCTCCAGGCCGGAGACCCGTGCTCCGGCCTGCTCCCTCCCACCGTCGCCGAGTACATCCAAGTCCATCACCTCTACCGCTAGGCCCGACCATCTTCTAGACTCATCCCATGGACGACGGCAACGACAGCTCTACTCCGCAAACGCTGGCTGGCCTCTGGCTCAAATCCAAACCCTCGCGACAGTCGCCGCCAGATCCAAAACGCTCCGCTCAGCCAGCCACCTCGGACTCCCAGATGGGCCTCCTCTTCGCCACGCCCGCCGCAGCCGAAGCCTCAACCCCGGCCCCCCGCAAGAAACGCAAGACCACAAAATCGAAGTCCGCAGAGGCCACGCCTGCCATCCCCGCACGCCGCATCTGGACCGTCGGCGACCTGGTCACTGGCATCCGTCAGCAGCTCGAAGGCGAGTACCAGGACATCTGGGTTGAAGGTGAGATATCCAACTGTCGTCCAGCGCCCTCCGGCCACATCTACTTCACGCTCAAGGACGGCGAAGCCCAGCTTCCAGTCGTGCTCTTTCGCCGCCAGGCCATGCTTCTCCGCTTCCGCCCTCAAGATGGTCTAGCCGTCCTCGCGCGCGGCCGCATCTCCGTATACGAGTCCCGCGGCCAACTCCAGCTCATTGCCGAAACCCTCGAACCCCGCGGTGCCGGTGCCCTCCAACTCGCCTTCGAACAGCTCAAAGCACGCCTGCTCGCTGAAGGCCTCTTCGACGCCGCCCGCAAGCGCCCGCTGCCCTCCTTTCCCCGCTGCGTCGGCGTCATCACCTCCACCAGTGGCGCCGTCCTCCACGACATCATCAAAGTTGTGCGCCGCCGTCACGCCCGCCTCCACCTGCTCGTCTATCCCGCCACCGTGCAGGGCCCCGGCTGTGCCGCATCCATCATCGCCGGCATCCGCTTCTTCAACGCTCACAAGGATCAAGCCGATCTCATCCTCATCGCCCGCGGCGGAGGTTCCATCGAAGACCTCGCCGGCTTCAACGACGAGTCCCTCGCCCGCGCTATCGCCGCCTCCACGCTCCCCGTAGTCTCTGCCGTCGGCCACGAAACCGACTTCACCATCGCAGATTTCGTCGCCGACCTGCGCGCCCCCACCCCCTCCGCCGCCGCCGAACTCATCACCGCTGCCCAGCACCGCATCGAAGAGCGCGTACAGGCCCTCGACGCCCGTGTCCGCCGCGCCATTCGCTACCAGATCATGCTCGCGCGCCAGCGCTTCGGCACGCTTTCCATCACCCAGATCCAAAATCGGTTACAAACTCTCATCGGCCGCCGCAGCCAGCGTCTCGACGACCTCCGCCACCGCCTGGAGTCCGCCGCCGCACGCCGCCTGCGCACGCCCGCCACACGCATCGCCGCACTCACCGGGCGTCTCGAACGCCACAACCCATCGGTCCGCCTCGCCCTCACCCGCCGCCGCTTGGAATCCGTCGGCCAATCCCTCAACCGCCTTGCCCTCTCCACCATCGCCGCACGCACCACCCGCCTCCACCACGCCTCCGCCCGCCTCCACGCGCTGTCGCCCATCGCCGTCCTCAACCGCGGCTACGCGCTCGTTTACTCCGCCGACGGGCAACTCCTCCGCAATGCCGCCGACACCCAGCCCGGCAACTCCATCCGCGCCCGCCTCGCCCACGGAACCTTCGAAGCCGAAGTGAAGAAGACCGCCGCCTCGTAACATCAAACAGAACAAACCAATGCCCGTTCTTGTCTCGCTTCAGGGCACGGGTTCACCCGTGCCGCATGAGGTACGCTCGCCATCCGGCTTTAGCCGCTGAGGTACTCTTTCTAGTGGAGAACCTTAAGATGAAGAAGTTGTTCGGCACCGACGGCATTCGTGGCGTCGCCGGCCAGTCCCCGCTCGATCCCGCCACCATCCACGCCGTAGGCCTCGCCCTCGCCCACCACCTCGGCTCCAGCCCCCGCGTCCTCATCGGTCAGGACACCCGCGAATCTTCCGACTGGATCGCCGCCGCTCTAACCGCCGGCCTCACTTCCGGCGGCGCCTCCGTCGAAAGCGCGGGCGTCATCACCACCCCCGCTGTCGCCTACCTAGCCCGTACCCACCACTTCGCCGCCGGCATCGTCATCTCCGCCTCGCACAATCCGTGGCAGGACAACGGCATCAAACTCTTCGGCCCCGATGGCTACAAACTCCCCGACGCGACCGAACTCGCCATCGAAGCCGAAATCTTCCGCCACCTTGCATCGCCGCAAGCCCTCGAACCTCGAATCTCGAACCTCGAACCTAACCCATCCGACCGCGCCGAATACGTCCGCTTCCTCCTCGCCGCCGTCCCTAACCTCTCCCTCGACGGCCGCCGCCTCGTTATCGACTGCGCCAACGGAGCCGCCAGCGCCATCGCCCCGCAGCTCTTCGCCGAACTCAACGCAAACGGCGGCGGCGAAGTCATCCTCACCCACGCCTCCCCCAACGGCCGCAACATCAACGAGAATTGCGGCGCGCTCTACCCCGCAATCGTCGCCGCCGAGGTCGTCAAACACAAAGCCTCCATAGGCATTACCTTCGACGGCGACGCCGACCGCGCCCTCTTCGCCGACGAGCACGGCAAGGTCGTCAACGGCGACGCTGTCCTCCTGCTGGCCGCCCGCGACCTCGCCGAACGAGGAATCCTCACCAACTCCATCGTCGTGGCGACAACCATGTCCAACATGGGCCTCGAAGCCGCCCTCAAGCGCTCGCAGATCAAAATGCTCCGCGCCCCCGTCGGCGACAAGTATGTATTGGAGCAGATGCTCTCCACCGGCGCAGCTCTCGGCGGCGAACAATCCGGCCACATCATCTTCACCGGCCGCTCCACTACGGGAGACGGCCTGCTCACCGCGCTCCTGCTGCTCGACATCCTCCACCGCAGTGGCCAGACCCTCGCCCAACTCACCGCCGATCTAAAGACCTTCCCCCAGGTCATCGTCAACGTGCACGTCCGCGAAAAACGTCCACTCGACCAGATCCCCGCCGTCGCCGCCGCCATCGCCGCCGCCGAACTCGCGCTCGCCGACTCCGGTCGCGTCGTAATCCGCTACTCCGGCACCGAAGCCCTCGCCCGCGTTATGATCGAAGCCGAATCCGAACCCCTCATGCGCCACCACGCAGGCACCATAGCCAATGCCATCCGCACCGAACTCGGCATTTAACGAACCAGGTCCCCCATGATCACCAAGCCGCAGACGAAGTTATCGTGGGGTTACTCACTCCGGACCACCCCAGACTGCTTTGGCCTGCACTCAAGTATGAACCCCAGCTCCCTCCACACCTTCGCCGCCAACTACACCGCAGCCTGGTGAGCCAGAACCCCGCGGCCGTAGCCGCACACTTCTCCCCCAACGGCGCCCTCACCATCGATGGCTCCGCCTCCATCGGCCGCGCCGCCATCGCCGCAGTCGCGCAGAGCTTCATGTCCGCGTTCCCCGACATGCAGGTCCTCATGGACAACCTCATCGTCCACGACGACACCCATGCGACCTATCACTGGACGCTCATCGGCACCAACTCCGGCCCCGGAGGCACCGGCCACTGCATCCGCATCAGCGGCTACGAAGAATGGCGCCTCGCCCCCGACAACCTCATCGCCGAATCCGACGGCCACTTCGACGCCGCCGCCTACCAGCACCAGCGACAACAAGGCTTCCAGAAACTCTAGCGGACGAATACCACGTCCTTAATGCGCCAGACCGAGATCCGAAGCCATTTCAATACGCCTTGATTTAGGTGGCCCGCAGTACACCATAGGCCGTCCTTGACGCCTTCAGAAAGACTTGGTTACTAGGCGACCTTTTTCCGGCGGCGCATGATGATAATAGACAGCACGATTACGAACAGGGCTCCGGAAACAACTTTGACAATCAATGTATGGTCCACTTTGATACTCCTTTTTCGTTCTCATCCTCTTAGATACAAGATGACTCCGCGATCATAGACACTCCCCGCCGCCATCGTTATCCCACACTTGTGGGATGACACCAGAACACCAAACGGGGGTCATCCGTCCGGCATACGATCTTGCCCATGCCAAGCCCTCAAAGCTCCCACACCTCCAGAACCTCGAAAAGCTATCATCAAGTCAGTGCCAGCGCCCGCCCAAACCTCGCCCCTCACCGAAGCCGACATCCGCGCGGCCCTCCGCGACTGCTACGACCCCGAGATCGCCCTCAACATCGTCGACCTCGGCCTCGTCTATAGCATCGCCATCGCGCCCGATCCCGACGCACCCGGCGCCGGCATCCCCGGAGTCCCTCCACGCCATCGCGTTCACATCGCCCTCACCCTCTCCCAGATCGTCGACGCCCAAGATTCCGAACCGACGCCTCTCATCGTCCAGATCCAGAACCGCCTCGCCGCCTTCGAAACCGTCAGCCGCACCGCGGTTGAAGTCCTCCGTGAGCCCGCCTGGAACCCTGGACGCATCAGCCCTGAGGGCCGCGCCCGCCTCGGCAATCGTCTACCATCGAGTAAGCCCGCGAATGCCCTCATCCAAATCCAGACCCGCGCCGCCAAAACGTAAGCCCCAACTTGCGCCCAACCTCGTCCCCGCACCCACCCGCCCGCGCGACCGCCTCCAGCTCACCGAATTCCCCATCCATCCCTTCGACCAGATGCACGGCGTCGACACCAGCGGCCTCGTTCCCGCCAAACACCTGATCACCGGACACGCCAACGACGAGCACGTCACCGCCTACTACGGCGTCGCGCCCTCGATCCTGCGCTCCCTCATCGCCCAGTGGCGCGAAACCATCCCGCCCCACCCCATCTCCAGCTACACCTTCATCGATATCGGCGCCGGCAAGGGCCGCGGCCTGCTCGTCGCCAGCGAGTACCGCTTTCGCAAGGTCATCGGCATCGAACTCAACCCCGCGCTCGCCGCCGTCTCCCGCCAAAACGTCGCACACTGGATCGCCACTCACGAAGCCGACTTCACCGCCCCCCGCCTCGCTCCTATCGAGATCCTCGAGCAGGACGCCCTCGACTTCGATCTTCCCGCGACACCCGTGCTTCTCTTCCTCTTCCACCCCTTCGAAGCGCCCGTCCTCAAGCTGCTTTTACGCAACATCGAGACCCAGTTCGCCCAGCGGCCCAACACACTTGACCTCATCTACGTCAATGCCGAATGCGCCAACGTCCTCGACCGAAACCCCGCCTTCGCGCAGCTATTCCTCGACAACGTCAAGATGACCCCCGAAGATCACGTCGCCGACCTCGCAGCCATCGCCCGCCAAAAGGAATACGGCTCCACCGGCGACGAAGAGTGCGCCATCTACCGCTACACAGGCCGCAGCCGCAATCCCATCTTCACCCCCGCCGCCTAACCCGATTTACTTGTCATTCCCGAAGGGAATCTGCTGTCGTCCTTGCCTTCTTGTTTGTCATTCCCGAAGGGAATCCGCTTTTGTCTTCACGCGAAGGGTCGAGAACTGCACGAAGTGCTAATCCTTGAGCCGCACAATCAGCCCCCGCTCATCCCCTTCACCGTGCTCCATATAAATCTCCCCGCCCGCCATCTTCACCACGCTCTCGAACCGCTCGCCCCACTCCACCAGCACCAGCGAATTCTCATATCCCGCCATCTCGTCCAGCCCCAGCACCGCAATCTGCTCCTCCGTCTCCAATCGGTAAAGATCAAGATGAAACAGTCGCACCTTCTTCCCCACATACTCATGCACGATGGTGAACGTCGGACTGGTCACCTCGTCCTCCGCCGCCGCGCCCAAAGCCGCCGCAATCCCCTTCACCAGCGTCGTCTTTCCCGCGCCCACCTCGCCACGCAGAATCACCACGAGCGGCGGCGTCAGCATCTCCGCAATCCGCTCCCCCAACTCCAAAGTCCCCTCAACCGACCGAGTCCGAAATCGCCTCTCTCGCATTGCCTTCCTTTCAAAATCATTGCCCCAAGATGATTGGTGGAATCGGTGCAAATCGGAGTTAAGCCTCTTGCTCCCTCACCCCGCACACCCATGTCGCGCCCGCATCCTTCACTCGATACCGAAACGCCTTCGAAAGATGCGCCACTGTATCCGACGCCAGCACCGTGTGCTCGTCCATCGCAATCGCAGCGAAATCCGCCGCGAGCCCATGCAGATAAACCGCAGCCTCCACTGCCCCCGCCACATCGTCTCCATACTGCGCCAGCATCGCCGCCACAATCCCCGTCAAAATATCCCCACTCCCACCCTTCGCCATCGCCGGATTCCCGCTGGTGTTCACCGCCACCCGCCCATCCGGATGCGCCACCAGCGTCCGCCATCCCTTCAGCACCAGCGTCAGTTTATGCTCCATCGCAAACCGCCTCGCCAGCCCCACGCGATCCGCCTCCACCTCTTTAATAGTCAACCCGACCAACCGCGCCATCTCCCCAGGATGCGGCGTCAGCACCATCACCCTCCCCTCGCCGTCCAGCAAATCCGCGCGCCCTTCAAACGCATTCAGCGCATCTGCATCCACCACCATCGGCAACGTGCAATCTGCAACAAGTCCGCGCGCAAATTCACTCGCCTCCCCGCGCGTCGAAAGCCCAGGCCCAACCGCAATCACACTGAACCGCTTCGCTTTCATCAGCGCCCCAAGGCCGTCTTCCGCGAAATTCTCCATAGAAACGGCTCCTGCCTGCCCTTCCTTCAATGGCGCAACCATCAACTCCGGTGTCACTCGCGCCACATCGCTCACAATCGATCGAGGCACCGCCGCTGTCACCAACCCTGCCCCAGTCCTTAGCGCCGCCAGACTAGCCATCGCCGGCGCCCCAGCCGTCCCATAGCTCCCGCCCACCACCAGAACGTGCCCATACATCCCCTTGTTCGAATTCACGTCCCGCGCCCGTTCCGCAATCGCCTTCGACCCCCCCGCCCAGCTCAACCCACTCGCCGAAACCACTGCCGCCGCCGGCGATCCAATCTCCGCCACCACCACCGGCCCTCGGGTCAACGCCCCAAACACATGCGCCATCTTCGGTCGCGTAAACGTCACCACCGCATCCGCCCGAAATGCGCCTTCCACCGTCATCTTCACCGAATCCGCGTCCCATCCACTCGGCAGATCCACCGCCACTACTGGCACATTCGACTTCGCCAACAGGTCGCGCACTACACCTGCCAGCCCACGCAACGGCGGCTTGAACCCCGTCCCCACCACCGCATCGATCAGCAACTCCGCCGGGGGAATTATCTCCTCGTCCGCGAGCCCGTCCGTACCCAGTAGTTGCGTCAGCGCCACTTCCGGGGTTTGGGTCCGCAGGCGCGTTAGTGCCCTGGCCGCCTCCCCCTTCACCTCATCCTCACGCCCCAGCAGCACCACCTCGACACCCAAACCCGCCGCCGCCAGCACCCGCGCCGCCACCAACCCGTCGCCGCCGTTATTCCCCTTGCCGCACAGCACCACCACTCGTTCCGCCGTCGGATACTCCCGCAGGCAGAATCCCGCCACCGCCGCACCCGCATTCTCCATCAACTCCGCCAGCGGCACGCCGAACTCCTCCGCCGTCCGCCGGTCCACCGCACTCATCTCCGCCGAGGTCAAAATCTGCATCCCTCCCTTCTACCACCAAACCCCGCGCCCCAACCCAGCCACGCGCAAAAGTTGCGCACAACCCACGCCCCTCAGCACGGGTTCATTCGTGTGTAGTCAGGAGGCCGTTATGAAACTCGCAAATGTAAAAGGAATCGTTACAAAAGCCATCGTGGCCACCGTAGCCGCCGGCGCTCTGCTCTTCGCGGCCCCAACCAAGTCTCAGGCGCAAGTCTTCGTTGGACTACGCTTCGGCCGTCCCGCAGCGCGTGTCTACGTCGCCCCCGCACCCATTTACGTAGAGCCCGCACCCTACGGCTACTACGCCCGCCGTGACGCCTTCATCCGCCACGAAGAATGGCTCCGCGCCCATCGTTTCGATCGCCCCTATGGCTATCGCTAACGCGGTCTCCATACAACGGTGGAACCGCTCTCAATGTCAGGTGCTGAGGCCTGCACCGCTGTAACGCTGGAACACCCTACCTTGTACCTTGAACCTCTGACCTGACGCTTAAAAGGCCGGCCGCGTTGCAAGTTCGCGCCGGCCTCTTTTTTTCTCAGAACCCAGCCATCATCCCATTCAAATCGACCCGCAGATTTCCAGTAGGGAATTATTTCCCAACCCACCCAGCAGCAGTGTATAACTCTCCTGCAATTCGGACAGCTGTGCTTTCTCGCGCCACGCCACGCGAATTCTCGGCTCGTCGATCCAGACCCCATCCGGCGCGTTTTTCCCGCCGTCGTATCAAGGAGAAGTTATGCGCCCCAATAAAGCTCTTGCCCTCGCTCTCGTCCTCCTTCCCCTAGCCTGCCTCGCCCAGACCAAGCCCGGCGACCCCATGCCACCTCGCTCCTGGGTCGATAAAGACACCGGCCACCGCGTCTGGCGCTTATCCGACGAGGCCAACTCCGGCGCCTTCTACTTCAACATCAACGGTTACACGCCGGACAACAAGCAGATGATCTACTCCGCGCCCGATGGCATCCACGTACTCGATCTCGCCACGCGCGCCACCAAACTCGTCGTCGCCAACCCGAAGCAGCCCGACGGCACTCCCGCCAGCGGCCGCGACCCTGGAGTCGTCCACATCCTCGTCGCCGGCCATAAAACCAATAGCGTCTTCTACACCGCCACCGACGCAGCCCACGTCACCGCCGTCTACAAAGCCGACACCAACACTGGCGCCGTCCGCAAACTGGTTGTAATCCCTCATCCGCCCAACACCTCCGGCTGGTCGGTCGTCAGCGTCAACGCGGACGAGACTCTCATCGCCGGAACCTACGTCGAAGGCGACGACACCGGCAGGCAATATGGCACCAACCTGCCTGCGCAGCCCGCTGGTGCAGCGCCTGGGGCAGCCGGCAATCCGGACAACCGCGTCGGAAGCGCAGTCCAGGGCCCGCACTATCAGCCTCCCAACAAGAGTGCAATGATGGTCGCGCGCCTCGCCGCCAAACTACCGCTCGTCCTCTTCACCCTCCGCCTCGAGCCCGGCCCCGACGGAGCCAAGCCCGGCGACGTCAAGCCCCTCCTCCACTCCACCGACTGGGTCAACCATCTCCTCTTCTCGCCCACTGATCCCACCCTCCTCATGTACTGCCACGAGGGAATATGGCAAGATGTCGACCGCCTTTGGATGATCCACACCGACGGCACCCACAACATCATGGTCCACAAGCGCACCATGTATATGGAGATCTGGGGCCACGAGTTCTGGGGACCCGACGGCGAGACCATCTGGTACCAGTGGGACTATCCCCGCAACGCTGACTCCAACTTTATTGCCGGCTACGATGTTAGGACCGGTAAGCGCTTCGCCTATAAAACCAACCACGACGACGGCTCCATCCACGTCAACGTAACCAAGGACCTCTCCCTCTTTGCCGGAGACGGCAGCTTCGGCAGCAAGGCGCCTGGCGGGCATGACTGCTCCTGGATTATGGTCTTCCACCCCCAGTTGATCCGCGGCGACGCCCTCGCCGTCAACACGCCCGACTTCTGGCAGCCCGGCACCCTCCGCACCGAACGCCTCGTCAACATGGAGCACCACAACTACCACGAAGAGCCCAACGTGCGCTTCACGCCGGACAACAAAATGGTGATCTTCACCGGCAACATGTTCGGCCCCAGCTATGTCTTCGGTGTCGAGATCGATAAAGCAGTCAATCCGCCGCCAGCGGACGTGCTGTCCACAACCGAGCTGGCAAAAAAGTTCAACCCCGTCGATCCACCCCTGAGATAAGCCGTCGCGCCGCATTCAGTCCCGCGCCACCCATCAAGGAGAAATCCCCTATGCGCCCTAGCCAAATAACTACCCTAGCCCTAGTCCTGCTGCCCTTCGTCTCCATCGCACAAACCAAGCCTGGCGATCCCATGCCGCCCCGCTCCTGGGTCGATAAAGACACCGGCCACCGCGTCTGGCGCCTCTCCGACGAGGCCAATTCCGGCGGCTTCTACTTCAACATCAACGCCTACACCCCCGACAACAAGCAGATGATCTACACCGCGCCCGATGGCATCCACGTCATGGACATGGCCACGCGCGCCACCAAACTTCTCGTGCCTAATCCGCCCGCCGCGACAGACGCCGCCAGCCCCCGCGCCCCCGGCGTAGTCCACGCCATGGTCGTCGGACACAAGACCAACAGCGTCTTCTACACCGCCACCGACGCAGCCGGCATCACCTCCCTCTACAAGGCCGACACCAACACCGGAGCCATCCATAAGCTGGTCGACGTGCCTAAACTCCCCAACACCTCCAGCATGAGCCTCGTCAGCGTCAACGCAGATGAGACCCTCGTCGCCGGCACCTACATCGAAGGTGGACCCACCGGTAAGGAGTACGGAGCAGCTGCCGCACCAGCCGTGCCCGCTCCAGCGCAACCCGCAGGCGCCGGCGACAACCGCGTCGGATCAGCCGTCCAGGGTCCGCACTATCAGCCCACCAACAAGGGCCAGATGATGGCCGTCCGCCTCGCCGCGCGTCTCCCCCTGGTCCTCTTCACCCTGCGCATCGAGCCCGGCCCCAACGGCGAGAAGGCCGGCGACCTCAAGCCTCTTCTCCACTCCACCGACTGGATCAACCATCTCCTCTTTTCGCCCTCCGACCCTGAACTCCTCATGTACTGCCACGAAGGCGCATGGGAAAAGGTCGACCGCATCTGGATGATCCACACCGACGCCACCCACAACACCCTCATCCACAAGCGCACCATGGCCAACGAGATCGCCGGCCACGAGTTCTGGGGCCTCGACGGCGAAACCATCTGGTACGACTGGCAGCCACCCAAAGGCGAAGACTTCTACCTCGCTGGATACAACCTCAAGACTGGCGCGCGCACCGCCTTCCACATGCAGCGCGACGAGTGGTCGATTCACTTCAATCTCACCAAGGACCTCGACCTCTTCACCGGAGACGGCGGCGATCCCGGCCAGGTAGCCCGCGCCAAAGATGGCGAATGGATCGAGCTCTTCCACCCCGTCAAGTTCCCCGTCGCCAAAGACGCGCTCAACGACCCCAATTTCTGGCAGCCCGGGGTCTTCCATTCCGAGCACCTCGTCAACATGTCCCATCACTACTACCGCGAGGAACCCAACGTCCGCTTCTCGCCCGACAAGTCGCTGGTCATCTTCACCAGCAACATGTTCGGCCCCAGCTACGTCTTCGGCGCCGAGACCGCAAAAGCCGTCAACCCGCCGCCTGCCGAAGTCCTGTCCACCCCCGAACTCGCCCGCAAGTTCAACCCCATGGACCCACCCAACAGCAAAGGCCCCATCGTCCCCGCAGCCAGCCCCACCCCATAGAGAATCCGCTTCTGCCTTCACGCGATGGGCAGGACGTCAACCGTTCGCCCACCTTCGCTGTCGTTGTTTTCTTGCTTGTCATTCCCGTAGGGAATTTGCTTTTTTTCGTCCCTGATCTTTCCTGGTCATCATTCTGAGCCAATTCTGGCTCAGAATCTCCGTCGTTCGCCCTCGCCGTTGCCTGCCCTGATTGTCATCCCCCCACAGAATCTGCTTCAATCCTCCATACCCCGGAGAAGCCCCATGAGCGTCACCAAGCCGGCCCTAGCCTCACTTCTCCTCATCCTCATGGGTGCCCCATATCTCGCTTCTGAGACGTGGGTTTACGCGCAATCCCCACAGCCCACGACCGCTCCCACCCTGAAGGTCTACTCCCGCGAAACCATCGTAGACGTCAACATCACCGACTCCAAAGGCAACCCCGTCCACGGTCTCACCCAATCCGACTTCACCGTAAGTGAAGACGGCAAGCCCCAGGCAATCCGCAGCTTCGAAGAGTTCGGCACCCAACCGGTGCAACCCCAACCCAAGCTCCCGCCCCACGTCTACACCAACCTCCAACCACCCCCGGCCAGCAGCGCAGTCAATATTCTTCTTCTGGACGGCCTTAATACCGCCCCGCCCGATGCTACGGACGGAGATCAGGTTGGGCAATCCTTCGCAGTTCAGACCCGCGTGAAGCAAGAAGCCGTGAAGTTCCTGAAGAACATGCCTCCGGGAACCCGGGTTGCCATCCTCGCCCTCTCGAGAGGGCTCCGCATACTCCAAAACGTATCGTCCGATCCGGAACTCCTCAGTGCCGCGGTCAATACGATGGACATGAACATGGATGGGAGAGCGGCGACCATAAAACAGTGGTGCGCCCAGCAGGACACCCGCAACAGCATGACACTCCAGGCGCTGAATCAGATCGCCACCGACACCACTCCCATCAAGGGCAAGAAGAACCTCATATGGTTTTCCGTTGGCTTTCCCACCATTACCGATAGCAGGATCAACGCTGAGGCCGGCGGCATGGTGACCGCCGAGGTAGGCCCGGGCGGCGGAACTAGAAACATCGCGGCGCCGATACAGGGATGCCTCCCCGATTACACCGACGTGCTCCTGAAGACATACAGCCTGCTTGCAGCCTCCCAGGTTGTCGTATACCCCATCGGTGCTCGAATACCGGGCTCCGACATCTTCAGCCCCATCGCTCCTGGCCCTCCTCTCGACCCTTCGCATTTCCCGGATTACTACGAGTTTGTCGCCGACGAACAACTCTCGCTCGAAGCCATGGCCCAGGCCACCGGCGGAACAGCTTACTACAACACCAATGACCTGGCCGGAGCCGTCGCTCAGGCCGTTGAACAGGGTTCCAGTTACTACACCATCTCCTACATCCCTCCGGGGACCAAGTATTACGACGGCAGGCACCGCACCATCAGGATTGTGGCCGGACGGCCCGGTCTTAACCTCGTCTACCGCCAAAGCTACGACGCGGTCGATCCCGCGGCCGTTCGGCCTACCACCGCTCTCGCCCTCGCGTCCCTGCCGGAAATCACTCCCGCCGTTTCGCACGGCGACCCCGAAGCCAGCATGCGCCTTGCTATGGGCCGCGCCATGCCCACCTCCCAGCAACTCCTCTTCGACGTCCAGGTTGAGCCTGCCACCGAACCCGCCAAGCCCACCGACCCACCCATCTTCGGCATGATCGATCCGAAAATCAAAGAGAAGCCCCTCACCCGCTACGCCTTCCAGTACGCCATCCCCGGCCGCCAGATCACCTTCACCGACGGCCCAAACAGCACCCGCCGCGCCTCCCTCGAGTTCGACCTCGCCGCCTACGACACCGACGGTAAGCTCATCAACAGCCTCAGCCAGACTATCAAGCTTCCCCTGACCGCCGACCAGGCCGCCCAACTCCTGCACTCGCCCTTCCGCTTCTACCAGCAGCTTGACCTGCCCTCCGGCCAACTCTTCCTCCGCATCGGCATCCTCGACCCCACTTCCAACAAAATCGGCACCCTCGAAATCCCCCTAACCATCCCCAAAAAATAAACTTCGGCCCTAACCTCTGCCGCATTTTCTTGTCATTCCCGAAGGGAATCTGCTTCTTGCACCTTTCCCCGCTCTTTCCTCCCACGCCACAAGCTTCGTTTTGCACCGCAAAACACCGCAAATCCTTGACACCCTCCGTATAATTAGAGAAGGCCCAAATAGAGTTCAGAGTCGTGCCCAAACCTCCCGCCAACGGGATTCGCGGACCGGACCTGAAGCCATTCAAAGCCAAAGGGTGAACCCAATCCAGAAAAACACATACACCGCGTATATACGCGCCCACAACTCCTTTGCCATCAATATCGGCTGGAGATACTCACTTAGAACCTCCATGTTATCTGGACTTTGACAAAAAACAGAAAGAGGGACCCAATAGATAGCTGGAACTCACCCAGCCAAACCATGAACCGCCATGACCTCGCACCCCACAAGCGCCGCAGTCAGCGTCGCACGAAAGTTGCAGGCTGGGGGCTAAAGTGGAATGGTGCTCTCCCGCAGCAACTTAGTAGCTTTGCTGTAGGAGATTTCCGATGATCCTGCGCCGTCCTGCGTCAAAGTTACTGCTGTTCCTGGCTTTGCCGGTCGTCCTTTCGCTTGCCGGTTGTACCGCTCTGCAATCGATCACGATTCAGCCCGCTTCCGGCTCGGTCGTGCTGACCGCACTCGGGCAGACCGCGCAGTACTCGGCAATCGGGACCAGCCAGATGGGATCGGGTGAGCCGACCACTGGCAGCGTCTCGGTGAACTGGTCCGTGAGCAATCCCAGCGTGGCATCCATCAGTTCCACCGGCCTCGCCACCGCACTCGCTTCCGGCTACACCCAGATCATCGCAGAATCCAACGGCATCACCGCAACCTCAGACCTGACCGTCAATGTAGCCTCTTCCACCGGCGGCGGCACAACTGGAGTCACGGTCACCTCGATCTCCGTCATTCCCGGTGCGCAATCCGTCGCCTCGCCCGGCCAGACCAGCCAGTTCATCGCCATCGGAACCACCTCCTCCGGGTCCACGGTAAACCTGGCCGGCCAGGTCGCCTGGAGCGCAAGCAGTGCGCAGATCGCAACCATCGGCGCCGCAACTGGATTGGCCACAGCAGTCGGTCAAGGCACAGCGACGATCACCGCGCTCTACTCCGTGAACGGCACAACAGTAGCGGGAACAGCAACCTTCAGCGTGCAGGGCGGGACCACTGAGAAGTACACGTCAGTCACCATCACGCCAGGCTCTAATTCGCTGTCGGCGTCTGGTCAAACCGGGCAATTCATCGCGCTGGCGACCTCTGGAACCAGCGGCCTGCTCACGGATGTCACCACCTCCCCACAGCTCAGGTGGAGTTCCAGCGTTCCCACCATCGCCTCAATCAGCGCGACCGGACTGGCAACCGGCGTAAGCGCTGGCACCACGACCGTTACCGTGGAATTGACCAACACCGATGGAACTGTAGTCTCCAACAACGCCACCATCGAGGTTTCATCCACGCCCGCGCCCGAGCCTCTGCTGTCGCTCACGATCATTCCCAACACCATCACCGTCGACAATCTCCAGGGCACAGGACAGTTCCTGGCAATCGGAACGTACTCAACCGCGCCATACGTCCGCGACCTGACCAACTCGCCCAACCTTTCCTGGATCTCGACCTTCCCCAGCGTTTTCACGGTAGGCAGCAACACGGGTGGCAATTCGGGCGCGAGTGCTGGCCTGGTCACCGCCTACGGGAGTGGAACCGTCAACATCATTGCGGAGGCAACGAATCCGCTTGACGGCTCCATCCAGACTGCTACCGCAACGTTCAACTGCCCCTTCGCTCTCGCCAATCCCACTGGCAACCCGCCGACCCCTGGCACATGCGTTCCGGGAACGCAGGCGCCAGCGCTTCTGGCGACCTTGACTATTTATAACGAGGGCTTGAACACCGCCAATTGGGAAGTCACCGGCCCCTCTTCTACCGGCACTCCGAACGTGATCCACTGCGGCCCAGGCTGGACCCTGAACGGTGGCACCGGCGGCTCAGTCTGCACGGCGACCTATCCCATTGGGGCAACCGTCACCCTTACGGCTCCCAAAACCGGCGCCAACTTCGGCGGATGGTCGTACAACTGCAATGCGCAAGGCACCGTCACGGCGGCCGGCCCCAACAGTTGCACCGTCACTCTGACAACCAACAACACCGTGGGCGCGATCTTCAACTAGCCACAAGGCTGGCGCACACTTTGACGGGGTCGATGCGAAAACCAGCGCCTTGGCCCCTTCAGAATTTATGGAACATGAAAAACGCACCAGCCACCAGGCAACCGAAAGCCGCCGCGTGGTTCCAGTGCAGTCTGTCTCCGAAGTAGAACACGCTGAACACGCCAAACACGCTCAGCGTAATGACCTCCTGAATCACCTTCAACTGGTCCACCGAATATACCCTCGAGCCAAGCCGGTTCGCCGGTACCTGTAGGCAATACTCAAAGAACGCAATCCCCCAACTCACCAGAATCACCTTCCAAAGCGCCACTCCTTTGAACTTCAAGTGCCCATACCACGCAAAGGTCATAAAGGCATTCGACCCAATCAGCAACACAATCGGCCACACGCGCTCGCCCATCCACTTCCCTCCTGAAAACCCATAAGATGCTTCTAGGGTGCCACTCGCCACAAATCTCGTCCGCATCCGGGAACAGATCGCCAACGCCGGTCTCCGCGCCAGCCGCTCCGACTCCGAAGTCGCCCTGATGGCCGTCAGCAAGATGCATCCCTCCGAGGCAATCCTGGAAGCCTACGCCGCTGGCCTGCGTCTCTTCGGCGAAAACCGCGTGCAGGAATGGCAGGAAAAGTCCGCACTAATCCACCTAGCCGGCGCCGAGTTCCATCTGATCGGCCCGCTCCAATCGAACAAGACCGCCCGCGCCGCCGAGCTCTTCGACGCTGTCGACTCGGTCGATTCGCTCAGAATCGCAATGCGCCTCAACACTGCCGTCGCCGCTCTCAGCAAGAAACCTCCG
>Ga0302202_10001752_pt1 | contig 26445 bp, 21 predicted proteins | sample II_Bog_N3_3_FD_194579 | JGI IMG/M metagenome (GOLD analysis project Ga0302202, IMG submission 194579) | Peat permafrost microbial communities from Stordalen Mire near Abisko, Sweden - II_Bog_N3_3 | ecosystem: Environmental > Terrestrial > Soil > Wetlands > Peat | place: Sweden: Abisko...
AGGTCGCCGCTTGGGAGAAGAGCCGCAACAAGAGCCATGCCAAAGCCGATTGGCAATTCACCACGGATGACGCCCGCGTTAAGCTGAAGCGGCTGTACCCGGCAATGTGAGCGACTCAGGGCACTAGGCCTTCTCGACCTGTCCGTATTCCAGCTCGACCGGGGTGGAGCGGCCGAAGATCGAGACGCTGACCTTCAGGCGGCCCTTCTCCTCGTCCACTTCCTCGACGGTGCCGTTGAAGCTGGTGAACGGGCCATCGGCGACGCGGACCTGCTCGCCGACCTCGAACAGCACGGCAGGACGCGGCCGTTCCACGCCTTCCTGCGTCTGCTTCATGATCCGCTCGGCTTCGGCGTCGCTGATCGGGCTCGGCTTGGTCTTGCTGCCCAGGAAGCCAGTGACCTTCGGCGTGTTCTTCACGAGGTGCCAGGCGTCGTCGCTCAGGTCCATCTTCACCAGCACATAGCCGGGGAAGAATTTGTGCTCGGCGTTCACCTTCTGGCCACGCCGGACCTCGACCACGTTCTCGGATGGCACCAGCACCTCCTCGAACTGCTCGGCCAGCCCCTTCTGCGCGGCCTGCTCCTTGATCTGCTGGGCGATCTTCTTCTCGAAGCCCGAATAGACGTGCACCACGTACCAGCGCTTTGTCATGACTCCGCTCCTCAGAGCCCGACGTGGAACAGCAGGCGGATGCCGATGCCGATCACCTGATCGACCAGGAAGAAGAACAGGGCGGTGACCGTTGCCATCGCGAACACCAGGCCGGTGGTCACCATGGTCTCCTTGCGCGACGGCCATGTGACGCGGGACATCTCCGTCCGCACCTCGCGCAGGAATTTAACCGGGTTCACCGCCACGCCATTCATCTCCATATCCGAATGCTAGACGCACAGGCCCCGCTGGCAGGGGTGGAGGGTCTCGAACCCCCAGCCTCCGGTTTTGGAGACCGGCGCTCTAGCCAATTGAGCTACACCCCTGCACGGCAGACAGGCAACCGAAACGGCTGCCGCTCGCGCGTGGCGGCTACAAAGAGTGCGGCGGGCGTGGTGTCAAGTGGCGATGCCGGCCGGAGCGCCCTTGGCGGCACCGGCGCCGGCCGGTCGGCCCGCGCCGGCGGGCTCCCAGCCGCGCGTCTCCGGCACCCCTGCCCAGAACACCAGTAGCGCGAGGCCGGCGCAGCCGGACAGAAACAGGAAGGCAGCGTTGAACCCGGCCAGGTTGACGATCTGACCGGCCACGGCGTTGGACAGTGCCGCGCCAAGGCCCCAGCTCGCCGAGGCGAGGCCCAGCGCCAGGTTATAGCGGCCGCTGCCTTTTGTTAGGTCGGCCACCACGATGAAGAACAGTGCGCCGAAGATCCCCGCCCCGATGCCGTCCAGGACCTGGATCGACACCATCGCCTCCGGGCTCTGCACCAGCGTGTAGAGCAGGCCGCGAACCGGCAGCACCAGAAAACCCGCCAGGAAAATCGGCTTGCGGCCCCAGGCATCCGCGCGGCGGCCGACCAGGATCGCCATCGGCACCATCACGACCTGGGCAGTCAGGATGCAGGCGCCGATGATCAGCGAGCCCTGCTGCGCATGGTGGAGCGACAGCTTCTCACCCAGCAGCGGCAGCATCGCCGCGTTGGCGAAGTGGAACAGCGTGATCGCCAGGGTGAACACCACCAGCGGGTGGTTGCGGAGCAGCACCGACAGTGATTCGGGGTCGCTCTTGCCGTGATCGCCGTCGTCGGCGCCGCGCGCGGTCTCCTGGTTGATGTCCCGGCCACGGACGGCGTAGGCGGCGGCGATGCTGGTGCCGGCCAGCGCGGCCACGATCCACAGCACCCCCGACGGCGCGATCAGCCAGCCCGCCAGCCCGGCGGCGATCGCGGTGACAGCGTTGCCGGCGTGGTTGAACGCCTCGTTTCGGCCGACGCGGCGGGTGAACGCGGCGCGGCCGACAATGCCAAGGCTGATCGCCGCCACTGCCGAGGGAAACACCGCATCGGCGACGCCATTCACGCTTTGGGCGATGGCCACCGGCCAAAACCCCGGCGCCAGCGCCATCGTCACGGCCGAGCCGGCGACCGCCACCCCCGCCACCGCGATCAATGTGCGTTTCCAGGGCACCGCATCGACCAGCGCGCCGGCCGGACCGCGCGCCAGCACCGTGGCGATTCCGCCGATGGTCAGCACCAGGCCGGTCCGGCCCGCGTCCCAGTGCTGGGCCGACACCAGATAGATGGCGAGGAACGGGCCGATCCCGTCCTTCACGTCGGCAAGGAAGAAGCTCAGCGCGTCGAGCGGTGCCCGATTGGCGCGGATCGGGTCAGCGTGCTGCACGTGCCTCGCGTTCCTGATTGTTGGCTCAAGGCGCGCTAACGGCGCAGTCACAGGGCGGTTCCGCGCTCAGCGCCCCTGTCGCGGCGGGGAAACCGGTAGATGACGGATTGGAAAGGTTCCCATTCGATTGATCTACCTCAAAGATGGCCGGTGACACATTCGTTATGGCACTCGGGTCACAGCATCCGCCCAAAGGGGTCGTCCATGCGCGTCATGATGGTCCAGCCGAATTATCACGCCGGTGGCGCTGAAATCGCTGGCAACTGGCCTCCGGGCTGGGTCGCTTATATCGGTGGCGCCCTGAAGGGGGCCGGTATCACGAATATTCGCTTCGTCGATGCAATGACCAATTACATCGACGACGACAAGCTGCGCGAGATCATCAAGCAGAACCAGCCCGACGTGGTGCTGGCGACCGCGATCACGCCGATGATCTACCAGGCGCAGCGCACCCTGGAGATCGCCAAGGAGGCGGTCCCCGGCGTCGTGACCGTGCTCGGCGGCATCCACCCGACGTTCATGTACGCCCAGGTGCTCAGCGAGTCGCCGACGATCGACTACATCGTCCGCGGCGAGGGCGAGGAAATCGTCGTCGAGCTGCTGAAGGCGATCGAGGCCGGCACCGACAAGCGGGACCGCCGCAACATCCAGGGCCTCGCGTTCCTGGAAGACGGCAAGCTGGTGGCGACGCCGGCGCGCCCGGTGATCGAAGACCTCGACACCCTGACGCCCGACTGGTCGCTGCTGGAGTGGGACAAATACATCTACACCCCGCTGAACTGCCGGGTGGCGGTGCCGAATTTTGCCCGCGGCTGCCCGTTCACCTGCCGCTTCTGCTCGCAGTGGAAATTCTGGCGCAAGTACCGCGTCCGCGACCCGAAGAAGTTCGTGGACGAGCTGGAAATCCTGGTGCGCGACCACAAGGTGGGCTTCTTCATCCTCGCGGATGAGGAACCGACCATCCACCGCAAGAAGTTCATCGCCCTCTGCGAGGAGCTGATCGCACGCAAGCTGCCGGTGCATTGGGGCATCAACACGCGAGTCACCGACATCCTGCGCGACCGCGAGCTGCTGCCGATGTTCCGCAAGGCGGGGCTGGTGCACGTCTCGCTCGGCACCGAGGCTGCGGCGCAGCTCAAGCTCGACCGGTTCCGCAAGGAGACCACGATCGAGCAGAACAAGCTCGCCATCAAGCTGCTGAAGGACGCCGGCATGGTCGCCGAGGCCCAGTTCATCATGGGCCTGGAGAACGAGACCAAGGAGACCGTCGAGGAGACCTATCGTCTGGCCCAGGATTGGAAGCCGGACATGGCCAACTGGAACATGTACACTCCGTGGCCGTTCGCCGAGCTGTTCGAGGAGCTGGGCGACAAGGTCGAGGTGCGCGACTACGCGAAGTACAACTTCGTCACCCCGATCATGAAGCCCGAGGGAATGTCGCGCGACGAGCTGCTGAAGGGCGTGCTGCGCAACTACGCGCGCTTCTACGCATTCAAGACCTTCTTCAGCTATCCGTGGATCAGGGACTCCTGGAAGCGGAAGTACATGCTGGGCTGCCTGAAGGCCTTCGCCAAGACGACGTGGACGAAGAAGTTCTACGATCTGGAACGGCTGAAGGTGAAGGGCCTGTCCGCGGAGTGGGAGCTTGGCTTCGACGAAACCAAGGTGCTGAACCCGGAGCAGATCGCGGCGCAGAAGCGCACGATGAACGCCGATATCGACTTCAAGGGCACCTCGGCCGTTTCTTCCTGCGTCTCGCCGAAGGATCTTCAGTCGCGCGGCAAGGTACCCGCGTCGCTGGAGCCGGTCTCGGCCTGCGGTGCTCCGAACGACCTGCAGTATGACGAGGATGCAGCCGGCGCGATCACCGCGTGTGGTGCGCCGAACCATCTGCAGGTGAAGGAAGAAGAGGAGGTCGCGACGGCGCGGCCGCACTGAGCACGGCGATGTCCGCCGTTACGGGGGCGCGCATCGGCCCCAACGCGATTATTCGCGTGGCAGAGGTGATGCGCGAGACAGTGGGCGAGGCTGGCACCGCGGATGTGTTCCGCGAGGCCGGCCTCGCGCCGTATATGGAAGCCTTGCCCGAGCACATGGTGGACGAGCGCGAGGTGACTGCGCTGCACCACGCATTGCGCGCCACGCTGGGCGACGAGCGTGCACGGGCGGTGTCGCACGAGGCAGGGCTGCGGACCGGCGACTACCTGCTGGCGAATCGCATCCCGCGCCTTGCGCAGCGCGTGCTGAAACTGCTGCCGCCGCTTCTGGCCGCACGGGTGCTGCTGGCGGCGATTGGCAAGCACTCATGGACGTTTGCGGGCAGCGGGGTGTTCAAGGCGGAACCCGGCAACCCGGTGCGGGTGTCGATCGCCGGCTGCCCGGTCTGTCACGGCATGACCGCCGACGGGCCGATCTGCGCGTTCTACGCCGGGACGTTCGAGCGCCTGTTCCGCACGCTGGTCAGCCGGCGGACGGTCGTCACCGAGACCGCCTGCCAGGCGACCGGCGCGCCGGCGTGTGCGTTCGAACTGCGGTGGTGAACGCGCGGTCGGCTCCGCGATCCTGTTAGTTCCCGGCTTTCGTTCGGACCGAACGTGCGCATAGCGCACTTGGCTTTGGTTCGGGAACCGCGCGTATATAGCTTCGGTTGGGGAACAAGCGACGCGTTTGGGGGTGGCCGATGAACCCCGTGGCACTGTGGCTGGCGGCAAGCCGGCGGCGTCGTGGCCGGGCTGCGCTGCTCCGGCGACCACCTGGACTCGTCACCTATGTGCATCGGGGCTTTCCACCATGGCGCATGCGGCTTTGGCCGGGGACCAACCCGCTTGTGTCTCGGTTTGGGGACCAGGCCCCATGTTTGTGGCGGGCGTAGAATGGACCTGCGACAGCGCCACCCGCCGCACCGCAGCGGCGCATGGCGCTTCGCTGATCCACCCTGCGCCTTCGATGTCAGGCCGCCCGAATCGCCGCCAGAAACTGATCGACCGAGTGGGTAAGGCTCGTTGATCGCACGCGCAGCTCATCGGCTGTGGCCAACACGCCCGCGGCGCATTCGTCTGTCTTCCTCGCCGCTCCGGTCAGACTTCCCGCACCGCGTGACACCTGCGCGGTTCCCTCCGCCGCCTGTTGGACGCTGCGGGCGATTTCCTCCGTCGCCGCGCCCTGTTGCTCGACGGCGGCGGCGATTGCGTTGGCAATTCCGCTCATGCGCGTGATGGTGGCGCCGATGGCGTGAACGGCGGAGACCGCCTGCCCGGTGACTGTACGGATCGACTCCACCTGGCGCTTGATGTCGTCGGTGGCCTTTTCGGTCTGTGCAGCCAGCGCCTTCACCTCGGAGGCGACGACGGCAAAGCCTTTGCCCGCCTCGCCGGCCCGCGCGGCCTCAATCGTTGCATTGAGCGCAAGCAGGTTGGTGCGGCCGGCGATGTCGTTGATGATGGCCACCACTTCGCCGATATGCTGCCCCGCTGTCGCCAGCGTATTGATCGTGCTCGCGGTATCGCCGGCTTGCTGCTCGGCCTGCCTGGCCACCCTGGCTGAATCGTCCACCTGGCGGGAGATCTCGCGAACCGATGCCGCGAGTTCCTCCGCCGCCGCGGCGACGGCATCCACATTGGCGGATGCCTGCTGCGCGGCGCCGGCGACCAGTTCGCCCTCGCCGCTCGCCTGGTGGGACTCCCGGCTCATCGTCTCCGCGCTCAGCCGGAGCTCTGCGATACGGTCCTGCAGCGCGCCGGCCAGTTCGTTGACGCTGGCCTGGAAGCTCCGCTCCAGCCCCGCCATGGCCGTGTGCCGTTCCGCTTCGGCGGCACGCTTGGCGTCCGCCTGCTCCGCTTCGAGCCGGCGCACGGCAGCCGCGTTTTCCTTGAACACCAGCACCGCTTCGGCCATCTCACCCAGTTCGCCGCCACGCCCGACGTGCGGGACCGCGGTCTCAAGCCGGCCCGCCGCGAGGTCGCGCATCGCGTGTGTCAGGGCGCGAACCGGCCGCGCGATGCTGCGGCCGATCAGCGCCGCCAACACCAGGCCGATTCCGATCGCGGCCAGCGCGGTCAGCAGTCCCAGCCGGCGCGCCGAGCCAACGGTGCCGGTCATCGCAGTGATCGCCGACCGCTGCGACTGCATGCCGCGTGCGCGCTCGGCAGCCGCGGCCGCGAGCACGGCATCGGTGGCGGCCTGCCGCTGGCTGGACGCGACCCGCAGCCGGTCGTCCGCGTCGGACACCTGTTGCAGCGCCTCGGTGTAGTGCTGCAACGGCTCCGTCAGCGCCGCGGTGAAACGTTGCAGTCTTCGGTTCTGGGTCGCCAACCCGGCCAACCTGTCGGCCTTCCCGCGTAACGTCTGCAGCGCGAGGCCGGCGGTGCTGGCGTCGGCTGGATTGTGCGACACCAGGAAGCGTGAGGCGCTGGCATCTGCTTCGCTGAACTGCTGGGAAACGCCGAGGCCGGCACGGATCAGGTCCGGCTCGGTCTCGCCCTCCATGCGTCCGGCGACCGCCGACGTGGTCGTGCGCAGGTCCGTTCCGACGCTTTGCAGCCGCTCGATGGCATCGCGGCGCGCGCCTATGGCGTCGAAGGTCGCGGCGACCGTCTTGCGATACGCCGTCACCAGCGGCGTCAGCCCGTCCTCGCCGCCGGCCGCGCCACGGCCCGCGATGACCTGGTCGAGACGCGACAGGCTTGCTTCGGCGGCATGCTGGTTGGCCACCGTGGCCGCCAGCGCGTATTGAACAACGCGCGCGTGGGCCTCGCCCACCTGCAGCGCGGCCTCGGTTGCGGCTTCCGCGGCGCTGCTGTCCAGCCCGACGCGGGCGGCATCCTGCTCCACCACCCAGGTGCTGAAGACCGCCACCGCCGCGAGCGCCGCGAGCAGCAGCAGGACGACGGCAAAGCCGCCGAAGATCCGGCCGCGCAGCGAGCTTGCGATGCGGAAAGCCGGAAGGCGCGGCGCGTGCATGCTGCCTGCTTCCATCTTGCGTCAGGCCGCCGCCCGGATTCGTTCGATCCGGCCGCGGCCAAAGCGCGTCTCGAACGCCGGATTGGCCGACGCGACGGCGCGCGCGAACAGCGGGCGGTCGATGGTCTCCAGAACCTGCATGCCGGCTTGTTTCAGCGCGATGAGCCCGGCAATTTCGGCCCGCGCCGCGGCGTCCCGCGAAGCCTTGGCGCCCAGCCTAGCCGCCTCGGTGACCGCCGTCTTGTCAGCCGCTGACAAATCGGCGAAGGCGTCAGGAGACATGGCGATCACGGCCGGGTCGTAGACATGGCCGGTCATGCTGAGAAAACGCTGCACCTGGTCGAACCTGGACGACTGGATGACCGCGATCGGGTTCTCCTCGCCGTCGAACCTGCCGCTTTGCAGCGCGTCAAACAGTTGCGGGAACGGCAGCAGACTTGCTTCGGCGCCGAGCGCCTGGAAGCCGATCTGCATCACCTCCGATTGCGGAACCCGCATCTTCAGGCCCTGCAAGTCTGCTGGCGTGGCGATCGGCTTTTTGGAATTGGTGATGTGGCGCAGGCCGTTCTCGCCCCAGGCGAGCGTGACGAGACCCTTCGCTGCCAGCGCCTGTGCGAACTCTTCTCCGATTGCGCCATCCATCGCCGCCCGCGCATGGCTGACATCGCTGAACAGGAACGGGATATGCACGATGTCCAGTTCAGGCGCGATTGTCGGCAGGCCCGCCCCGTTGATAAACGCGAGATCGACGGTGCCGAGCGCAACGGCCTTCGCCAGTTCCACATCCCCGCCGAGGGCTCCGTCAGGGAACTGCTGAATCCGGATACGTCCCGCGGTCCGTCGCTCGACCTCTTTGGCGAACACCGCCGCCCCGGCGCCGAGGTGGGACTGCGCCGAGAATATGTAGCCCATGCGCAGGGTCTGGCCGGTGTCGCCGGTCGCCCGCCGCGGCCCACCGGCGAGCGTTGCGGCACCGGCGGCAAGAAGAACGCTTCTGCGTGTGAACATCGCATGCAGCCCATGTCTGTTTCAGGTGCTCACAGCCTGAAACGCAAGTCTGAATTGTCGATTAAGGTTCAGCCTTTAGCACAAGGCACTTTCAACGCTTATGGAGCTTGCCTCCCGAGCAGTTCCGGGCAACCTGCCACCCGACACAGCGGCTGAGGGGCGGGGGGTGACGCATGGTGAAACTGAGGGCCGGTTCCGGACAACGGTGGCGGCACAGGCGCCGGCCGATCGCCGTCCGGGTCGGGAGCCTGGATCTCATCACGGTCGGCCTTAGCCGCTACGATTGGACCGATCCGTATTACACCGCGCTGGACATCCCGTGGCGGTGGTTTTTCGCCGCGGTCCTCGCCTATCAGTTTCTGGCCAACGCGGCGTTTGCGTCGCTGTACATGATCCAACCGGGCTCAATCGCCAATCTGACGCCAGGCTCCTGGACCGAAGCGTTCTTCTTCAGCGTCGAGACCTTCGCCACCGTTGGCTACGGCATCATGGCCCCAGTGACCACGTATGGCCATGTGCTCGCCACCGTGGAGATATTCACCGGCCTCACCTCCACTGCGGTGATCACCGGCGTGCTGTTCGTCCGCCTCTCCCGCCCGCGCAGCCGGATCGTGTTCGCCCGCAACATGGTGGTCGGACCGTCCGACGGCAAAACCACGCTCAGCGCCCGCTTTGTCAATCACCGCACCAATCTGATCTACGATGCCGAGGTGCGGCTCGTGCTGGGCATGCGGGACCAGACGGCGGAAGGCCATTTCTTCTGGCACACCTATGAGCTGCCGCTGGCGCTGGCGCAGGCGCGGGTGGTGTCGCTGTTCTTCGCCGCCAGCCACGTGATCGACGAGAACAGCCCGCTGCACCGGATGACGGCGGCCGACCTTGAAGCTGCCGGTGCGCAGTTCCTGGTCACGGTGTCGGGCATCGACGCCACGCTCGCGGCGCCTGTGCATGCCATGCAGGGTTATCGTCCAGCGGATGTGCTGTTCGGCCACAGCTTCGGCGATATCGTGAGCATTGATTCCGACCACAGGCCGCATATCGACCTTCGCCGCGTGCACGAGGTTGCGCCGGTGCGCGGCGACGTCGCCGATGGCATTTGACGCGTCCTCGCCGCCGCGATCGGAGCGCCATCCGCCGCTTGCGGTGCGGCGGGCGGCAATGACTGATGAAGCCGCGCTTATCGGCCGCACGCCTTCGACGGCCATATCATCGCAGCGGGGCGCCGGCGTCGTCCATCGCACGGAGGTAAGCGATCAGCGCATCAAGGTCCGCCTCGGGCAGTTTGTGCGTGTCGAAGCCTTGCATATGCTGAAACGGCCAGGTTCGCACCGCCTTCGGATCGCGCACCAGGGCGCGCAGGCCGGGTTCGGTCAGGTAGCTTGTTGCATTGCCCAGATCAGGGCCGACCTCTGCTGCCCCGCCGCCCTTCATGCGATGGCACGGTAGGCAGAACCCTGTGAACACCGCCTGCCCTCGGCGTGCGGGCGCATCGCCGGGCAGCGTGGCGGCGACCGCCAGTTGCGGCCAGCGACGGGCCGGCGATGCGACGGCGGTCAGGCTGGCAAGCGCATACGCCCACTGTTCGCTGGTGACGCCGGACCGTTCGGGGTGCTGCCACACCACCGAGAACGGTCCTGCTCCAACAGTCGTGCCGGGCGGCATCGACCAGGGCTGCCCAGGGGGTTCGACGGCGATCCATGGCACGGCGTCTCCTGGCGAGTCCGGTCGCACCAGCGCCAGCGGAACCTGCGCGACGAACCCGTCCGTCGCGCGCATTTCCACCGTGTCGAACTGCCCCGATGGAATTTCGGCCAGCAGCGCCGGCAGGGGTACGGCGCGATAGACCTGGGTGCGCCGATAGACCGGATCATCGGGGATCGCGACGTCAGCCGCGTCCGGCCGAGCCAGCAGGTCGGACGCGCTATAGTGCTTCGTCACCGCACCGAACGTGACAATGAGCGCCGGCTCGTCCGCCAGGCACGGCGATGCGACGAAGACCAGCAGCACCAGGGCCGTGGTCAGGGCAGCGTTCCTGCGGTTTGGGCTTCGCAGCCAGCTGCCGGCGACCTCGTTTAGCCGGCGACCGAGTTCACCCCGGGTGGACGCTCCGCGCGATCTACCACCCTGCAGCGCAATCGCGACTGTGAATACGGGGTTGAGCAAGAGACGGCTCCGCCATGGTGCGAAGCGAACGATAGCAGCGAGAACCTGCAAGCGCTGCCCGTTCGCCGTTCCAGGCCGATGCCAAGATCGTGATACTGGTGCCCGCATCGCCGTTCGGCCGCATCCCGCTTGGCCTTTGCCGCGCTGCGCGCGACAGTGCTCCGATGTGCCGGATTCGCCAATTCGCCTTGCCGTTCGCGCATCAGCCAAACTTCGCTGCGTCAGACTTCCTGACGGCCCCGTCGAACGAGGCGGCGCTGGCCTGGCTTGAACGGACCCCGAACTGGCCCGGGCTCCGGCTTGCCATTTCGGGCGAGGCCGGCTGCGGCAAGACGCATTTGCTGCACCTCTGGGCCCGTCGCGCCGGGGCGGCGATCTGGAGCGGTCCCGCGCTCGTGGGCCTTCCCGCGCTGCCCGCGCGCGGCGGCATCGCGATCGACGACGCGGACGCGGCTGCCGACGAGGCCGCGCTGCTGCACCTGCTGAACGCCGCCGCCGAGGCTGGGCTGCCCGTGCTGCTCGCCGGCCGGGACGCGCCGGCGCGCTGGCCGGTCCGTCTGCCCGACCTCACAAGCCGGCTGCGTGCCATGCAGACAGTGGCGATTCTTCGCCCGGAAGAGTCATTATTACGAGCAATCCTGGCCAGGCTGCTGGCGGACCGGCAGCTCGCCACGCCGGAAACGGTGCAGGACTGGCTGCTGCTGCGTCTGCCGCGCGACGGCGGGACGCTGGCTGAGGCGGCGGCGCGGCTCGATCGGGCAGCGCTCGCCGGCGGTTCAGGCATCACCCGGCAGCTCGCCGCCGCGGTGCTTTGCGATATGGCGGGCGGGGGAAATAGCCTTGATGAAGATTTTGTCGCAGAAGCTGGCGACCGCTCAACGGCGCCATCGCTCCTATAGTATCGCCGCCATGAACACCGCACCCGACCTGCCGGACGCTGCCGGCACAATCGACGCTGCTCATGCAGCAGACCCCGCCGACTTCGCGGTGCGTCCCGACGCAATCGCAGGGGACAGCCCGGACCGGTTCATCAACCGCGAGCTGTCCTGGCTGGACTTCAACCATCGCGTGGTCGAGGAGGCGGAGAACCCGCGCCATCCGCTGCTTGAACGGTTGCGGTTCGTGTCGATCAGCGCCTCCAACCTTGATGAGTTCTATTCGGTCCGCGTCGCCGGCCTGATCGGCCAGGCCAAGGCGGGCGTGACGAAGGTCTCCCCGGACGGGCGCACCCCGGCCCAGCAGCTTGCCGCGATCCGGGTGCGTGCCGAATCGCTGCTCGCCGACCAGCAGCGGGTCTGGAGAGAGCTTCGCGGGTTGCTGCGCGAGGCAGGCATCGAGGTGTGCGAGACCGCCGACCTGACCGCCGACGATATGACGTGGCTCGGGTCGTATTTCATGGAGCGGGTGTTCCCGGTGCTGACGCCGCTGGCGATCGATCCCGCGCACCCGTTCCCCTTCATCCCCAATATGGGCCTGGTGATCGCGCTGCTGCTGCAGCGGGTGGAGGACGGGCAGGGCATGCGGGCGCTGCTGCCGCTGCCGGCGCAGGTTGGGCGCTTCATCCGCCTGCCCGCGAGCGGCCCCAGCGCGCCGATCCGCTTCCTGATTTTGGAAAACCTGGTCAGCCTGTTCCTGGACCGGCTGTTCCCCGGATTCCGCGTCACCGGGAAGGGCACGTTCCGGCTCATCCGCGACACCGACGTCGAGTTCGAGGAAGAGGCCGAGGACCTCGTACGCTCCTACGAGACCGCGTTGAAGCGCCGGCGCCGCGGGGTGCTGATCCATCTTGAGATGGATGCCGGGATGCCGGACGGGCTGAGGGAGCTGGTGGCCGACGAACTGGACGCCGCCACTGACGAGATCCACACCGAGGCCGGCATGATGGCGGTGGTGGACGTCAAGCGATTGATCGTCGATGACCGCCCGGACCTGCTGTTCAAGCCCTACACGCCGCGCTTCCCGGAGCGAATCCGCGATTTCGCCGGCGACTGCTTCGCCGCGATCCGCGCCAAGGACATCATCGTCCACCACCCGTTCGAGAGCTTCGACGTGGTTGTACAGTTCTTGCGCCAGGCGGCGCAGGACCCTGCCGTGATCGCGGTGAAGCAGACGTTGTACCGGACCAGCCGCGACAGCCCGATCGTCAAGGCGCTGATCGAGGCGGCCGAGGCCGGGAAATTCGTCACCGCCATGGTTGAACTGCGCGCGCGCTTCGATGAGGAAGCGAACATCCGCCTCGCGCGCAGCATGGAAGCTGCCGGCGTCCAGGTCGTGTTCGGCTTTGCCGAGCTGAAGACCCACGCCAAGCTGTCGCTGGTGGTGCGGCGCGAGGCGGGCTCGATCCGCTCCTACGCGCATTTCGGCACCGGCAACTACCACCCGATCACCGCGCGCATCTACACCGACCTGTCGTTCTTCACCTGCGATCCCGACTTGACGCGCGATTCGGCGCGGCTGTTCAACTACATGACCGGTTATGCGGAGCCGGAGCGGATGGACGCGCTGGCGTTCAGCCCGCTGACCACGCGGCCCACGCTGGTCGAGCTGATCCAGAGCGAGATCGGCTTTGCCCGGGCCGGCAAGCCCGCCACCATCTGGCTCAAGCTGAACAGCCTGCTGGACGACGAGCTGATCGACGCGCTGTACGACGCCTCGCGCGCCGGGGTGAAGATCATGGCGGTGGTGCGCGGGATCTGCAGCCTGCGCCCGGGCGTGCCCGGCCTGTCGGAGAACATCCGCGTCAAGTCGATCGTCGGCCGGTTCCTGGAGCACAGCCGCATTTGCGCCTTCGGCAACGGTCATGCGCTCCCCAGCCGGCACGCCAAGGTCTATATCAGCTCGGCCGACTGGATGGAGCGCAACATGGACTGGCGCGTCGAAACCCTGGTGCCGATCCACAACCCGACGGTCCACGCCCAGGTGCTGGACCAGATCATGGTGGTCAATCTCAAGGACACGATGCAGTCCTGGGAGCTGGGCTCCGACGGCGCCTGGCAGCGGCTGCCGCCGGGCAAGAAGCCATTCTCGGCGCATGAGTATTTCATGACCAACCCGTCGCTGTCCGGCCGCGGCTCTGCGTTGCACGGCAAGGGGGTGGTCTCGCCGCTGGCCGCCCAGCACCGGCGGCAGGATCGGGTGGCCGAGGACTGACCGGATGCCGTTCCAGCCGCGGGCGGACCTGCCGCGCTGCGCGGTGGTCGATCTGGGCTCCAACTCGGTGCGCCTGGTCGTCTATGAGGGGCTGAGCCGGAATCCGATCACGATCTTCAACGAAAAGGCGGTGCTGCGGCTGGGCCGCGGGCTGCAGAGCACAGGGCGGCTGAACGAGGAAGGCATGGCGCAGGCCTTCACCGTGATGCAGCGCTACCACGCGGTGGCCCGCGCCATGGGCGCTTCTCCGTTCGAGGTGCTGGCCACGGCGGCGGTGCGCGATGCCACCAACGGCCCGGACTTCGTTGCCGGGCTGACGGCGAGCCTGCCGGACGTGCCGATCCGCGTGCTGTCGGGCGAGCAGGAGGCGGAGCTGTCCGCCATGGGCGTGCTGTGCGGTATCCCGGCGGCCGACGGCGTGCTGGCCGATATCGGCGGCGGCTCGCTGGAGCTGGTGCGGCTGTCGGCCGGTGTGCGCGGTGCGTCGCAGACTCTGCCGATTGGTGTGATCCGGCTGACCGAGCGCGCGGGCGGCGACCCGGTGGCGGCGCGCGCCATCGTCGAGAGCGAGCTTGCCACCGTGCCCTGGCTGCCGGAGGCGGCCGGCCGCGACCTGTATGTGGTTGGCGGCGCCTGGCGGGCGTTGGCGCGCATTCACATGGGGCAGGTCGGCTACCCGCTGCCATTGGTGCATCATTACGAAATCGGCCGCGAGGAGGCGCGCGGCCTTGCGGGCGTGATCGCCGGCGCCGGGCGGCGGGCGCTGGAACGGCTGCCGTTCATTTCCCGCCGGCGCATCGACGACCTGCCGTTTGCCGCGGTGGTGCTGCGGCGCCTGCTGCGCGCGACCGGGGTGCGCCGCGTGGTGTTCAGCGCGAGCGGCCTGCGCGAAGGATGGTTCATGCAGCGCCTGCCCGCCGCCGATCGCGATGTCGATCCGCTGCTGGCCGCGGGGTGGGAGCTTGCGGCGCGGCTGGGACGCGATCCCGCCCTGCCGCCCGCTCTGGCCGCCTGGACCGACGCGTTGTTCCCCAGCGAGACGCTGCCGGCGCGGCGGCTGCGCGAGGCGGCGTGCTGGATGTCGGACATTGGCAGCCACGACCACCCGGAGTTCCGCGGCGAGCAGTCGTTCCTGCGCGTGCTGCGGCATCCGGGGATCGGTCTGGACCACAACGCCCGGGCGTTCCTCGCGCTGGCCATCGCCATCCGTTACGAGGTCGAGGCCAACGTTCCATTCCTTCACCCCGCGCGGCTACTGCTGGACGTTGCGGCGGCGCACCGCGCGGAGGTGCTCGGGATCGCGCTGCGGCTGGCTTACACGCTGTCGGCCGGGACGCCCGATCTGCTGGCCGGGACGGGGTTGCGGCTGGAGGGCGGGAAGCTGGTGCTGGGCCTGCAGCCGGACAGCGGTGTATTCGCGGGGGAGGCGGTCGTGCGGCGGCTGGACCGACTGGCGCAGGCGCTTGGGTTGGAAGCGGCGACGGAGACCGGCGCGGCGGACCCGGCGTAGCGGGCGGCGCATGCGGCTGATCCCGTTCCGGCTCCGCGGCCGTGAGAGGTGCGCATTAAGCGTAGATTCAGGTTGACGTGCCATACGCTTTTAGCGTATGGACCCTATCAGATTCGGCTGGCACGATTCGAAGCATGAATGGAACCTGCGCGAGCGGGGGTTCGGGTTCGATTTTGCGGCGCTTATCTTCGCTGGCCGGGTTCTGAAACAGGTCGATAATCGCCGCGACTATGGCGAGGTCCGGATCAAGGCGATCGGTGAGGCGGAGGGCGTTGTCCTGGTGGTCGTGTTCACGGATCGCGGCGGTCTCCGATGGATCATCTCGGCCCGTCGGGCGAACAGAAATGAACGGGCGCTATGGCTGTCATGACGCTGGACGAGATCAAGGCGGCCCGGCCGCGGATCGACCGCGCCAGGATCGACGCGACGTCGGAGGCGGATATCGCCCGTCAGATGATCGAGGACGGTGAGGACCCGAACGCCGCGCTGGGGCCGTTCGTCGAAGACATGCCGCCCGCGAGGATTCGCAAACAGCTTGGGATGAGCCAGACGGCGTTCGCCGCCGCCCTTACGATCCCGGTGGCGACGCTGCGCAACTGGGAACAAGGGCGGGTGCGTCCTGACCCGGCAGCCCTGGCGCTGCTGCGGATAGTTGCACGTACCCCCGAGTCGGCTCTGGCCGCATTGAAGGTATAACTGCCTCAGACCGATCTATACGCTGAAATGCGGAGGCCGGAGCAAATTCGGCCCTGAACGCTGCTTCGATTGGGTGGAGCAGCGCGACCGACATCTCTCGGGACATGGTGCGTTGGTGCCCAACCGCGCGGGCGTGAGCCGTGAGGGGTCATGCACCACCGCATGGTTCGGTAACAAGACCGCGCTCGTTACTATTACAGAATAATATGATGAAAACCCGCAATTCTGAACAGTCAGTGTTCGCGAAGGTTCTCCACAAGTGGCAGATGGCGGCGGCATTCTTAATGCGTTCGCATCCAGAGCAAGATCCATCGCTTTCGCTCCAGAAAGCTTCCGGAGCTGGCACATGAGAGAACCTCTATCGTTTCGAGTCGCAGGACCCACGCCTAAGAACCAGCGTCGCTGAACAACTTGTTTGCGACTGTGCGACTTGTGTAATGATACGCCGCAGTGCAGCATGAACCCGCGCAGGGCCGATCACAATGGTCGTTGTGATCGCTCGTCACGCATAAGAACGAAGCTGTGACAAATGCTTCGAGACGCCCGCCGGAGGCCTTTTGTCGGCGACGAGTCAGGATCGCTACGCTATCGTGTTATCCGAGGCTGATGGGATAAGTCTTCCGCTTGCTGCCGACGCCGTTATCTCCAACAGCTCCGGTGCCATCGCGCCATGGTAGACTGAAACTGCACAAACCATTCTTGTCTCGATATAGAAATCTAAGGCCGCTGCCGAAACTTGAACATTCCGCTTTGATCTGTTACCAGTGAAATCGTTGCTTTTTACACCCGGTTGAAACGGAGAAGGTCGTGAGCCGCTGTCTGCTGCGCTCAAAAGAGCGGAACAACTCTGATCGTGCCAGCCCGTTCTCGGCAGCCGGGCTGGCTTTTCTGGCGCTGGGCCTCTGCTTTAGCGGTCCGGCCCGGGCGGTGCCCTCGTATTCCGATCAGACCGGCGATCCCTGCAGCGCCTGCCATGTCGGCGCTTTCGGCCCCCAGCTCACGCCCCATGGCCGCGAATTCAAGCTGACCGCCTATAGTGACGGCACGCAGCAGCGAAAATTGCCACTGCTGTCGGCGATGCTGGAAACCTCGTTCACCCAGACCAAAACCGATCAGAGCGGCCCGGCCGGCCCCGGTTTCAAGGGCAACGACAATCTGGCAATCGACCAGTTCAGTTTCTTCATCGCCGGGCGGATCTATGACCATCTCGGCGTGTTCGACCAGATCACCTGGGGCGGCGTCAGCCACACCTGGGCGTGGGACAACCTCGATCTGCGCTACGCACGCGAAACCCACCTCGGAGGGATGGACGCAATCCTCGGGGTGACGATGAACAACAATCCCACCGTTACCGACCCCTACAACAGCACGCCGGCCTGGAGCTTCCCCTATGCCTCGTCCAAGCTGACGCTCACTCCCGCTGCCACGCTGATCGAAGGTGCGCTGGCCGCGCGCGTGCTCGGCGGCACCGCCTATGGCCTGTTCGCCGACACGCTCTATGTCGAGGCAGGCGCCTATGGTGCGCTGCCGCAGTTGGCCCACCAGACGTCGCTGGGGGTCATCCCAACCGACGGTCCGGTGCTCAGCGGCGGCGCACCGTACTGGCGCGTCGCCCTTCAGAACGAAACCCCCAAGACGTCGGTATGGATCGGCACCTTCGGCCTTGCGGCCAACACATTCCCCGCCAATGACCGCAGTGCCGGCACCGATAATTATCTCGACATCGGCTTTGACGGCGGTTTCCAGTGGCATGCGAAGAAAGCCCATGTGTTTTCGTTCTATGCCACCGCGATCCGCGAGACGACCCAACTGAATTCGTCCTACGCCTCCGGCGCCGTCGCGAATCCGAACCTGAACCTCAACACCTTCAAGATGAATGGCTCGTACTATTACGATCAGACCTGGGGCCTGACGGCCGGTTTGTTCTGGGTCAATGGTTCGCATGACGCGCTGCTCTATGTGCCGGCGCCCGACACAGGCAGCCTCGCCAACAGCCCCAACAGCAGCGGCTACGTGATGCAGGTTGACTGGACGCCGTTCGGCAAGGAAGACTCATGGGGCCAGCCATGGGCGAATCTGCGTCTTTCCCTGCAGTATACCGGCTATACCAGCTTCAACGGCAGAACTTCGAATTACGACGGCTACGGTCGCAACGCTTCGGGTAACAACACCCTTTATCTCCTCGCATGGATGGCTTTCTGATGAGCAAAACTTACGTGTCGCGCGGAAGCTGGCTGCTGCCGGCACTGGCCGCCGCGGCGGTCCTCGCCGCCACCGCGGCACATGCCGGCGGCGACGCCAAACATGGCGCCGAGCTGTTTGCCGATAACTGCGGCGACTGCCATTCGGTGAAGGAGGGGGGCATCAATCGCAAGGGTCCCAACCTGTTCGGCGTGGTCGGCCGCAAGAGCGGTTCAGTGCCGGGCTTCGACTATTCCGACGCCAACAAGGCCAAAGACTGGGTCTGGACGCCCGAGCGGCTGGAGCCGTATCTTGAGGCACCGAAGAAGGTGGTGCCGGGCACGATCATGAAGTTCAAGGGCGATCCCGACCCGCAAGAACGCGCTGACATCATTGCCTTTTTAATGACGCTTCATAAATAGGTCGCTTGACAAGGCACGCTCTGAAATTGCAAGAAACCGGGGCGAATTGGCGTCTGCGGCCAATCGCCTCCCTCCCTTTTAGATCTTTCACGCGAATCGGGTCATGACGAGAAAAAAGGTTTTTCAAGTTGGCATTGTATCGATTTTCTTCGGTACGATTGCAGCCATGGTTATCGGCGCTTCCATGCTGGGCGGGTTTGGCGCGGTGATTGCCCACACCAATACCCTGGGGTTCTGCACCAGTTGCCATGAAATGGCAGACAACAATTATGCCGAATACAAAGACACCATTCACAGCCGTAATCGCACCGGGGTGAGAGCGATCTGCTCGGACTGCCATGTGCCGCATGACGTCGTCGGTCTGCTGGTGCACAAGGCGGGAGCGCTGCGCGACCTGATGTACCATTTCGAGGGGACGATCGACACACGGGAAAAGTTCACCGCGCACCGGTTGGAGATGGCCAAAAAAGTTTGGCTGCATATGAAGGAAACCGATTCCCGCGAATGCCGCAGTTGCCACGACCGGGCAGCGATGGCACCCGATATGCAGGGACGCACCGCGCAGAAGCAGCACCAGCAGTTGGATAACGGCAGCGGCGCCACCTGCATCGACTGCCATTTCGGCATCGCGCACAAGCTGCCGCCCGGTGGCGTCGAGCCGCAGGACGTGGTGGCCCAGGCCGCGGGCGATACCGCCGAAAAGAAAACGCCCTGATCAGGGAGACAGCTCGTCAGAAGTGGCGACCCTGCTTCTGGATGGCGCGGACATGGGGGAGTGAAACCAACCATCGCCGGCGCAGACTTGTCGGCGATCCGCGAGGGTGGCCGGTGGGCCGTCCGCAACAACCGGGACGGCCGAGCGGTATCCGGACTTCGTCCCGCCCACCACGCTGATTACCTTGCCCCCGCCCCCCAGCAGGTGCCACTGATGGCCCCCGCACCGGCGGGAGGGGGAGGCGGCCGATGTGTCTCGGCATACCAATGGAGGTCGTCGCGGTGGATGGGGTCACCGCCCGCTGCCGCGCCAAGGGCGTGGAGCGCGACGTCAGCCTGTTCATGCTGCAGGACGAGCCGATTGCCCCGGGCGACCACGTGATCGTCCATGTCGGCTATGCGCTGCAAAAACTCAGCGCCGAGCACGCCCGCGAAGTCTGGGACACCTACGACTCGCTGCTCGCCCACGAGAACGAGCGATGACCGACGCCCGCGTCTGGCTGGAGCGAATCCATGCGCTGGACCTCCGCGCCCCTACCCGGATCATGAATGTCTGCGGCGGACATGAGCGCGCGATCGGCATGGCCGGCCTGCGCGCCGCCCTGCCCGAACCGATCGAGCTGATCCCCGGCCCCGGCTGCCCGGTCTGCGTCTGCCCCGAGGAAGCGGTGCACGAGGCGATCCGCCTCGCCACCAGCGAGCCCGTCACGCTGGTCACCTTCGGCGACATGCTGCGCGTGCCGGTGAACGTGCCACGTGGCGACATCCGTTCCTTGGAGGAAGCACGCGCCAACGGCGCCGATGTGCGCCCGATCGCCTCGCCGCTGGACGCGGTGCGCATCGCCCGAGCCGCCCCCGACCGCCCCACCGTGTTCTTCGCCGCCGGCTTCGAGACGACCACCGCGCCGGTTGCGGCGATGCTGGCCCAGGGCGTGCCGGACAACCTGTCAGTGCTGCTCGCGGCCCGGCTGACCTGGCCGGCGGTGGCGATGCTGCTGGACACCGGCCGCGCCCGGTTCGACGCGCTGATCGCGCCAGGCCACGTCGCCACGGTGATGGGGCCGGAGGAATGGGACTTCGTGCCGCAGCGCCACGGCATCCCGGCGGCGATCGCGGGCTTCACCCCGGACAGCCTGCTGGCGGCGATCTTCGCCGTGCTGCGCCAGCGCGCCGACGGGCGATGCGCGCTGGAGAACTGCTATCCGGAAGCGGTGCGCCCTGGCGGCAACCCGGCTGCGCGGCGCCAGCTCGCGACGGTGATGGACGTGGTGGACGCGCCATGGCGCGGCATCGGGGTGATCCCCGGCTCGGGCTTCGCGCTGCGCCAAGCGTATCGAGGCCAGGACGCCGAAGCGCGCTATCCCGCTTCGCCTGGCACCAGGCGTCATGCCGGCGAGAACCCGCCCGGCTGCGACTGCGCCAGCGTCGTGCTGGGCGAGATATACCCCGACCAGTGCCGGCTGTTCGGCCGCGCCTGCCGCCCGAATACCCCGATCGGACCCTGCATGGTCTCTGACGAGGGCGCCTGCCGCATCTGGTGGAGCACCGCGCGCCGCTACGCCGCCCACGCCAGTGTGGCCTGAAGCATGGAGGGCCGCCGCTGGCTGCTCGGCGGCCGCGTGCAGGGCGTCGGGTTTCGTCCGTTTGTCCACCGCACCGCGCAGCGCCATCGTCTGTCCGGCTGGGTGCGCAACCTCGCCGGGCAGGTGGAAATACTGGCCGCCGGCGACGCTGGTGCGCTGGCCCGTTTCGGCGCCGCGCTGCTGACCGATGCGCCGCCTTTTGCCCGCCCCGAGCTGCTGTCCGAGGAGTCTGCAACCCCGCCCCCGGGCGAAGGCTTCGCCGTGCTTGCGAGCCGGGCCGAGGCCCCGGGCGCGATCCAGATCCCGCCGGACCAGGCGGTGTGCGAGGCGTGCCTCGCCGAGTTGCGCAACCCGGCCGACCGGCGCCATCGCTACCCGTTCCTGTCCTGCACCGAATGCGGCCCGCGCTACACCGTGGTCGAGCGCCTGCCCTGGGATCGGGCCAACACGACGATGGCGCGGTTCCCGCTCTGCCCCGCCTGCGCGGCAGAGTATGCCGACCCGGCGGACAGGCGCTTCCATGCCGAGACCACGGCGTGCCCACGCTGCGGGCCGGGCATCACGTTCGGCGTTACGGGGTCCAACGAGGCGCTGTCCCGGGCCGGTGCCGCCATCGCCGAGGGCATCACGTTCGGCGCGACGGGGCGCAACGCAGACAGGCGCAATGCGGAGGGGCGACGCGCACGGGGCAGCGACGCGGAGCAAATCAGCGCAGAGGGGCCAAGCGCAGAGGGGGCAAGCGCAGAGGGGGCAAGCGCAGAGGGGGCAAGCGCAAACGGGATCAGGGCTGATGGGGTCAGCGCTGAAGGGACCGCCACAGGGGGGATCTCAGAACTGAGCAGCACACAAGCGGGCCGTTCAGGGGCGAGTTGGTCCGAGCAGGGAAACGCCGAGGCGCCCTCTGCCGGGACGAGCAGCAAGCCCCGCGTCGCCGAAGCGGGCGAGGCCGCGCTGCGCGCCTGTGTCGATGCGCTGCGGTCCGGGCGGATCGTCGCGGTGAAGGGGATTGGCGGCTATCATCTGGTCTGCGATGCCGCCGATGGAGCCGCCGTGGCCCGGCTGCGCGCGCGCAAGCGCCGGCCTCACAAACCGCTGGCCGTGATGGTGCGCGACGTGGACCTGGACCGGCTGGTGCGGAGCGACCCGGACTCGCGCGCCCTGCTCCACAGCCCCGCCCGGCCTATCGTGCTGCTGCCCCGATGCCCCGACGCGCCGATCGCCGCCAGCGTCGCACCGGACTGCGGCGAGCTGGGCGTTCTCCTGCCCTATAGCCCGCTGCATCATCTGCTGCTGGACGAATTCGCCGGACCCGTGGTCGCAACCTCCGGCAATGTCAGCGGGGAGCCGGTGCTGACCGACAACGTGGAGGCCGAGCAGCGGCTTGGCGCCATCGCCGACCATTTCCTGCACCACGACCGGCCTATCGCCCGCCCGGCCGACGACGCTGTATTCCGCCCGATCGGCGGGCTGCCGCGGCCGTTGCGCCTTGGCCGCGGCACCGCGCCGCTGGAGTTGGCTTTGCCGCAAGCCCTCGCTTGCCCCACGCTGGCGGTCGGCGGCCAGGGCAAGGTGACCGTGGCGCTCGGCTGGGGCAGGCGGGCCGTGGTCTCGCCGCATCTCGGCGACATGGACACGCCCCGCGCGCTGGCTCTGCTGCGGCAGACGGCGGAGGACCTTCAAGCGCTGCACGGCGTGCGCGCCGAGGCGGTGGCCTGCGACGCCCACCCCGGCTATGCCACCGCCCGCTTCGCCGCCACGCTCGGCCTGCCGGTGTGCCGCGTCTTCCACCATCACGCACACGCGTCGGCGCTTGTCGGCGAGCTTGGCTCCAACGCGGCGGCGCTGCCGGGCGAGACCCACGGCCTCCCGGCGGGGCTCGCCGTCGCGATCGGCCCTGCTCGTTTGATCAGCAACGCGATGCTCGGCTGGCTCGCCCAACCGAAAGGGCTCGCCGCCGCGATTGGCCCTCACCCGGGAGCGCCCGCGGGCAACACGCCCTCCCACCCGGCAGCGCTCGCCGGCGCGATGGCAGGCGACCCGTGCCAGGTTCCCTGGCTGGTGTTCGCCTGGGACGGCGCGGGCTACGGCGAGGACGGCACGATCTGGGGCGGGGAGGCGCTGCTCGGTCAGCCGGGATCGTGGCGCCGCGTCGCCAGCCTGCGGCCGTTCGCGCTGCCAGGCGGCGAACGGGCGGCCCGTGAGCCCTGGCGCTCCGCACTCGCAACGTGCTGGGAGGCGGGCATCCCCTGGACGCCGCCCCGCCGCGACACGGCGCTGCTGCGCCACGCCTGGGAGCGCCGGCTGAACTGCCCCGAAACCTCCGCGGCCGGCCGCCTGTTCGATGCCGCCGCGGCGTTGCTCGGCCTGGTCGAAGTCGCCAGCCACGAAGGCCACGCCGCCATGCGACTGGAAGCCGCCGCCGTTGTGGGAATGTCCGTTGGCTCCGATAAGGGCGAACAGGCGCTTCCCCTCACGCGGCGTGAAGACGGCGTGTGGCTCACGGACTGGGCGCCGCTGATCCAGCGCATGATGGACGGCAGCCGGCCCGCCCCGGTCTGTGCCGCGCTGTTCCATTACGCGCTGGCGGCCGTCCTGCGCGACCAGGCGGTTGCCCTGCGCAACGAGCACGGGTTGTTCCGTGTCGGGCTTACCGGCGGCGTGTTTCAGAACCGGGTGCTGGCGGATGAGGCGCTCGCGCTGTTGCAGGGCGCCGGCTTCGAGACGCATTTGCCCCTTCAGGTGCCTTGCAACGACGCGGCCATCAGCTACGGCCAGCTCGTGGAGGCGGCCGTATGAGCGGACGCTTCGATCCATCGTCCGGGCCGCTTGCATTGGACGGCCCAGACCGTCGTCATGGCATCAGCGCAAGCCGCGACTTTTGCCGCTCCCGGCACTTGCGTCCGAGTGCCGACCTCAGCGCGGACCCACCTGAATGACCGACGAAGACCTTCCCGACCGGCTCACCCTGGCGCACGGCAACGGCGGGCGGCGGATGCGCATGCTGATCGAGCGCATCTTCGCGCGCCACCTCGCCAATCCGATGCTCGACACCAACGCCGACGCCGCGTGCATCGATCTGCCGCCGGGCGACGTGCTGGTCACCACCGACGGTTTCACCGTGCAACCGTTGGAGTTCCCCGGCGGCGACATTGGCTCGCTCGCCGTGCACGGGACGGTCAACGACCTCGCCGTGTCGGGCGCCGTGCCGGTCGCGCTGACGCTGAACGTGTTCATCGAGGAAGGCTTCGAGACCGCCCGGCTGGATCGCCTGGTCGCCAGCATGGCGGCGGCGGCGCGCAACTCCGGGGTGGCGGTGGCGGCGGGGGACGTGAAGCTGCTGCGCCGGGGCGAGGGCGGGGGTCTGTATCTGGCCACCACCGGAATCGGCGTCCGCCGCCCCGGCCTGTCGCTCGGTATCAGCGGCATCCGCGCCGGCGACGTGGTGCTGGTCAGCGGCCCGGTGGGCGACCACGGCACGGCGGTGCTGTTGGCGCGGGAGGAGTTCGGGCTGTCCGGCGATATTGTCTCCGACGCGGCCAGCGTGCTGCCCCTGGCGCAGGCGCTGCTGGGCCTGTCCGGCCTGCGCTTCATGCGTGACCCCACGCGGGGCGGGCTGGCGACCGTGCTGCACGAGGTGGCGCGTGCCACCGGCCTGTCGGTGCTGCTGGACGAGGAAACCATCCCGATCCGCGATCCGGTTCGCTCGGTGTGCGAGATGCTGGGCTACGATCCGCTGTATCTCGCCTGCGAGGGCCGCATCGTCGCGGTATTGGCCGAGTCCGACGCGGCGGCTGCATTGGCGGCTTGGCGCGCGCTGCCGGGTGGGGAGTCGGCGGCGGCCATCGCGCGGATCGGGGGCGGGCCGCCCGATATCGTGCTGCGCACGGTGCTCGGCGGCGAGCGCATTGTCGAGGAGTTGGAGGACGACCCGCTGCCGCGGATCTGCTGATCGTCGCCGTTCGACCAACGCGCCGTCGCAATCGAACGAGACCGCGGACATGAGTCCGTTCTGACGCCCGGCTGCAGCGCTGCGCGAATCGAGGTGACGCCGAAGCGAGGCAGGACCGGTGCCCAGCGGCCGGCGGACCGACTTCGCGGCACTGTGGTCAAAACGATAGATAGCCGCACCGGCTCGCGGTGCGGCTATCGAATCGATCCTATGTGCGGCGACAAAGACCTTGCAAAAGCCCGCTGCAGCTACGCGGCCGCGCGGTCGTCCGCCACCGGCAAGCGGCATGCCTGAACGAGCGTGACCGTGAACAACGTGGTCCCGTGCGGCAGGTTGATCGCGGCGTCGCCATCGGTCCAGCGCCAGTGCCGCCCGCCATCGCGCTCCGGTGCGTGCCAGCCCGCGCGCAGATCCGGTCCGTCGAGCGGCAGCACCGCGCCGTCCGCCTCCAGCCGCGAGACCGCCACCCCCAGGCGGCGGCGGTCGTCCAGCCAGGGCCGCGCGTCGGCCGGCCGCGTGGCGGCGGAGACCAGACGCGCCGAGCGGGCATGCGTCGGCAGGACGTAGGCGATCCGGTTCGGCGCCAGGGCGATCGGCCGCACGGCGGCGCCATCCACAATCAGCGCGGGCGCGTCTGGCACGGCGGGCATCGCCGTGTCCGCCGTGCCCAGCCCGGCACGTGCCGCGACGCGAGCCCAGGCAGGCCGCACCGTCGCCTCGTCGATCGCGACCGGCAGCCCAGCGGTGCGCGGAGTGGGCGTCAGGTCGGGATGCAACGCCAGGACAGAATCCCCGGCGAAGGTCGCGCGGTTGCCGGTGTCCAGATAGCTTTCGGCCGGCAGCCCCTCGGCGAGCAGAATATCGTGCGCGTCGAGTTCCACGTGGAAGTAACGGACGGAACGAATCTCCAACCGCCGCACGCTGGTGCCGTTCAGCAGCATCCGCGCCGGGATCAGCACGCCGTCCACCATGACTGCGTGGTCGGGTGAGACGGTCAGGTCACGGCACGGCTGGCCGGGGGCGATCGCGCCCGCCGCGATGCGGATTGGCGCAACCGAATCCGGGTCCGGATGGCGCGACACGTCGATGCGGCGGCTGCCGATCCACACGATCGGGCGCTTCCCTCCGCCGTGCAGCAAGGCCACGTCGCCCTCTCGCAGCGCCTCCACGGCCACGTCACGTGCCGTGCCGTCGGCGGCCAGCACCGCAATGCGCGTGCCCTCCGCGTAGCACGGAACGTAGGTGACGGCTGTCCCGTCGCTGGAGAGCGCGGCAGTGAAGGTGCCGTCGTAGATGCCTTTGAAGACGAAGTCCTGGCTGTAGGCGTGGCCGGACTGCGTGCCGGTGATCGCCAACGTTGTTGTGTCCGCCGCGGCGTTGACGACTTGCGCGACGCTGGCGCCGGAGAGGCTGTTCAGGTCGAGAAGATCGGTCTGGTCGAATCCGGTGATGGTGTCGGCCGGTGTGCCCTGGCCGTTCATATCCGCCCAGATGATCTGGTTCTCTGCGAGCAGCGACAGATTGTTGCCGCCGGCGAAGTCGGACACGCTCTCGCCCGTGCCGCGCAGCAGGACCGAGTCGCCGCCCACGGTCGCGCCCGCGTTCACCCCGATGTTGATATTGACCCCGTAACCGGTCGTCGCATCGAACGCGCCGGTGTCGATCGTGATCCCGCCATTCTGCTCGATCGAGAAGGAGGTGACGTGCCTGATACCGGGCGCGTTCAGCGTGAGGGCGTAGCTGTCGCCATTGATCTGGATCAGATTATTGAGACCCGAAC
>Ga0302202_10001755_pt1 | contig 26430 bp, 27 predicted proteins | sample II_Bog_N3_3_FD_194579 | JGI IMG/M metagenome (GOLD analysis project Ga0302202, IMG submission 194579) | Peat permafrost microbial communities from Stordalen Mire near Abisko, Sweden - II_Bog_N3_3 | ecosystem: Environmental > Terrestrial > Soil > Wetlands > Peat | place: Sweden: Abisko...
AGTCGTCGTCTTCAACGCTGCGCCTCGCCGGGTCGACGAACGAGCCAACTCAAATTCGGTTCGTGTCTCCAAGAAAGCTGCACAGGCGCTCGTAGGCGGCCAGGCGGCCATTGCTGTTGTCGCCCTAGTGCCGCTGCTTTTCTATGACCTTCTCTGGATTGCGGTCGCGGCATTTATTCTGGAGGTGCTTGCCATCGCCGAGATTGCCCATCTGGCCAAGATGCGACCAAGCGATGACGGCAATCGTCACAGACCAACCGACCAACTCAAACAGGATTTAGGGCATTGACGTCCGATGGTCTCAAAAAACCGCTCTTCGCGACTTGGCTTCGTCGCCATGGTTGTCGCGATCTCAATTGCCGTGTTGTCGGTGGTCACGTCGATAGTCACGAGCGCAGTGTGGGGGTCATACGCTATTCGCGTTGGATCTGGATGGTCCGACCCGCTGTCAATTACCTCATCTAACGAAGCTCTGGTCGCGGTGCTCGTTACCCTCCGTTTTCAATTTTTTCTGGGGAGCGGCGTGGGCATCTGGGCCTTGACGCAGGGCATTGTTGCGGTCGCTCAAAAGCGCGGGCGGCCTTTCGGTGTTGCGGCGCTCGTTGTCGCGGTCGTCGCACCAATCACTTCGGCGGCAGCTGCGCTAGCCAGTTTCTATCTAGCACTTCCGAAGTAGCGGACATAGCACCTGTCCGGGCCCCCGTTTTTCGGTACATCGATGGCTATGGTAAGGGCCAATGCCCACCCGGACAGGATCGAAGAAGGCGGATGATGACCGGAGGTACATGGTTGGTTGCAGAGCAATTCAGGTAGTGCTGCACGATGACATGTCGCTGGGGCGCCGCGGATGATGCCGATCTCGGGAGTGTCAGGTGTCAAGTGTTGGAGGTGAAGATGAACAGTAGTCGGCCGAGGTTTGCCGCGATTGCCGCGCTTTTCGCGATAGTCGCTATTGGCGGAAGCATTGCTCGTGCCCTTGCCGTCGGTGACGACATAGGTGCGGCTCGAGTCGCCATCGGCTCCGGGATTGCAATCGCCTGTGGGCTGCTGCTAGCTATGGCGTTTATGACGGTCTTGGGTCCGATGCATGGATTGGTGACAGTTTCGGTTAATGCCGCGAGGTTCAATTTCGATCTACTTTTTGCTCGCGATTCTCTCGTATGCCACGAACAGAGCGAATAGCGCAAACCTCCTGTTTCGTCGTTTGCGCAAAGCGACTAATGAAAGTGTGCTCGAAACTCGCGCAAGGTGAGTATAGCTCGATGAGTTGCGGGCGAGATTTGTCTCGCTGATGTAAAGCTCCGCGGAAACTCTCATCATGCACCACTAAAAATGTCCTTGATTCGTTTGGGCCGCCTCACTTTGTAGGGAGCACATTTCATTTGAAGTCGTTTCAAATTGGTGCATTCATTGGTGCGAATTTCGCGTTCTCGTGCGCGACGCTCGGTTCCTTTGCCGCCGCACTTTTCGTGCCCGCAACAGTGAAGCTCCCGATGGTCGTCCTCGGCATCGTTTGCCTAATCCTGTGGGCCTGCTTTCTGGTTCGAACAGGTTATCCATCGTCGAACTAGGAGACGCAATGGCGACGGGATCATTTGAATCGCCCTCGGTTCGGCTGACACGGCAGAGCCTGCCGTACACGGCGCCGATAGGCGCGATCACGGTCGTGAGCGCCCTGAGGCCGTTTGGCGCTGACAGGAACGGCGTGCGAGTTCTTGGTGGCGCGCTTTGCTATTGCGCGATCGCGTCGACAACCTCATCGTGGGCCGACTGCGGAGTGAATAGCGGCAAGGGAGACCTGGTAGCCAGAAATTCGCGCGAAACCTCGTTGGACCCGTAGTCCCGCTGTCGGGGCAATGTGCGTCGCTTTGGAATGCCTCATGTCATACTCTGCACTTAGCTTTTCGCACGAGCAGTTGGGTCGGCGGGAGCTCGGGTAAGAAACGCCGAGGCGAGTGCGAGGCACTACGACTCCTCGCGTGAGACGATCCGTCGTGTCCCCAGCGAAGGGCGCTCCGCGCGCCAATATCCTCGCAGCTCCACGGTCGCGGGAGGCCTCCTTTCCACTGGACACATCCGGGGATCGCGTCATGACTCCGCTCAACTCAGGGGTCGATTTCGCATTCCCGAGCTATGCTCATCACACTGAAATCGTGCGGGGGACACGTCTTCGACTTCCTCGGCCGTCACATCCGCCGGTTTACCGGCAGCGCCCGCAATGCCCGCGTTGTTGATGAGCACGTCGAGGCGGCCGTCGCGGCGCAGGATGTCGCGTGCTGCGGCATCCACGGATTCATCGCTCGTGACATCCAGTTCGATGAAGCGCCCGCCGACGGCATCCGCTGCGACCCGGCCTCGCCGGGGATCGCGAGCGCCGACATAGACCGAGTGTCCGGCATCCACGAGCCTGCGCGCGGTTTCGAAGCCGAGTCCCTTGTTTGCGCCAGTAATCAGAGTGATCGTCACTTCTCCATTATCGGCGACGGCGGCACAATCACTGTCGGGGGATTAATCACTGTCGGGGGAATACGGCAGGCTGGACGGGTGCTGTAGCCACTACACTCGCCCACCACGTCTCCCCGGGATTGCCATGCCAGACACTGCCCAGATCGCGACCACGCCAGCCGACGAGGCCACCGCGAGCGCCACCGCGATCGCCACCGCGAACTTGGACGCGACTGCGATCGACGCGCGCAACCGACTGGTGATCGGCATCCTCCTGGTGTCGACGTTTGTCGTCATCCTGAACGAGACGATTATCGGGGTGGCGATCCCCCAGTTCATCCGGGTCTTTCACATCGACGCGAGCGCAGCTCAATGGCTGAGCACCGCCTTCATGCTCACGATGGCAGTGGTCATTCCGATCACCGGATTCCTGCTGCAGCGGTTCAACACGCGCCCCATCTTCATCGCCGCGATGTCGTTCTTCAGCGCGGGCACGCTGATCGCGGTACTCGCTCCCGGGTTCGACGTGCTGCTGGTCGCGCGGGTCGTGCAGGCCTGCGGCACGGCCATCATGTTTCCCCTCCTCATCACCACGATCATGGAACTCGTCCCGGCGGCCACCCGCGGCCGCACCATGGGCAACATCTCGATCGTGATCTCGGTCGCGCCAGCGATCGGTCCCTCCATCTCGGGGCTCATCCTCAGTGCCCTGCACGACTGGCGCTGGCTCTTCATCCTCGTGTTGCCGATCGCCCTTGCGGCGCTTGTGGTTGGCGGGATTCGGGTGAAAAACGTCACAGTGCCCAAGCGCACAAAGTTCGATGTGCCGTCGGTAATCGTCTCGGCGTTCGGGTTCGGTGGCCTGGTGTACGGCATCAGCAATCTCGGCAATTCGGGCCCAGGCGGGGTCGTTCTGGTCGGCTGGGTTCCGCTCGGAGTGGGTGCGGTCGCCCTGGTGATCTTTGTCCTGCGCCAGCTCTCGCTGCAGAAGCGGGATGACGCACTTCTCGACCTTCGCACCTTCACATCGCCCACGTTCAGCTTCTCAATCGCGATGTTCGTGGTGAGCATGATGGCGTTCTTCGGAACGATCATCGTCCTGCCGATCTACCTCCAGTCCGTGCTGGGCATCTCGGTACTGCAGACCGGACTCCTGCTGCTGCCGGGCGGCCTGCTGATGGGACTGCTCGCCCCATTCGTCGGGCGCATCTACGACCGTTTCGGCCCGACAGCCCTGCTGACGTCGGGGGCTGTCCTCACGTCCGCCACGTTCTGGTGCATGACGATGCTGGGCCAGCATACGTCGGTGTGGTGGGTCTTCGCGGCGTACCTGGCCCTGAGCGTCGGGCTCGCACTGCTGTTCACACCGCTGTTCACGGCAAGTCTGGGGTCACTCCCCGAGTCGTTGTATTCGCACGGCAGCGCGATTGTCAGCACCATCCAGCAGGTTGCGGGGGCGGCCGGGACGGCGCTGCTCGTCACAGTACTGTCGGCACACCAGCTGCGCCCGTCGGCTTTCGCTCCGGCGACCGTCGCATCCACGGCAGTCGGGGTGCACTATGCGTTCCTGACGGCCGCGATCATCTCAGTGCTAGCGATCCCTGCCGCATTCTTCGTGCGACCACCACGTAACGGCTGACCGTGCCGGTACCGAGTGCGGGCATCCTGCTCTGGCGTCGACGCGATGCCGCGCTTGAGGTGTTCATCGCGCACATGGGCGGTCCCTTTTGGGCGAAAAAGGATGCGGCCGCGTGGTCGATTCCGAAGGGCGAGTTCCTGCCGGATGAGGATCCGCTCGCCGCGGCGCGCCGGGAGTTCGGGGAAGAGATTGGCGTTCCCGCACCGGAACACGACTACGCGCTGCTTGGCGAGTTTCGACAGGCGTCCGGCAAGGTGGTGACGGTCTTCGATGCCGAATCGGGTTTCGAGGTCGCCACCGTGCACAGCAACACCTTCACCGCCGAGTGGCCTCCGAAGTCGGGTCGGATCCAGGACTTCCCAGAAATAGACCGCGCCGAATGGATGCCTGTGGCTGATGCGGCCTGGCGGCTGGTCAAGGGACAGGTCCCCGTACTCGACGCCCTGGAACGCGCGATCGCCGGGCGCGCAAACCCCGGGCGCGCGAACCCCTAGTTCGGTATCCAGTTGTTCTGGTCGGGATCGGGTCCTGTACGTTCCCCACGATTGAGCGCTGAAATCCTGGCCTGGTCGTCGTCGGTCAGCTCAAAATCGAAGATCGAGAAGTTCTCGATCATCCGTTCTCGCCTGGTCGACTTAGGAAACACGATGTCTCCCCGCTGGATGTGCCAGCGCAGTGTGACCTGCGCGGCAGTCTTGTGCAGCCGCTCGGCGATAGAGATGATGACCGGGTCATCGAGCACGAGACCCTGCGCGATCGGCGACCAGGCCTCGGTCGCGATGTCATTGTCGAAGTCGAAGGCGCGAACGTCGTCCTGCGTCAGGTAGGGATGGGCTTCGATCTGGTTGACCGAGGGGACGTGGTCGGTGTGGTCGAGAAGCCGCCGGATGTGGGCGGGCTGGAAGTTGGAAACCCCGATCGCGCGCACCCTGCCCGATGCGTGCATCTGCTCGAGCGCCTGCCAGGTCTCCACGAAGTCACCCACCGCGGGGAGCGGCCAGTGAATGAGGAACAGGTCGAGGTAGCCCAGGTCGAGGGCGGCGAGTGTTTCATCGAACGCCCGGAGCGCTTCGTCGTAGGCGTGGTACCGGTTGCTGAGCTTGCTCGTCACAAAGACCTCTTCACGCAGGAGTCCGGATTCGCGCACCGCTTCGCCGACACCGCGCTCATTCCGGTACATCTCGGCGGTATCGATGTGGCGATAACCCACCTCGAGGGCCTGGAGGGTCACCGACCGCGTCTCCTCCGGCGGAACCTGGAACACGCCGAACCCGAGCTGGGGGATCTCGACCCCGTTGTTGAGGGTGACGGCAGGCACTGGTGTCATGCGTTCAACGGTACCGTTTCGTGCCCTGAGTTCGAGAAGGCTTCCGGTGCCCGCCGGCCGACCATCCTTCACTGGTGCCCTCCGGTGTGCCTGCGCGCGCAAGAATGAGTGCATGACTTTCGAATTGCGCACCTACACCGCGACCCCCGGCCGGCTGGAGGACGTCGTGGCCCGCTTTCGCGAACACACGGTCGCACTTCTGCTCAGGCACGGCATGGAGAGTATTGGCTATTGGACCGCGACCAGCACGCCGGACACCCTCGTCTACATCGTTCGGCACACCGGTGACCCGCGGTCGAGCTGGGCTGAGTTCCAGGCCGACCCGGACTGGATCGCAGCGAAGCGGGCATCCGTCGTGAACGGCGAGATTGTGGCGAATATCGAGTCTGTTTTCCTGGAGCCAACCGATTTCTCCGCGATCTCTTAGCTGTCCGCGAACCGGGCGTACGCTGCGGCGGCCTTTGTAAAGCCAGCCCGAGCCGCGGCGTTCGCGGTCTCGAAATGCTCCGCCGTGATTGCCGCGGTTTTCGACTTCGCGTTGCGTCGCCAGGTTCCGACCACTCTCCCGCTGGACACGATCGTCGGCAGGAAGATGCCGTTGTTTCCGGGGACGATCTGCTGGGAGTGCTCGGGGGCGAGCGGTAATGTGCGGTCCTGGTAGCCCAGCAGGAATTCGTCGAATCCCGGGAGCAGGTGCACCGACCCGGCAGCTTTCGTTCCGGTCGCTGCCTCCAGTTCGGATGTCGCAATCCAATAGCTTGTGCCGTTGTGGGTGAGCTCGGTGAGCGCGCCGTCGCATCCCGCCATCGCTTCACGGATGTCGGCCAGCGTGAGCTTGGTCCACCACGCGAAGTCGCGCTCGGTCGCCGGGCCATGGCTGGCGAAATAGCGCTGCGCGAATTGGATGAGGGCAGCATCCCGGTCCGGTCGCTGCTGCTCCGGAATCCACTCGTCGACGAGCACAAGCGCCTGCTGGGTTGCGGCAGGCGGCCCCCAACAGATGATGCCGCGATGCGCGAGGTAGAAGATCACATGGTAGCCACGCTGTCCGTCGGGCTCGATCCCGTTCTCACGGAGCTGCGTCATGAACTCGTCGCGGGTCGCCGGCTTGCCGGCCAGGCCCTGCAGCGCGATCGACTCCGAGCGCACCAGCGTCGACGGGTCCAGGCCGAGGTCGTCAAACCTCTTCCTCGCCGACTGCAGCGTGCGCGCGGCTGTTACCTCGAGCATCCAGCGGAGGTCCTCGGCCGCGATGAAGTGCAGCGTGCCACGCATGGGAAGCGTGCGCACGATCTCGCCGGCCTGGAGGGCGGCGAGCACATCCGTGCGGTTCGCTCGCTGGGTGCGAATTCCGGCAGCCCAGAGGGCGTTCGTGAAGTCCTGGGCCTGCAGCGCCAGCAGGTGGCGTACGGTCTCGGCGACCGTGCCTGTGGCCGCGGGGTGAATGCGCTGGGTGAATTCCCTGAGGCGCAGTATTTCGCGCGCGCTCACCTCGGTCGCCATCGTCCCAGTATGTCGTGTTCGCCCTCTGCGAACCGGGCGAAATTCATTAGCACTCGCCCTAGGTGAGTGCTAGATTTATCGAAGTTGAGTTACCTCGACTCAACTTTAAAACTTGAATCGTCGAGCTGCACGCGCGGCCCACGTAAAGGAGAAAAAAATGTCAGTCCTCTACAAGATGCCGATCGACCTGTATCGCGACGGCGACCACTACACCCTCAACGCCGACCTCCCCGGCATCGACCCCAGTTCGGTCGACCTCGACGTCGACGGCCAGTACCTGACCATCCGTGCCGAGCGGGTTGCGCCCAGCGCCGAGGGCCTCAACTGGCTCGCTCGCGAGAACCGCAGCGGCTCGTTCGTGCGCCGTCTCACGCTCGGTGACTCAGTCGACCGCGAGAACATCAGCGCCAGCTACAACGCCGGCGTGCTGAGCGTCACCATCCCGGTGGCGGAGAAGGCGAAGGCTCGCAAGATCGAGGTCCTCACCGCCGACAAGGCTCCGGTCAAGAAGTCCTCCGTAAAGGCTGCCGCCTAAGAGGTACCCCTCCCCCAACTGCGAATGCCGCGACGATCACCCGTCGCGGTATTCGTCGTTAACCGATAGCGTCACTGGGGTGCGCGCAGTCCCGGCAGGCCTTGACCCAGAAGTCGTTGCAGAAATCGACGAACGGCTGGCCTCTGCGGGCGTTGCCATCCCCTGGGCGATCGAAAGCGGCAGTCGCGCGTGGGGCTTCCCCTCACCTGACAGCGACTACGACTGCCGGTTCATCTTCGTGCGACCTGCCTCCGATTACCTGAGCCCCTGGCCTCAGCGCGACGTGATCGAGACACCGCTCGATGCGACATTCGATGTCAACGGGTGGGACCTGATTAAGGCCGTTCGCCTGCTGCTCAAGGGTAACGCGGTGGTGGTGGAATGGCTGCGCTCGCCCATCGTCTATTCGGGGGACCCGACTTTTCGGGACGAGCTGCTGGACGTCGCCGCCGCAACGGTAAACCGTGCCTTAGTCGGACGGCATTATCTTCACGTGGGTCGTCAGAAGTGGGATCCGGCGTCTGGTGAAATGTCGATCAAGAAGATTTTCTATTCGCTTCGACCCGCAGCGGCGCTGAGTTGGATGCGTGCGAATCCGGAATCGGCTATCCCGCCGATGAACCTCTCCGAACTGATCGAGCAGTGCGACCCGCCGGCTGGCGTTGCTGAGGACACCTATGCATTGATCGCCGCGAAATCAGTGACCCGCGAGATGGGTCGGGGCGCGATTCCACCGTCCATCGAACGTTTCATTGATGGTGAATTTGCGCTCGCCTGGGAGGAATACGAGCATGCGAGGGCTGTAGTGCCCGACTCGGCCCGGCAGCTCGCCGCCGATTACTTTCGTGACGCCGTCGCTCGATATGGAGGCTGATCGACCAGGGTTGGGCTCAATTTGCGAGGCCAGCCGAGGAGGCGACGCCCGCCTGGCGTTCTACCTCAGCGACGATCCCCGGGAGTACCTTCCGCATGTATGGCCCCCACAGCAGCCGGATGATCAGGGCAAGCACGGGACGTGCGCCGGCGCTCTTCGGGAAGAACGTGTACGACCAGTGGATATTCGTTCCATCAGCTACCTCGCTGAACGTCCATTCGGCTCGCGCATGGTCGACGAGGTGACCGAAGACCTTCTGGAAGTCGGTCAGGTTGTAGGCGAAGAACCGGTTGGGCTCGACGTTCATGGTGTGCTCGACGACCCAGCCCCCGTCGGACAGCATGAGTTGTCTCGTCTGGCCCGGCTTGTCCCAGTTGCCGGTCTGGTTGCGTACCTCGACGACCCCGGGTAGCGCACCGGATTTGGGATAGAAGCCGACCGGGGTGAGCGGGGTAGCCGTGTTCCACGTCGAAACCAGCGTCGCCGCTGCGACGAGCTCCGCGATCGCGGTTGATCCTTTGGCGGGCATCCGTTCATCTCCTTGTTCGGAACCTCATCGGTACCTATTCGGAACCGTATCGGCTTTCGCTCGTTCCTGGCGCTGGAGTTTGTTACTCGCGTGGACTTCATCGAGGGCGCAGGGGTAACAAACCGCGGCGCGGCTGAAGGTATCGGGCTACAGGTCCAGCTGCAGGATGGTGAGGTCGAGCCAGCGATCGAATTTGGTGCCGATCTCCCGCAGGCGGCCGGCCTCGACAAACCCGAGGCTCTCATGAAGCCGGATGGAGGCGGCATTACCGCTCTCGATGTCGGCGAGCATGACGTGGCGGCCAGCTGCGCGCGCTTGCTCGATGAGTTCGAGCAGAAGGGCCCGGCCGATGCCGCGCCCCTGGTATGGCCGCGCAACGTACACCGAATCCTCGACCGTGTGCCGGTAGCCGAACTTCTCTCTCCACTGCGCGAACGCCGCATAGCCGGCGACTTCGTCGTTTTGTACAGCCACGAGTACCGAATCACCGGCAGCAGCTCGAGCCGCCAGCCACTTCTCACGATCGCGACGAGTTTCGCTCTCATCCGTCCAGATCGCCGTCGAGTTCGCGATTGCCTCGTTGTGGATGGCCAGGATCGCATCGAGGTCGGCGTCAACGGCCGGGCGGATCAGCATGCAGCAAGACTATTTCCTGATGGCTCCCGGTCGGTGGGTCCCGGCTGGTGGGTCCCGACGACGAAGGAATCGGCGTCCGTATTGCACGAGCGAGATCAGTGTGTGCCGCACGTTATCCACAGGCGATACCAAGACGTGATGAGAAATCCTTCCGAACGGCTGGTCGAGCAGGGCCGAATGGGATAGCGTCGTCCTCCGTGCCAGTTGGCACGACCCCACAAACGTCAGGAGGAGAGAGCCGTGAACTATCGTCACCGTCTCGATATGCGCGACCTGCGCATCCTCCAGCGACCCAAAAAGGGTTTCCCCAGTACTGTGCGAGTGCTCTGACGTCTTAGCGACGCCCCCAGCCCCGCACCCTCCGGTTCGGGGCTTTTTTCGTGCCCGCGCCCACAGCGCGGGACCTGCGCCCCGACAGCATGCTCCCCGCCGCGTCTGATCAGCGACGGCGGGGAGCTGGCGATACAACCCGCCCGTGCACGACAAACAGAGAAGAAAAGGAAATGGAAAAGATCACGGCCCGGCTCTTGAGCTGGGCATCCGACCTCGAGCCGGACACGCTCGAGCAGGCACGCACGGCATCGACGATGCCGTTCATTTACCCACACCTGGCATTGATGCCTGACGCTCACCTTGGGCGGGGTGCGACCGTGGGTTCGGTCATCCCAACTCTTGGCGCGATCATGCCGGCCGCGGTCGGTGTCGACATCGGTTGCGGGATGATCGCGGTGAAGACGCAGTGGACCAAAGCCGATGTCGCGCAGCGCGGCTCGCTCAGGCAGCTGCGGGAGCAGATTGAGCGGGCCATCCCGCTGTCGGCGGGCGGACAGAACAACACGATCGTCAGCACCGCAGAGCCACGGGTCGCAGAGTTGACCTCTCGTGCCGAAGAGATCGGTCTCGAGCCAGGCGATTACGCTGCCCGGTGGGCGCTCCAATTGGGTTCGCTCGGCAGCGGCAACCACTTCATCGAGGTGAGCCTGGATGAGACGGATGCCGTCTGGTTGTTCCTGCACTCCGGAAGCAGGGGTGTGGGAAACCGGATCGCGGGCCACCACATCAAGGTGGCGCAGGAGCAGATGACGAAGTACTGGATCACCCTGCCCGATGTGGACCTGGCCTACCTTGTCGAGGGCACCGCGGAATTCGACCGGTACATCGCGGACCTGCGGTGGGCACAGCACTTCGCCCTGCTCAACCGGGAAGAGATGATGGACCGGGTCGCGTGGCAGGTGTCGGAGTTCTTCGGCGAACCGGTGATCGAGGCTGAGCGGATCAACACTCACCACAACTTCACCGAGCACGAGAAGCACTTCGGGCGGGATGTCTGGTTGTCGCGAAAGGGGGCAATCTCGGCGAAGCTTGGCGAGCCAGGGTTGATCCCGGGCTCGATGGGCACCGCGTCCTACGTCGTCACGGGGAAGGGAAACGCGGTCGCCCTCGAGTCCTCCCCGCACGGCGCAGGTCGGCGTTTCTCGCGGACCGCGGCTCGGAAGGCGTTCACGCACGAACAGCTGCGCGAGGCGATGGTCGGTATCGAGTTCAGGGACACCGATGCGTTCCTCGACGAGATTCCGCAGGCGTACAAGAACATCGACGAGGTTATGGCGGATGCCGCCGACCTGGTCGAAGTGCGGCACACGCTGCACCAGCTCCTGAACGTCAAGGGAAACTGACCGGCCGGGGCTCTTTCGATCGGCTGTTCGACCCAATCCAGGGCCGGACAGCCGATCGAAACGAACTCTGGTGGTTGCTAGTTATTGTTGACCCAGCAATCGAGTTCGCGATCGCCGAACTTGGTCCAGGATGTCGCGGTCGGGATCTCGGGGTACAGGTCGTGCCCGCTGGAGGGGACCTCGCTCGCGCAGTCTTTAGTGCCGATGGCCTTGAGGGCGGCGGCTCCCGGATACGGGGCGTTGGGCCCGCCGGCCAGCGTCAGGGCGAGCGCGAAGCTCCAGTCGGAGGGGCCGGTGCAGTCGGCGTAGGTCGTTTCGGCACCGTCGGGACCGTTGTTCAGTACGTCGTCCTCGCAGCGATCGAACTTCTTCGGATCGGTGTTGAGCTCCTCGGTCAGGGTGGAAAACCTCGTCGGGAGAGCCTGGAGCGACGGCGACGAGACCAGGCTGCCCACCTTGATGCGGCTGATGTCGCACCGCACCCAGCGCGCACCGCCGTTCCAGAGCGCGACGGAGGGCACGTAATAGTTGAGTCGCAGCAACCCGAGAGTCTGAAGGCCCGGCAGGTCGATCGCTGCCTGGTGAACGCAGGCAGCGTACGCCGCATCGTCGACGTCGGTGCGCACAGTGTTATTCGAGGTGAGCCAGCTTCCGGTGAAGTTCTTCCCGATCTGCGGCACCGCGAAGGTGTATGACTCGTGGGGTGACGAGCACGGAACGGCGGCGGTACCCTCCCAGTCCTCATATTTCTGCGAGTCGGCGTAGCTGACACTCCAGCAATCACCCACCCTGGGGGCCTGGGTCAGTGCGGCGAGATGACCGCCGGCGGAGCATCCCGTCGTTGCGAAAGCAACGGCAAGGACGGCGGCGAGAACGCCCGCGAGCTGTCCCGGTCTGCTGCGCATCACCGCAGCAGACTACCGATTCTGGCTGCGAGACCGCGGGATGTCGATCGCGCCCTTCCCGCCTCGTCATAGAGATGCGAGTATCAACCTACCGAAAGGATCACTATGCAATACTCACTTCTCGTCATGAGCGTTGAAGCCACCGAAGCAGAGATCGGCGAGGAAGCCATGGCCTGGGGGCGTGCCGCGTTCGACGCCTACGCCAAGTCTCTCGATGCGGCGGGGGTGCTCGTTTCGGCGGACATCCTGCAGCCCGTCGCTGCGGCGACCACCGTCTCCGTGCGTGACGGCGCCCTCAAGGTACAGGACGGCCCGTTCGCCGACACCAAGGAGAAGCTCAACGGTACGTTCGTGATCCGGGTCGACGATCTCGATGCCGCCATTGCGTGGGCGGAGAAGTGCCCGGGCGCCCAATACGGCGCCGTTGAGGTGCGTCCGTCCGCGATCGTGTTCCGCGATGGCAGCTGGCAGCAGGCCGCGTAGCGGCCCCGGGGCGAAATGAGCGAGGTCGCCGCGCGCGCTGAGCAGATCGCGCGAGCATCCTACGGCCGGCTGCTGGCCCTTCTGGCGGCGCCGACCGGTGATATCGTCACCGCCGAGGATGCCCTCTCCGATTCGTTCGAGCGCGCGCTGGCGACCTGGCCGGCCGCGGGCATCCCCGGGAACCCGGAGGGCTGGCTGCTGGCGGTCGCACGCAACCGGCTTCGCGACCGGTACAAGTCGGCAAGTTTTCGCACATCGGCCGAGTTGAATGACGTGCATGCGGTGCTCGACGACGTCGATGTTGAGGCGATCCCCGACAAGCGGCTTGAGCTTTTGTTCGTGTGCGCGCACCCGGCGATCGACCCCGCTATCAGAACGGCCCTGATGCTTCAGACGGTGCTGGGCTTCGACTCGGCCCAGATCGCGACAGCGTTCGCCGTACCGGCACCCGCTATGGCACAGCGGCTCGTGCGGGCGAAGCAGCGAATCCGGGTGGCGCGCATCCCGTTCAGTGTTCCGCTGCTGGCCGATATGCCCGGTCGACTGCCCGCCGTTCTCGAGGCGATCTACGGCGCGTACGCGATCGACTGGCAGGGAGTTTCGGGGGCGAGCGTGCGTGACTCGATGTCAGCCGAGGCTCTCTACCTTGCGAGAACGCTGTCTGTGCTCCTGCCGGACGAGCCCGAGCCGCTGGGGCTTGTCGCACTGATCTGCCTGTCCCTGTCGCGAGCGGCGGCCCGCGAGGGTGGCATCCCGCTCGACGAACAGGACACCCGGCTGTGGGATGTCGGCCTGATCTCACAGGGGGAGGCGGCCCTGCGTCGGGCGCACGCCGCGCATCGCATCGGGCGCTTCCAGCTTGAGGCTGCCATCCAGTCCGTGCACTGCGCCCGGCGCGACGGTCGGGCCACCGACTACACAGCGCTCCGCAAGCTTTATGAAGCGCTGCTGCTGGTCGCCCCCACACTGGGCGCGCGAGTGTCGCTTGCCGCGACCATTGCGGAGGTCGATGGAGCCGAAGCTGGACTCGCCGAACTTGACCGAATCGACGCCCCCCGGTTCCAGCCGCTGTGGGCGACGCGTGCTCACCTGCTCGCACAACTGTCACGAACCCGCGAGGCCCGGTTCGCCTATGACAAGGCGATCTCGCTGAGCACGGACCCGGCGACGCGGGAGCGGCTGAGAGAGCGAGCGCTACGCCTGCCGGCGCTCCGCTGACACCGAGTCCACCCTGGGCACGGGCAGGAACACGCGCCAAATTCCGGCGATAACTGACACCGGCCGCCTCGGTATTCCGCGGCGGCCGGGTGAATCGGAGTGTTCAGTTGTTGCTTCGTGATCATCATGGCGGAGATCCCTGTTACCAAAACGTGATCTGCCTATGAGTTCGCCGAGAACGCCGCAGGAGGCCACGATTCAGGAGCGCGATGCAATTTTCTTCCACTCGATTTTGAGAAACCCGGGGTTCGTCCGGTCGAACAGCACCGGCAGGAGGTCGCCCGGGCGCGGCCACTTGTCCAGCGGCGTAAAGGGCGAGTTGTGCTCGAACGCCCGGGGCGGGATGCCCGGCGCGCTCACCTCTCCGACCATGTCGCAGGATGCCACAGACGAGTTCGTCGGCGGCTTCGACGCCGACGTGATGCGGTACACGCCCTCGACCGGCTCCTGGATGCCCATGAAGAAATCGAGGATGCCCATGACCAAACCCTATTGGTCCCGTCGCTGGGAGGATGCGCTACGAACATTAAGTGCCGCGAAGTGGGGCAGGCATGTTACCTCGTTTCGCGCGTACGTTGTCTTACAGTAGAGAAAGAATTCCTAGGGCATCGGATGATCGTGGCAGTCACAGCAGACATTGCGCACCGCATCCCGGCCGGGTGGTACCCCGACCGGGACGATCGCTCGCGCCGTCGCTGGTGGAACGGTGTCGAATGGACCGACTACTACTCGGCAAACCCCGACTCTCAGCCTGCTCGCCCGCAGCCGCACAGCCTGCGCCGCGCCATCACGTTCAAGGACCGTGTCGCCGCCTTCACGCTGGCGGGCCTGCTGCTCGCCAACCTGGTTCTGCTCGGCTTCGTCTCGCACGTTCTCTAATACGCAGCCCCTGAATCCCGGTCGGCTGTCGCTGCAGGGCTGCCCCCGTTCGGGAGTCACCCGATCGGTGGGCACTTGAATTGGGGCGGGCGCGGAGCTAACGGCCCCAAGTAGCCTTCGTTTTGGGAGATTCTTACCCGATTTCCAGTCATTCTCCGGGGGCACACCATTACAACCATCATGAGCGAAACGTCAAACAGGCTGCCTGCCGGGTGGTACACCGACCCCGCCAAGACCGGGGGGAAGCGCTGGTGGGATGGCGCCAAGTGGACCGAGCACATGAAGATGCCCGAGGTCATCGCGCCTCGGTCCGCCCCGGCCCTCAACGATCCTTATGGCCTCGGCCAGGTACGCCACACGGGACCGATCGCCATCGATGTCCAGCCCGTGACCGCTTCGCAGGCACCCACCGGTGGCATCGACAATCGCACCGCCTGGGTTTCGCTTCTCTTCGGCCTCATCGCGTTCGGCCTCACCCTCGTTCCCTCGTTGCCCGGCTCCACTCTCTGGTGGGTCTCCGGAGCGGCGATAGTCGCCCTTGTCGCCGGCGTGGTCGCAATCGCCGGACGCGTCGCCGGCACAGCGACCAACGTCATCTCGCCCGTTCTCGGGGTGCTGTTCGGAGGTGCAGCGACCGTAATGGTCGTTATGGGAATCGGGATCGTCGGACTGGTCAGTTCAGCCCTTGTTCCCGCCCCGGTGGCGAGCCCTGCGGCAATCGCACCCGCGAGCTCGACCGAGCCACTCGTCTTTCCGACCAACCAGACACTGACCGGCAGCGGACAGGTCGTGCAGACCATTGCAACGGCCATGAACCGCACCTACGCAGGAGGCAACGCGACCCTGTCCGCGGGGCAGTCGTGGCCGGCATCCGTGCAGTTCACGTCGACCCAGGTCGTGGCTTCCGACGGCACCGTCCTCGGAACCATCCCGGCCGGGCACATTCTTCGCTACAAGCGAGCCGCCGACGGGAAGAGCTACCAGATCACGGTCGCGGCAACCAACCCGAGCGAGGTTGCCGTCTACGACTCGTCCTCCAACAGGTTCAGCTTCCGCTGCCTCCCGACAGACACGAGCTGCGTTCCCACACCCTAGTCAGGCGTGGCGCCCCTCGCGTCGCATAAACGTAAGAGGCGGACAATTCGGCGATTCCGTGTGCCCCGTGACAACGAACCCGTGTCGCTCGTAGAACGGGACGGTACGAGGGTTCGGGGTCTCCAGATAGGCGGGCAGTCCGCCGAGATCGACGTACTCGAGCGAGGCCGAAAGCAACATCCCACCCAGCCCCTGGTCCTGCTTGTCTCCACGCACTCCGAGCCAGGGCAGGTACCAGTGCGCGTAGCGCGGGTGCGCGGCGTCCATCTGTTCAAGCACCGAAAAGACTTCTGCGTGCTTCCCGGGGTCGACGGTGTCGATAAGGACCTGGCCGATCCGTTCGGCGTCGGGCTCCGAGCCCGGCGGAATCCACAGGGCAATCGCACTGAAGTCGTCGATCTGCCATGCGGTGCTGGTATCCATCGACGTGTCGCCGAGCGCTGCAACAAAGAGCGGGAAGTCTCTTTCGTAGTCGCGGTCGTCGGGGATCAGCCAGCGCTCGACCGGATCGGAAGCGAAGGCGGAGGTGAGCGTTTCGCAGGCGCGCTGGACTTCGGCGCGGGAAATCGGCGATAGCGGGTAATCGCTCATGGCGGTCAGCCTATTCCCGCTCGAACCACGGTGCGACAGGCGATGTGGACAAGGCCCGACCCATGAACGGGGGACTGCGTTTTTCCCGTGTCAATCGCTAGCGTGCAGTTGGGGATTTCCTCATTTTTGTTATTCCGCGGGGGGCGCGCAATTTCCATCAACACGCAGCCGGCGGTTCCCGCAGGCTGGTACACAGACCCTGCCGGTTCCGGCGCAAAACGCTGGTGGGATGGCGTGCAATGGACGTCGCACCTCCAGGCGCAGGCTCCGGCTGCTGCCACCGCACTTGTCGTGCAGCAGCCGCAGCGAGTCGATCCGTACACGACCCAGGGCCCGTACGGGACCGGTTACGGGCTTGCCGCCACCAACGGGACGGTCTACGGCAGCCAGAATGGTTACAGCCCGTACAACAACGGGTACGCTCCCGTTCCGTTGCAGCAAGTGCACCAGCAGCACAACTCGGCCGCAATCGGCTCCGTGATCTTCGGTGGGCTCGCGTTCTGTCTCTCGCTCGTCGGGCTCCTGCCCGGCTCGCCCGTCTTCTACTACTCCGCCGGCGGTGTTTTCGCCATCGTCGGAGGCGTGCGCGCGCTGGTGCGCCGCCGCCAGGGGTATGGCACGAGCATCGTTCTTCCCGTTGTCGCAATCGTGCTGGGCTCGCTTGCCGTGGTGTTTATGATCACGGGCATCCTCATCCACCTCTCCGGCGGATACAGCAGCGGGACGGCGACCACGACGTCGAACGCCCAGGCGCAGGTCTCCGGTGGGGCCGCGACCATCGACCCCACCGCGACGGTGCCTGCCGCTCCCACATTTGCCACGGATGCGCAGCTGACCTCCTACGAGCAGGAGGCTGGAAAAGTGGCACTCTATGTGGACCAGTACGCGAACGGCGGCCTGGCATACGCCGCGAACCCGTTGTGGCCCGCCGCGCTGACCGTCACGAGCGATGGCACCATCCTGCTCCCGCCAGGCACCTCCCCGGGGCAACTCCCCACCGGCGAGGAGCTGCGGTACGTGCTCTCGGGTGACAAACAGTCGTTCGATGTCTTCATCACGGGCGGGAATCACCAGGAAATCGCCATCTACGACTCGTCGACGAACTCATTCACCTGGACGTGCGCCGCGAGCGACAGCACGTGCCCTCCCGGTGGCCTCACCCAGAATTCGGGCGGGTCGACCACCACCAGCTAGCTTCTCGTGACGGCTTCCGCCAGCATGTAAGCACAGCGAACAGCCGTTTCGAACGAGAAGAGCGAACCATGGCCGAGCCGTCCGAAAGTCGCGTCGCCGTTTACATCGACTTCGACAACATCGTGATTTCACGCTACGACGAGGTCTACGGGCGCGGAAAATTCATGTCGGATAAGGCGCGCTCGATCGGCGCCTCGCGATCTGACGACACTGTCGCGCCCTCGGATCCCGCGGCGCGTGCTGTCGTGGATGTCGGTGCCATCCTCGACTACGCGACATCGTTTGGGAGTGTGGTGATCAGCCGGGCGTTCGCGGACTGGTCCGCGCCAGCGAATTCGCGTTACGCGCGCCAGCTGGTGGACCGCGCAGTAGACCTGACCCAGCTCTTCCCGACCGCCGCGTACCAGAAAAATGGCGCAGACATCCGCCTGTCCGTCGACGTGGTTGAGGATATGTTCCGCCTGCCGGAGATCACACACGTCGTTATCGTGGCGGGCGACTCCGACTTCATCCCGCTCGCGCAGCGCTGCAAGCGCCTTGGCCGATACGTCGTGGGGATCGGTGTCGCGGGCGCGACGAGCAAGCAGCTCGCGGCCGCCTGCAATGAATTCAAGTTCTATGGAGAACTGCCGGGCGTTGTGCCCGCGAGCGCGAAGCCACCGGAGCTCCCACCCGAGCCCGAGCCTGAGCCGCGAAAATCGACTCCGAGCCGACGCGCCAGCAAACCCCAGGATGCACCGGAGCCCGAGCCGGTCGACCCCAAGCTGTCCGCCTCGCAATTGCTCGTGCGGGCGATGCGACTCGGCCACGACAAGAGCGACGAGGAATGGCTGAGCATCGGCCCGGTCAAGAACCAGATGATGCGGATCGACCCCTCGTTCAACGAGAAGTCCCTGGGCTTCAAGTCGTTCTCCGACTTCCTGAAGTCGCGCGGCTCCCTGGTGGAGATCGCCAAGGGCACGCCCGCCGGACGCGTGAAGCTGCGCGACACAACGCCCGCGGAGACGTAGCACCCCACGGTTCGCGGCACTACGCTTCGGGCATGGAACTGAACCCCGACGAGTACAAGGCGGTACTCGATCGCGCAACCGCGCGCTCGATGGAGTGGATCGAGTCGATCCCCGCACGGCAGGTGGCCCCGCTCGCCGATGTCGATGCGATGAAGCGCGTGTTTGCACGGCCCCTGCAGGAGGAGCGCCTCGACCCGGTCGATGTGGTCGAGGAGCTGGCAACCCTTGCCGAGCCCGGCCTGATGGCCATGCCATCCGGGCGCTTCTTCGGCTGGGTCATCGGCGGAACGCTTCCGGCAGCCCTCGGCGCCGACGTGCTCGTCAGTTCCTGGGACCAGAACGCGGCCATGCGGTACGCGTCCCCGTCGACCGCTGCCATCGAGGAGGTCGCCGGCGAGTGGCTTCTCGACCTGCTCGGATTGCCGGCCGGTGCGGACGTCGGGTTCACGACGGGGGCCACCATGGCGAACTGGACCGGGCTGACCGCGGCTCGAGCATCCGTGCTGGACGCCGTCGGGTGGGATGTGAACGCCAGGGGTCTGGCCGGCGCACCCGCCGTCACGGTGCTCGCGGGAGCCGAGCGGCACGCGTCCATCGACCTTGCCCTTCGCTACGTGGGATTCGGGCTCCCCACGGTCGTCCCGGCTGACGACCAGGGGCGCATCGACGTCGATGCTCTTCGCGCAGCGCTTAATGGGGTCGATGGCCCGGTCATCCTCTGCCTGCAAGCCGGCAACCTGCACTCGGGGGCCTTTGACCCGATGCGCGAGGCCATCGCAGTCGCACACGAACACGGGGCGTGGGTGCACGTCGACGGCGCGTTCGGGTTGTGGGCCGCAGCCAGCCCCACGCTGCGCGGCCAGCTTGACGGTGTCGAGACCGCTGACTCGTGGGCGACGGATGCTCACAAGACGCTCAATGTTCCCTACGACTGTGGCGTGGCGATCATCGCACGGCCGGGAATCGCTCGCGCCGCCCTCGGCACCCAAACGAATTACCTGATCAAGGTCGGCACCGCCTCCGACCCGTACGACGTGGTCCCAGAGATGTCGCGCCGGGCGCGCGGAGTACCGGTCTGGGCTGCCCTTCGCCAGCTGGGCCGTTCGGGCGTGATCGAACTGGTCGATGGGCTGGTGCGGAATGCGCGCGCCCTCGCGTCGGGATTGGCGGAACTCCCGGGGGTTGAGATCCTGAACGACGTCGTCTTTACGCAGGTCTCGCTGTCGTTCGGCTCCGACGATCGAACCAAAGCGGTCACGTCGGCACTGATCGCCGATGGCGCGGTGTGGATGTCTGGCTCCCGGTGGCAGGGTCGCGACATCCTGCGCATCTCGGTCAGCAACTGGTCGACGGATGAGTCGGACGTCGCCTTTTCGATCGCTGCGGTCGAGCGAGCGATGGCCGCCGCCTGACCGAGGGCGTGTCACGCCTTTTGGGGCTCCTCTCGCACGTCGCGGGGGCGTACGTTGACGAGATGGAGTCGCCTGGCGACTTCCGAGGCGTTCGCCCGGCGGACGCGATCCCTGGGGGGATTGGTATTGGGGGCATGATTTGACAACCGAACTTGATCACGAGTTTCTTCTCACCGAAGAATTCGACTGGGACGCGCCCATGAGCGCGACGGCCCAGATTGCTGTCGCCAACTACGGCAATGACGAGGATCGACTGCGCCTGGCCGCACACGAATCCGTCACTGCCGACGTTTTGGATGCGCTGTCGCTCGTGCCCTCAATCGAGGTGCGGTGCGCAGTCGCAGGCAACCCGGCGGCGAACCTGGAAACGGTGATGCGCCTGACGCGCGACCATGCTCGCCCGGTGAGGGCGGCGGCGAACCAGACCGTCGACGCACTGCCCGAGGATCGACGACTCATCGCGCGCAGCATGGTGGAGTCGCCCCTGCAGCGTCTGAAGTCCCGCCATTTCGGATCTCGAGCCGCCTAGCATGATCACCGGTCGCGAGCGCGCGAGCGGACCTTAATGCAGCACACTGTCTGCGCTCTAACCCCTGTACGAACCGGTTTCGGCGCGGTACAGTACTGAAGGATTCTCGATTGCGGCACCCGAACCCGCCGAGCAGAAGTCGTCCTGTGCAGCCGTGGTGTCGCAAAAAACTTCCAAAGCCCGATTCTTTGACTGGTACCCAGAACCCGACAAAAGAAGTCGAAGCAACAGGTCGTTTAACCCGAAGACGATAGACAGAATTGCAAATAGCTGTCCGCGTGAACCTGACGCGGCAGGGGGTCCCGAATGCCCAATACCCGAACAACCCAGGCGCGCCGTCCACGTCAGAAGGCACGCCAGCAGAGCACTGCAACACCGCCACTGCTCGGTCGAGTCGATGATCTCGCCGAGCTCCGCGAGAGCGCCTCGACGCCCGGCTCAGCCATTGTCGTCGTCGGAGTGCCGGGCTCAGGACGCACCACACTGCTTGAGGGCGTGCGCGCCTCCAGCCCCGTGAATACCGTGTGGGTCGCTCCACACCCATGGGAGCGGTTCCGACAGTTCGCGGGGCTGTCGATGATGCTCAACGCCATCGGCGATCCTGGAATCGTCGAGTTCATCGGCCGCTTCCAGTCCGCAGACCCGACCGTGGACGGCACCCTGGCCACGGCAGCCGAGCTGCTGCTCCTGCTGCGGTCGAACTCGAGGCAGGAAACGCTCGTTCTCATCGACGACGCCGACAAGTTCGACGAGAACAGCCAGCTCGCCATCACGTATCTTGCCGGGCGCCTCGGCGGCACGGGACTCCGCCTGGTGATGGCTGTCACCCCCGAGTCGACGTTTGCCGCGTTCGCGGGCATCCGGAGTGTGTGGATTTCTCGTCTTGACCGCGAGCAGTCGATGCAGTTCGCCCTGTCGATCGCGCCGGGGATGGATCCCCAGACCCTGGCCATGGTCTGCGACCGCTGCGGCGGGCTTCCCGGGATGATCGCCTCGACCGTCGGCCTTCTCACTCTCGGCCAGCTGGAAGGACTCGCCCCGCTCGCGCTCCCGTTCTACCCTGGACCCGCACCGCTGGAGTTCAACGCCTGGGAACCTGAGTCAGTTCTCCTTCTTCGGCGGCTCTCCGCCGCGCCCCTGTGCAGCCTCTCCGCCATCCCCGGCATCCGCGACGCGGACCGCGATCGCTTCGAGCGGCTGACCTCGCAGGGCGTGCTGGAGATCCACGGCCAATACATCTCGATCCGGGATGGCGCACTGCGCTCGGCACTGTACTGGTCGATGACCAGTAAACAGCGCAGAGAGCTGCACCTGCGTGCGGCGGCCGAGGAAGAGGGCCACAGTACCGCACTCGTGCTGTGGCATGCCGACCACGGCGAGAATGCCCCGAACAGCAATTCGGCGCTCATCGTCGCAGCCGAGGAGCTGGTCAGGCACGGGCTGGTCGACGCGGCAACCGAGCTCGTTGAACGGGCGCTCCTGCTCAGTCCGGCGATCGACGGGCTCGTCGACGAATTGCTCGCACTGTGCAATGCGCTGATGCTCATCGCAGAATTCGGGCTCGCTCGTCGCTACCTGGTGCTGTGCCGCCGCGCCGCAGAGGCGCCAGCACAGGTCGCCGAATCCCTCAGGCTCGAGGCCACCGTCAATTCCCTGACCGACGAAAGCCTCGACATCGGTGCGATCACCGTTTATGCCCGGCGATTCCGCAAGGACAGCCCGGGAGCCAGTGCCGAGCTGCTCGCGTTCGCGGCGGTGTCGCTGGCGGGCAACGGGGACATCGCCGGCGCGCGCGCGCAAATCGACCAGGCCTACCGCACCCACCCTGCCGAGAACGTCGAGCCGGGTAGCGTGCAGAACTGGGCTCGCCGCTACATCGACAGCATCGATGGAGCCGGCGAAGGGGCAACGGCGAAGGACGACACCGAGATTGACAGCGATGAGCTCGCGATCCCCGTCCAACTCATGAGCGGTCGCGCGCTGACCCTTGAGGAGCATTACGACGAGGCAAGGCACACCTTCCGCAGCCTCGCTCTGTCGACACCGGAGCGTCGGGGCGGCCCCGCGTGGGCCGCTCGCGTGCTCGCCCTCTCCGCCGCGAATGAGGTGCGGTCGGGACGCTTTGCCGATGCTGGCCGCGAAATCGCGGCCCTGGAGGAACTTGGCGCCGCGCGCGACTTCCACACCCTCCTCCTGCTGGCCTGGCGCGAGGCGGTCATCCGCGATCGCGCGGAGGCCGAAATCCCTCTCGCCGAGGCACGACTTCTGGCCACCGAGTCCCACCAGCCCGTGCTCTCCGCCCAGCTGCTCGCGCTCGAGGGATCAATCGCCCTGATGCACGGCGACCTCGACGAGGCACGATTCCGGCTCTCCCGAGCCTACGACTCGACTCTCGAGCTGCGGCCCGACTTCCTGCGCATCGAGGGCGACTTCGTCGAAGTTCTGGCACGCCGAGGCGAATGGGATTCGGCGCGTCGGGTCACCGCCCGGTTCGCTGATCGGGTGTCCAGGCATCCGTCTCGCTGGTCGGAAACGGTACTCGCGCGCAGCCAGGCGATCGTTGCGACCGACGAGAACCTTCTCGGGGAGTTCCAGCGAGCTCTCACGGTTGCCAACAGGAACGGTTCTCACTTCGAGGTCGCTCGGCAGCGACTGAGCCTGGCCATGGCACTCGAGCGCTTCGGGCACGGGCAGCGCGCCACCGAGCAGCGGCAGGCCGCCGAGTACCTGTTCGAGATGCTCTCCGCGGCGGGGTGGGTTCGGGCCGTGAACAATACAACCAGCACGGTGATCGAGCCCCCGCTGCAGAACTCGCTGCTGTCCACCCTGACGGAGAGCGAACTCGCGGTACTGCGCCTCATGCGCAAAGGGGTTCGCAACAAGGACATCGCTGCGGCGCTCTTCGTGTCGCTGCGAACCGTCGAGGTGCGGATCACACAGATCTACCGCAAGCTCGAAGCACGTTCACGCTCGCACCTGCTGACACTGCTCCCCGCCGACCTGGATCAGATCGAATCGTTCTGATGCACAGCCGCCCGCCTCTGCGGGCTCTGCCAGACACCACTGGATGATCCAGCGAGCGCCCTGCGGAGCGCAACCAGGCAGAGGATCGCATCGAGAATACGCAGGAACGGGAACGCCAGCGCATAGAGCAGGAAGCGCCCGTTCCGGGTGAGGATCGCGGTCATAATCGACAGCGCAAGGTCGGGCACAAGAATTCCGAGCGCCAGGATCCAGCCCGGAAGCAGGGTGGCGAACTCCCGCAGGTCGCCGGTGGAGTCGAGACCCCAGCCGACGAACAGTCCGGAAAGGCCGGACAGCAGCGCAACAGGCGGCGCAATAACCAGCATGAGACAGGCAATGAGCAGCTCGACAACCGAGAGCCACGTCACGAGAAAGAAGAGTCGGGGGTGCCAGCCATGCCGGAACAGCGTCTGCCAGAACCCGAGTGACCACCGGCGCACCTGTTTCGAATAGTCGCGAAGGGTATCCGGATCCTGGGTGCGAGCGACCGCCGCCCGGGGATTGAACGCGATCCGTCCCAGCGACTTGGCGTGGATCTCGAACGTCATGTTGTAGTCCTCGATGCTCAAGCCCGGAGCATCGATGTCGATCGCGTGGATCACCCTGGTGCGGTACATGCTCGCGAAGCCGGGCACGATCGAGACGACGTTGATTCGGCGCGATGCCTGCCCGTACTTCAGGAGGTATTGCACTGCGATGTACACGCGCTGGCGATAAGTGACAAGAATTCGGCCGAGCAGTGTCGCGGGCGGTGGGTGGAAGATCGTGGACGCCCTGCCTGCAACCGCGACGATCTCCGGGTCGTCGAACAGCGGCAGCCCCGAGTCCAGGTAGTCAGCGTCGAGCACGGTGTCCGCGTCCAGAAGCATGACGACGTCGTAGCGCTCGACCAGGTCGAAATGCTCGATCGCCGCGACGATCGCACCCGCCTTGCCACGGTTCGGGTTGAGCTCGAGTACATTGGCGCCACGGCGTGTAGCGAGCTCGGCGGTCGCGTCGCTCGAGCCGTCCGAGGCGACGTAGACCTGACCGCGCGGCACCTGCGACATCGCAGAGTCGAGAGTCTTCTCGATGACCAGTTCCTCATTGTGGGCGGCAATCACGATTGCGACGCCGCCTTTTTCGACCACCGGCCGGTACGAGCCCGGCACCCGGCGCAGCGCGCCGGAAATTCCTCGCAGGATGCCCGCACTCCCCCAAAACAGCGTGCCGACGCCCACGACACCAACGATGGTGACAAGCAGGACGAGAGGGACCGACTGCACGAAATGGTCCTTTCGGGCCGGGGGCTGACGCGGACGCATCGCGGCGGCTGCCGAGCGCTACCTGTCAGGGTATTCGACCCCGGAACTCCCGCGAAATAGCGAATTCCGCACGAATTTGCGGTTCATACGGGCCCCCGCATTCCCGTGCCGCAATTCCGCAAAGTCTGGCTCAGGGACTCGCAGCGCGCCACCGAATCGCGCCAGTGTAAATCCAGCCCCCTCCCCCGAAAGAAGGCGCCCGCATGACTACGATCATTTCCCCCGCCCAGGATCAACGCGACGAACCTCGACACTCCCGCTCGCAGCCCCGAGCCGTTCCGAGGGGTGCGAGCCACCCCGGCTTCGACTTCGATGTCGCAGTCGTCGGCCTCGGCTACGTCGGCCTGCCGACCGCGATCTCATACCACGCGGGTGGATCCCGGGTCCTCGGACTTGACGCGAGCGACGTTCGCCTCTCGACGATCACGCATGGCGGCGCCGACCTGCTCGAACGGGACCAGCGACGACTCGCCGAAGCCCTGGCCACCGACTCCCTGCTGTTGACCTCCCAGGCGCGGATGCTTTCCCGGGCGGCCGCTGTCGTCATCTGTGTGCCGACGCCGGTTGACGAATACCTCACACCCGACCTGCGCATCCTCGCCGCCGCCTGCGAGACCGTCGTCGCCAACGCGGTGCCTGGCCAGCTCATCATGCTCACCTCGACCACCTATGTCGGGTGCACGGAGGACTTCCTGGTTCGCCCACTCGCCGAGCGTGGCTTCGAGATCGGCGAAGACATCTTCGTCGCATTCAGCGCGGAACGGATCGACCCCGGAAACGACAAGGTCGCCCAGGAGGCGATCCCGCGTGTCGTCGGAGGCGCCACTCCCGAGTGTGAAGAGCGCGCCGACGAACTACTGCACCGCTACGCCGGCACGGTCCACCACGTGGGCTCACTGGCTACCGCAGAGATGACAAAACTCCTGGAGAACACGTTCCGCGCCGTCAACATCGCGCTCGCGAACGAGTTCGCCGACATCTGCGAACACCTCGGAATCCCCGTCAATGACGTCATCGACGCGGCTGCCACGAAGCCATACGGGTTCATGGCGTTCCGCCCAGGCCCAGGCGTCGGCGGCCACTGCATTCCCTGCGACCCCCACTACCTGCTGTGGCAACTCCGCAAGGACCGCATCTCTGCACCACTGATCGAACGCACGATGGGAGAGATCGCAAGCCGCCCCGGACGCATCGTCGACAAAGCCCGCACGCTTCTCTCGGAGAGAGGCATCCCGCTCAGCCAGGCACGCGTCCTCGTCGTCGGCATCTCCTACAAGGCCGACGTCGCCGACCTGCGCGAATCCCCGGCCCTTGAAATCCTGTCGTCGCTCGCGTCCGCCGGAGCGTTCGTGGGATTCGTCGACAGCCACTTCGACCAGGTCACGCTCGAAACAGGAGACATCGTGCCCGCAACGCACCGCCCGGAGTTCTTCCAGCCCGACCTCGTGCTCATCCACACCAGGCACTCCGACGCCGACCTGGGCTGGATTCCCCAGGGCGCACTCGTGCTCGACCCGCGGTTCCCTGACGCCGGATCGGCGGTGGCAGCATGAAATCTCTCGTCACCGGCGGTGCCGGCTTCATCGGCAGCCACCTCGTCGAGCACCTGCTCGCCCAGGGTG
>Ga0302202_10001762_pt1 | contig 26361 bp, 27 predicted proteins | sample II_Bog_N3_3_FD_194579 | JGI IMG/M metagenome (GOLD analysis project Ga0302202, IMG submission 194579) | Peat permafrost microbial communities from Stordalen Mire near Abisko, Sweden - II_Bog_N3_3 | ecosystem: Environmental > Terrestrial > Soil > Wetlands > Peat | place: Sweden: Abisko...
CGCCAGTTCGGCGAGGACCTCGGCGCGCGACAAGAGAAGGGCACCGCCGGCCCGCGCCGCCACGAGTTCCACGTTGTCACTCGCGACCGCCGGCGACCAGAGAACGACGTCCGCGTCGCGCGCGTTGAGCGCGTCGTGTCCGAGCGCGACGCGCACGCCCGACGACCGAAGCGCTTCGAGCGACGAGGAGTCCGCGAGATCGCTGCCGCTCACGAGCGCTCCGGCCCCGACGAGAAGTCGCGCCAGACCGCTCATCCCCGCGCCCCCGATACCCACCACGTGGACACGCACCCCCGTGGCGAAGACGTTCACGACCAGCCGCCCACGTCGGCGACGACGCTCGCGATTCGTCGCGCCGCGTCACGCCGTCCCAACGTTCCCGCGGCCTCGCCCATCGACGCGAGCGTCGCGGGCACGGCGATCGACTCCACCACCTCATCGAGCTTGGCGCCGGAACACTCGGCGTCGAGCACCAAGCGCGCGCCGCCGGCTTCGACGACCACGAGGGCGTTCTTCATCTGGTGATCACCGGGCGCGTGGGGCAACGGCACGAGCACCGAGGGAATCTTGAGCGTCGTCAACTCGGCCACCGTCGAGGCGCCCGCCCGACAGATCGCCAGATCACAGATGGCCCACAGCTGCACCATGTCACCGAACTCGAGGATCCGGTAGTCCAGCCCGTCGGTCACCGGGGCGTCGCGGCGCACGTCGGCGATGTCGCGACGACCGGTCACGTGGATGATCGTTCGATCGTGACGATTCGACCAACGTCGCGCGAGTTCACTGACCGCGCCATTGACCTTCGCTGACCCCAGTGAGCCCGTCATCACGACGACGACGGTGCGCGCCGCTTCGATGGCCGGAACGCTGTTCGCGCGCGCCGCCGCGACCGCACCCGCGTCACGATCGATCGCGACGATGCGCTCGCGAAGTGGTGTGCCGGTCACGACTGCCTTGGGATCGTCCGTGGGGAAGGCGCAGCACCGTGCCCGCGCGACTCGCGTAAAGAGCCGCTGGGCCGCGCCCGGTTCGGCATCCAACTCGACGAGCACGAGCGGACGCCGCCATACCACGGCCGCGAGGGATGTCGCGAAGGAGGCGTAGCCACCGAGTGACACGACGACCGACGGTCGCCAGCGTCGTACGTTGGCCAGCGCGATCGCCACCGCCGCGACGAGGGACGCCGCGGCGCCGAGATTTTGTCGTACCGCGCCCAGACCGAAGGCACGACGAAAGCCCCGCCCGGGCAGCAACGTGAGTGCGACGTCACCGTCGCTGAGCAGCGTCGCCTCTTGACCTCGACGGCTCCCCACGAATCGCAGGTCGCTCGCGGCGATGCCGCGCGCGCGTAACTGATCGGCCACGGCCTCCATCGGAAAGATGTGTCCCCCGGTCCCACCCCCGGTGATGACGATGGGACCGGCCATTAGCGGGTCCGGCGTGGATCGTTCGTCGAGCGCGAGCGCTGCGCCGGACGCGGCGCGGTCTTTCGTTCCAGGGTCTCGCGGAAATTGGTGATGCGGTGCTCGCGAATCGTCACGTCGCCACTGTGGCTGCGGTCGTGAGCGATGTTGTACAGGAGTCCGACCGCGGCCAGTTCGGTGATCAGGGCCGTGCCGCCGTAGGAGAAGAACGGCAGGGGGATTCCGGTGACGGCCCACCAGCCCACGACCGACGCGATGTTGATCAGGGCCTCGACGGCGATCCAGGTGGTGATGCCCACGGCTACCAATCGATAGACCGAGTTCGTGCACTGTTGGGCAATACGCACGGCCGCGAAGAGGAACGCGACGAAGAGCGCGATGACCATCAGGGTTCCGATCAGACCGAGCTCTTCGCCGATGATCGTGAAGATGAAGTCGGTGTGCGGATTGGGGAGCAGTCCCCACTTCTCGCGACTGTGACCGAGTCCGAGTCCCCCGACGCCACCCGCGCCGAGGCCGATGCGGCTCTGCCACAGCTGGTAGCCGCCACCGAGCAGATGGGTGTTGGGGTGCAGAAATGACAACAGTCGTCCGGCCGAATACGGCTTGTACGCGACGTAGGCCCCGAACGCGGCGACACCGAGGATGGCGATGCGCCCGAGCATCTTCCTTGAGAGTCCCCCGACGCACAGCATCGCGACCGCGATCACGGCGACGACCGACGACGTGCCGATGTCCGGTTCGATGACGATGAGGGCACAGCCGAAGGTGACGGGTAGCGTCCACACCGCCAACTGTCGCCAGTGTCCGAGTTCGTCGTGATGGTGTTGGACCAACCACGCGATGAAGAGCACCGTGAAGAGCTTGAAGAGTTCCGATGGCTGGAGGTAGATCACGTGGAGGTTGAGCCAGCGCTTTCCCCCGTTACTCGTCACGCCGATGGCGCGCACCGCGATCAAGAGCCCGAGTCCGAAGACGACCAGCACCGGCGCGGCGCGCACGAGACGATCGAGCCGCACGCGCGACGCGAGGTAGAGCGCGAAGATACCGAACCCGAGATAGACGAGATCGTGGATCATGATCGACCACGCCGAACCGCCGTTGGCCGACGACTGTCCCTCACTCGCCGACGCCACGGCAATCGTGCCGAAGGTGACGAGCAGCGTCGTGATCAACAACAGCACGCGGCCGCTCGCGACCCCGCGCGGCATCGGTTGGAAGAGACCTCGCTCTTTCGTCCGCGTCGCCGGAGCGCTTCGCGTCGGTCGGGTCTCGGTTCGCAGGTCCCTCTGACGAATTGCCATGTTCACACCACCTTGGCGATCTTCAAGAAATCGCCGTAGAAGATTCCCAAACCGAGCATCGCCAGTAACCCGGCGACGATCCACAGACGAACGATGATCGTGAACTCGGGCCAATCGAGCATTTCGAAGTGGTGGTGGAAGGGCGCGATGCGAAAGATCCGGCGGCCGAAGAGTCGAAAACTGATCACCTGGATGATGACCGACGCCGTCTCGGCGACAAAGAGACCGCCGATCACCGGGAGCAGAAGGTCCAGGTTCATCAAGAGACACAGCGCACCCAGTCCGGTGCCGACCGCGAGGGACCCCGTGTCGCCCATGTGGATGCGCGCCGGGGCGGCGTTCCACCAGAGGAAGCCGAGGCACGCACCGACCAGACCGACCGCCACGAGTCCGAGGTCGAGCGCGGCGTGCAGGTGATAGATCGAGAAGTGACGGAACTGCCAGTATCCGATGATCGCCAGAACGCCGAAACAGAACGTTCCCGAACCGGCCGCGAGTCCGTCGAGTCCGTCGGTCAGGTTCACCGCGTTCGAGCTCGCGATGATGACGAGCAGCGCCAACAGTACCCACCCGACCGACGTCAGGTTCCATCCGGGCAGTGAGAACCGCGTGAAGGACAAGTTGGTCGACGTGTGGACCCAGTCGATCGACAACACCGCGAACGTCGCGGCGATCAACAGCTGACCGACGAACTTGCCGCGCTTGTTGAGCCCGAGGTTGCGCGCGTTGCGGATGCCGATGTAGTCGTCGATGAAGCCCAGTACTCCCGACGCGACGATGACCGCGATCACCAATATGCCGCTTCGCGTGACCACCACGGAGGTTCCGACGTGACCCATCAAGTAACCAAGCACCGCCGCGATCACGATGATGACACCGCCCATCGTCGGCGTACCGGCCTTGACGAGGTGGGTCGACGGCAAGTCTTCGTGAATGTTCTGACCGAGGGAGCGACGAGCGAGGAATCGGATCCATAGGGGCGTCACGAACAGCGAGAACAAGAAGGCCACACCTCCGGACTCCATCAGACTCAGCACCGTGGCCTCATCGCAGTAGCTCGCGCGCGACAACGCGGTCGTCAAACGGCACCACGAGGGCACCGATGGTCTGGGTCGTCTCGTGTCCTTTGCCGGCGACCACGACAACGTCGCCCGGCGCGGCTGCTTCGAGAGCGCGCGCTATGGCACTTCGGCGGTCGACGTCACGAACGACGTTCGCGCCGCTCACGACGCCCGACATGATCGCGTCAATGATCGACTCCGGAGACTCCGATCGGGGATTGTCCGAAGTGACGACCGTCATGTCTGAATAGGTCGAGGCGACGAGTCCCATCTCGGGCCGTTTCGCTCGGTCGCGGTCGCCGCCGCATCCGAAGACGGTGATGACGCGACCCTCGGGCATCATGACGCGAACGTCCTCTAACAGCCGGCGCAGACCTTCAGGAGTGTGGGCGTAGTCGACGATGACCGTGACGTCGGAACCGCGCACCACGTCGAAGCGACCAGAGATCGACGAGACCTCCCCCATCGCCGCCGCGATCGCGGCGTCCTCGGCGCCTAGGACGCTCATGATCGTCATCGCGATCAGCGCGTTGTCGACGTTGTAGTCACCGAGCAGCGCGGAGTTGACGAGGTGGCGGCGCCAAAAGAACGTCGTCCCTTTGAGCGTCGTCACGACGTCCGAAGCGTCCCCACGTGAGACGCGCGTCACGGGTAACGACGTCGATGCGGCCAATCGTTCGCCGTAGGGATCGTCGTCCCAGATGACGGCGCGCTGGGAGTGCTCGGAGGTGAAGAGCCGTGACTTCACGACGAAATACTCCTCCATCGTTCCGTGATAATCGAGGTGCTCATGACTGAGGTTCGTGAACGCCGCCACGGTGAACTCGAGTCCGTCGACCCGGTGTTGGCTCATCGCGTGACTCGACACCTCCATCGCCACGACCGAGTGCTGTCGGGCGGGATCGAATCCTTCGACCAGCGAGGCCAGGGTCCGGAACAGCTCCGGCGCCGCCGGCGTGGTGCGCTCATTGGTCAACGTGCCGATACTGGCGCCGTTCCACGACAGGGCTCGCGCCAGATCGGCGACGATCGTGGTGACACTCGTCTTGCCGTTCGTTCCGGTGACGGCGACCAATCGGGTCTTGGTCTCGGGGTGACCGACGACGGCGGCACTCGCGTGCGCACACAGCGCACCAAGTTGCGTGGACGGCACGACGACGACCGGTGCCGCGACCTGGACCGGGGCGCTCGCGACGACGCAGAGTGCGCCGCGCCCAACGGCGTCGGATGCGAATCGCGCGCCGTCCGTCGTCGCACCGGGCATCGCGAAGAAGAGCGAACCGGGAACGCAGTCACGTGAGTCGATATCGACGTGGGTGATCTCAAGGCCCCCCGTGGCCACGTCGAGCGTGAAGTCATCGAGGATGTCGCCCAACTGCATCAGGTCACGTCCGAAGCGATCGAGGCGCCGGATCCCTTCAGCGGCTTCTGGTAGGTCCCATTGGACGGGATGTTGTAGTGGTGCAGCGCGTAGGACATGACCTCTTGGAAGATCGGCGCCGCCACCGCGCCACCGAAAATCGTCGTTTCGGGACGCTCCACCACCACGATCATCGACAGTACCGGGTCGTTCGCGGGGGCGAAGCCGACGAAACTGGCGTTGTAGTCCCCGACCAGGAGTTTGTCCTTGTGCGGATCGTACATCGATGCGGTGCCTGTCTTGCCGGCCACGCTGTAGCCGGGGATGATGGCGTTCGTTCCGGTGCCCGAGAGCACGACCTGCTCGAGCATCTTGACCATGGTGGCCGACACGCTCGCACTGACGGCGACGCGCTTCGCGCTGGGTGCCGTGGCCTTGACCGCGCCATTCGCGTAGACGTAGCCGCGAACCAACTTCGGTTCGACGAAGACGCCGCCGTTGGCGATCGCGTTGTAGGCGTCGAGGATTTCAATCGGCGGCACGGCGTCGACTTGACCGATGGGCAACGCGACCTGGTCGCTCGCGTACCAGTCCGCGGTGTTCACGAGGAGCCCGGCCGACGAGTCAGGGAAGTTGAGGCCGGTCGGCTGGCCGAATCCCAGGCGCGTGACTTGAGCCAGGAGTCCGGTCTCGCCGACACGCGTGCCGATCTCGTAGGTCCCGATGTTTGAAGAGAGCGCGAGCACTTGGGTCGCGGTGAGGTGTTCGAGCCCGTGACGCTCGGCGTCGTGGAAGAAGCGCCCGCCCACGACGACCGAACCCGGCACCGTGATCACCGTCGAGGGCGTGATGAGCCCGGCCTGCAATGCCGCCGAGAACGTCACGATTTTGAAGACCGATCCGGGCTCGTAGGTCTGGGAAAAGGCGAGGTTGTACAGGGTCTGTTCGATGCCGGGAACGCCGACGCTTCGACCCCAGACCGGATCGTTGCCCAGCACACCGGGACGGGACTTCGTATTGGCGAGCGATGCGTCGGCGAGGATCTCACCGGTCTTCACGTCCATCACGACCGCAACGCCCGAGACGGCATCGGTCGCGGCGAGCTGTCGTGCGAGGTCGCGCTCGGCGACGAATTGGAGCGAGGTGTCGAGCGTGAGCTCGAGGCCGACTCCGGGCTGCGCCTTTCGGACGACGGTGCTGAACGAGCTCGGCAGACTCACGCCCGACGAAGAGACGAATTCGCGCGTGATCCCGGTGCTGCCCGCCAGCAACTTTTGATACTCGTATTCGAGACCGGCCGATCCGGCGCCGGCGGCGTTGGTGCCGCCGATCACCGACGTCGCGAGTGGTCCATTGGGATAGATGCGCACTGACGAGTTCCGCACGACGATCCCGGGGAAGTCCAGCGCGGACAGTTTGCGTCCGGCGTTGAGGTTCAACCGGCCGTTCAAAATGACGTAGCCGTCCTTAGATTTCGACAGCAGCGGAACGAGTCGACTCACCGGCATTTGGATGATCGGCGACATCGCTTGAGCCTCGCGCGTCGGATGTTTGATTTGGATGTCATCGGCGATGACCTTCGAGGTCGGACGCGACACCGCGAGGATCTGACCGTTTCGGTCATAGATGCCGGCGCGCAGCGCCGTTGTCTTCAGATTCTCCCGGACCTGCCCGACGGAGATATAGGCGTAGTGCGCGTGATCGACGACCTGAATGAAGAAGAGTCGCACACCGAGGGCAACGAAGGCTAGGGCCAGCAGGCTGCGCAACATGACCAAGCGACGCGGGCCACTCGCTCGACGACGTGTGGGGTGATGCAGAACTTGGGTGCGCGTGTGAGTCGGCGAATAGTGCGTGCTCACCGAAGCGTCCTTGATGTAGCCGGTGCATAACCCAAGAACTTCGGTAGCCGCAAAGGCTCATCAAGTGACGTGGACGGGACTTGGGTCACCGAGACGGGGTAGACCAAGTGCAGCGCGCCGGCCTTGGTCGCCACGAGACTGGGGGCGGCGAGGTTGGTGTTCGATCCCACTTGTTCGGCGTAGGTCGACTGGGCCTGGAGGAGCTGGCTCTGCAGCGCGTGCAGTTGGACCTGGCGATTGGCGACCACCATGCTGCCGGCCATCGACAACGCGAGCGCGACGATCACGATGATGCACGACTTGCGTAGTGACGACGCGTCGCGCCACCTCCTCGTGATCGCGCGACGACGTGGAGCGACCGCGACGTGCGTCGGACGACGACGAACCTCCGGTTCGCTCCGTGGTCGCGTTAGAGGACGTGTCTGGGGCCGCGTACGCGGGCGTGGACGTCCGGTATCGACGCGGCGAGGAAAGGTGATGACGCTCACGGGAGTTTGCGCGCCACTCGCAGTCGGGCCGAACGGGCCCGTGGATTCCGGTCGATTTCATCTTGGCTCGCGAGGCGTGCGCTGGCCTTGAAGACAACGACGCGAGGCACGGCGCCGCAGACGCAGCCCAGTTCGGGCGGACAGTGACAGCCCCCCGTCGCGGCTTCGTGCAGAACCGACTTCACCACGCGGTCCTCGCCCGAGTGATACGAGATCACGGCCAACAATCCGCCGACGGCCAACGCGTCGAGGGCCGCGTCGAGCCCGCTGTCCAACTCGTCCTCTTCTGAGTTCACGGCGATGCGAAGGGCTTGAAAGACGCGCGTCGCCACGTGTCCGCGGCGACGCGCCGCCATCGGGACCGCACGTTCGACGGCCTCACTCAGTTCATCGGTCGTTTGGGGCTGGCGTTCGAGAACGGACTTAGCGATCGAACCGGCGAAACGACTCTCGCCATTTTCGCGAAGCAGGCGCACGAACTGGTGCTGATCGACATGGCTGAGGAATTGGGCAGCGGTCTCGCCCCGAGTCGGGTCCATGCGCATGTCCAGAGGTGCGTCAGCACGGAAGGAGAAGCCTCGACTGGCGTCGTCGAGCTGGTGCGAGGAGACCCCGAGGTCCATCAAGACCCCGACGATCGCGCTTTCACCGATGAAATCGGCGTTTCGGACCAAGGCGTCGCGCAGTTGGCCGAAGGTCGCGTCCACGATGCGGACGCGACCCTCGAACTCGGCGAGTCGCTCCGCGGAGGCGGCTCGGGCATCCGGGTCGCGATCGATCCCAAGGATGCGAAGTTGCGGGGCGCCCTTCAAGAGCGCGTACGCGTGACCCGCCCCACCCAGCGTGGCGTCGACGAGGACGCCAGTCGGTTGACTGGCGAAGAGCTCGACGATCTCACTTTCGAGCACCGGTACGTGAAAGAGGTCCTGGGCCATCTGCAGCCTTTCAATCGTCAAGACGGGCGAGCAGGCGGAGGAGGATTCTCTACCCGTCTTGACGATTGCCAGGCTGCGCATGGTCCGCGGCCGATAATTCTGTTCCACTCCATTCATTAGTCACTGCCCTGCTTAAAGAGCTCCTCGGCCGAATTCACCTTCTCGGCGTACGTCGCGGGGTTCCAAAGCTCGATGTGATCGATGGCGCCGACAATTAATACGTCACCGCTCAGTTGTCCGTAGTCACGAATGGCGCCGGGCAGCGCGAATCGACCCTGCTTGTCGAACTCGACGTCCGAGGAGTTCGCAGCCCAGTAACGCATCTGCTGACGCTCGACCGATCCGCCCGAACGGCTCTGCTCGAGGCGCTCGTCGCTTTGACGCGTGAACTCCCCCGGCGTCCACAGGGCAATGCACCCTTCGGTATTGGGGCTCAGGTGACCACCTCGCTCGAACTCCGCGCGGAACTTGGCGGGCAGGATGAGTCGACCCTTGGCGTCCAGCGAGTGCTGGTACTGGCCAACGAATCCGAGCATCGACGTTCCTCCCATGGGTTCACCACTTTCCCCCATTTCGTGACACATTACACCACCTAACCCCACTTGAATGCAAATCAAGACAATTTGGGGCCAATTTTCGGTTCAGGGACGCGACGATTCACCAGGGCGGTTTCGTGGAGAGAGCGGAGCTACGCGTGAAGAGAAAGTGCGCGGTACTGCCAGGGACCGCTCGAACGGTGAAGCGCTTCGATCAAAGTCTCCGGAGTGGCGTCGGTGAGCGACGAGAGAACCCGATGTTCCAGCGCTCGATCCAGTCCCTCCGGTACCTCGTTGAGGTAGCCCAGCACGTCCTGGGAGGAGTAGGCGGGCATAACCGTCGAAAGGAACACACCTTCACGCACCCGCCACTGGGTTACGCCCACGGCCTTTTTCCCGTCGACGAATACCTCGCCCGGCCCTCGACCGGCGAAGCAGACGAGCCGATACGCCGGGTCCCCCTCGAGTGCCCCGTCGTGCACCGTGATGTCGCCCGCAACGAAATCACTCAGCACATCGGCCCACCATTGTCCGACCATTCGCGAACTCGCGTGCACGTCACTGCGCCAGCGATCGTCGCTCGCGGGAATCCACCAATCGATCCAGAGGTCGCCGGGCTGCACGAGCACGAGTCCACCGCCGCCTCGTCGACGCCGTAGCGGCACACCTTCCAAATGCTCGGGGTTGAGAAGGTCCGTCGACTGAGTACTGCCCAGCACGAGCGTGGCCCGCTCGGGGTGCACGACGTAGAACGTCGCGTCGTGTTCGGTGCGCAATTCGTCGTAGTCGTAGAGCTCGGTGAGCCGTGCGTTCACGACGCCCGAGGGAGGTACGGCGCCCACAACGGGTCGGGGTCGGGCAAGTGCCGCCAACGCCACCACGGCCCGTCGGGCACGCGCGGTTCGAAGTGCATGCGCCAACCGATCTCCTCGAGTAACCGGTCTCCCTTTTGCATGTTGTGACTCCGGCAGGCCGCCACCACGTTGGTCCATTCGTGACGACCACCTCGACTGCGCGGAACGACGTGGTCGATCGTGTCGGCGTGTTCCAGGCAGTAAGCGCAGCGATAACTGTCGCGCAGCAAGAGCGATCGCCGTGTCAAGGGCGGCGTGCGCACTTTGGAGGGTAACTTCACCATGTCGTGGAGTCGAACGATCGCCGGAATCTCTACCACGACCGACGCCGAGCGACAGACGTTCGGGCACTCGGGCGTGACGATCGGCTCCGCGCGACCGGCCAGCATCAAGACGACCGCACGTCGCTCGCTCACGAGTTGCAGCGGCTCGAACGTGGCATTCAAGAGCAGGACCCGACTCACGCTCGCCGTCCAACCGGTTGGGCCAACGCCCACGTGGCGGCCTCAACCATCGACGCCGGACTAAGGGGTACGCCCGAACTTCCGTTCGCCGTCACCAGGCGAAAGTGCCAGTAGGCGGGGTCGGGCACCGGCAGGAACGGTGCGCGACGCAGCCATCCATCGCGTCGTAGTCGCCATCCGGCGCGCGCGAGGATGACCGCGTGCACGGGATGGAGCAGGAGGTACCGTCCGAGACCGGGTGCCCACAGACTCTTCATGATTGCCCTCGCCACGCGACGAGTGCCGCGCCGAGTAGCGGACCGTCGACACCGAGTTCGGAGCGGTTGATCTCGAGATGCTCGGAGTAGGGCAAACGAGCTATGGCCCGCGCCGATTTGTTGGCGACGTCGAAGAACTCGTCTCCGAAACCGAGCGCCACCGATCCGGCGATATAGCAGTGGCTGAAATCGAGGACCGACGCGAGTGAGCCGACAGCTCGTCCGACGAGGTCCGCGGTTCGAACTCGAGTGGCGGCGTCGGCCTCGGCCGGGTTTCGTCCCGTGAGCGCTTCGATCGCCCAACCGGATGCCTCGGCTTCGAGGCATCCGAACGCACCGCACGAACACAAGTTGCCGTTGGGCACGACATTGAGGTGTCCGATGTGGCCGGCGTTACCGGATTCGCCGTCGAGTAGCTCACCGTCGATCACGAGGCCCCCACCGACGCCGGTCGAGACCACCATTGACAGATACGAGGAGTCGTCGCGCGCGGCGCCGAACGCGCCTTCGGCCAACGCGAGCGCGCGAGCGTCGCCGTCAACGTAGACGTCGACGCCGAGCGCGTCACGCAGCGAGCGCCGAAGCGGGAACGCGCGCCACTGCGCGATGTTGAGCGGTGAGACCTCTTCTCCCCCGCGGCTCATCGGTCCGGCGCATCCCACACCAACGACGTCGACCGATCCTTCGGACATGACGCGCCGTGACAGTTCGATGATCCCGGTGATGAGGTCATCGTGGTGATCGGCGTCACTGATTCGCGATCGCGCGCGCAGCGTGCCGTCGCGCGCGACCAGTGCCGCTTCGACTTTGGTCGCACCGATATCCAGGGCCATACACGGGGGCGCGTTACGCGCTGCCCCGACGTCGGTCATTCTCGAGTGCGGCGCTGACGCGACAACCAGTCGCGAAGCGAACTGGTCCGGGGACCGTAGTTCGCGCGGGTGTCGTCACCCTGGCTCGGACGCGTGATGTCCTGCCACGATGCACGTCCCATAAGACGAGCGTTTCGCTCGATTACTACTGCGGAAATAAACATCAGGGCGACACCCACCAGGCCCAAGAGCACCGAAGTGGAAAAACAGAGAATCAGAATCACGAGGCCCGCGATGAAGCCGGCGATGCCCCATCGCACGCGCCGCCCACCGTGCGAATAGACGTTGGTCTCGCGAACGTTCTTCGCGAATCGTGGATCCTGCTTCGAGAGCGACTCTTCGAGTTCGGCCAGGATTCGCTGTTCATGCTCTGAAAGTGGCATTGCGTCTCCCTTCCTTGGATCCTGGACCCATAGTACTGACTCGACGTCGGCCCCGGCACGTCACTTACCGGTTCCTTAGTCATTTACAATGAGGCTCAGCCAAAGGAGTTCAGTGGTCGAAACGCGCCTTCGAGTCGCCATGATCTGCACCGGGAACATATGTCGTTCTCCCATGGCCGAGGTCGTGTTGCAACACTATGTCGACGCAGACTCGTCGCTCCGTGGTTACGTCGACGTCACGAGCGCCGGCACCGCCAACTGGCACGTGGGCAGTCCGATGGACCAACGGGCGCGAGGCGCCCTCAATCGCGCTGGCTTCAACGGCGCAGGATCGCTCGCGGCCTACGCCGATCGCGCGTACTTAGACCGTCAAGACGTCGTGATCGGCATGACTCGTGAGCACGTTCACGAAGTGAAGAAACGTCTGTCGAATCCGTCGACTGAAGTGATCCTCTTGCGCAATCTGATCGAACCGGGGCGTGACCTCGACCTGTTCGATCCTTACTACGGCGACGTCGTCGAGTTCGACGAGTGTCTCGAGACAGTTAGAGCAGGGGGTCAGCGTTTGACATTGGAATTTCGTCAGCGACTGGATGGATGCTCGCCCGAAGCTTGATCTCCGGCAAGGTCAGGGACAGGATCACGGCGAGGACACCGATCGGCACCGCGTAGCGGTAGATCTCCGATATCGAACCCGAGACCGCGTGACGAATTACCGAAAGCTCGTTCAGGGGAAGTTTGCGAAGATTCTTCGGCGTCCAGCGCAGTGGTGACGGTAACGAGGTCACCGACCGATTCGCGCGGAGTCCGGCCGCCAACTGGTGGGGCAAGGCGTTCACGTACAGCGCGCCGAACACGGCGGTGCCGAACGATCCTCCGATCGACCGAAAGAAATTCGCGCCGGCCGTCGCGGCGCCGAGATCTTCGTGTTGCACCGCGTTCTGTACCGCGGTGATGAGAATCTGCATCACCAATCCGAGTCCCGTTCCGAGGATGAGCATGAAAAAACCCAAGGTGAGTTCGGAGGTGGCGACGCCAATGGTGCCGAACAGACCGAGGCCGATCGTCATCACCGCAGTGCCCAGGATCGGGAACGGACGGTAACGCCAACCCTTGGAGACGAGTTGACCGGTGACGATCGAGGCGATCAAAAGTCCGGCCATCATCGGTAGCAGGCGTAAGCCCGAGCTCGTCGGCGTCGCACCCCGGACGTCTTGAAAGTAGAGCGGAAGAAAGGTCAGGGCTCCGAACATCGCGAAGCCGACGACGAAACCAATCGCCGAGGCCGAGGAGAAGACACGGTTCGCGAAAAGTCGAGGCGCCAGGACCGGCTCACTCGAGCGCCGCTCGATCATGACGAAGACGACCGCGGCCACCAGACCGCCGACCAGCAGTGTGATCGACTTCCAGCCGAGCCACGCGAGGGACGTCCCGCCGAGCGAAGTGAAGAGAATCAGTGCCGAGGCCGAAAGCGTCAACACGATGATGCCGGCGTAGTCGATGACGTGTTGCACGCGAGCACCCGCACTCGGAAGCACCGCCGCGGTCACGATCAACGCGAGGATTCCGAACGGGACGTTCACGAAGAAGATCCATCGCCACGAAAAGTATTCGACGATAAATCCACCGAGGAGGGGGCCGATCACCGTGGCGGCACCGAAGGTCGCGCCGAAGAACCCGGCGTAGCGGCCGCGATCACGAGGCGGGACGATATCCGCGATGATCGACTGCGCGCCCACCATGAGACCACCACCGCCGAGTCCCTGGAGCGCGCGAAAGAGAATCAACTCCAGCATGGTGTGGGCGACGCCGCACAGCATGCTGCCGATCAAGAAGAGGATGATGGCCGCTTGGAAGTAGACCTTGCGACCGTGCAGGTCACCCAACTTGCCCCAGAGCGGAGTGCTGACCGTCGAGGAGAGCAGGTACGCGACGACGACCCAGCTCAGGTGACTGGCCCCGTGCAGGTCGCCGACGATGGTCGGAAGGGCCGTGGCGACGATCGTGCTGTCAAGCGCGGCCAACAGCATGCCCAGCATCAGGGCACCGAATACGAAGTACAACTCCCTCTTGGGCATTGGGACAGCGAGGTCAGTATCCATGCAACAAATCCACTCCAGAAGAAACGACGGGGGCTAACACCACTCGTGGGTGAATCTCACCCTAGTAGTGCCCGCTGACATTTGGCCCCCGAGCAACGACCTCACTAGTTTGGGTCAAAAGGAGACCAATGAAAACGAGACTCACCGAGATGTTGCACATCGAACACCCGGTGATGCTCGCGGGCATGGGCGGCGTCGCCTACAGCGCGCTCGCGGCCGCGGTCTCCAACGCCGGGGGCTACGGCTGTCTCGGGGCCTCCACGATGTCGAGCGAGCGCCTCTCGCACGAGATCGCCGCCACCAAAGAACTCACGACCAAACCCTTCGGGGTTGACCTCTTGACGGCGTTCCCGGAGACCCTCAAACACAACGTCGAACTGCTGATCGAGGGCGGCGCCAGCACCTTCGTGGCCGGACTCGGTGTGCCCGCGCACGTCATCGACCTTTGCCACGAACACGGCGTCCTCGTCGTTTCGATGTGCGGCAAGGTCGAACACGCCAAGCGCGCGCTCGACGCCGGGTGTGACCTCGTCGTCGCCCAGGGCACCGAGGCTGGTGGTCACACCGGCACGGTGGCGACGTTGCCGCTCGTGCCCTTGATCGTCGACGCCATGGCCGGGGCGATCCCCGTTGTCGCCGCCGGGGGGATCTTCGACGGTCGAGGGCTCGCGGCGGCGTTGTCGTTGGGCGCGGCCGGCGTGTGGATCGGGACTCGATTCATCGCGACCCCGGAGGCGCGCGCCATCCCGGGATACCGCGAAACGATGCTCGAGACCCGCGAAGACGGCACCGTCGTCTCACGCGCGTTCAGTGGCAAGACAATGCGGGTTCTTCGCAACGACACGACCGATCGCTACGAGGCCGATCCGTCGCTGCTGAAGAAATTCCCGGACCAGTTGGCGGTCGCGTTCAACGACGGGACCTTCCACCTGGGCGGCGACGAGAACACGCTCGGCATCGATCCGCGACGAGAGGGCTACCCCGCCGGACAGGCCGTGGGGGCAATCACGTCTATCGTCCCGGCCGGGGCCATCGTTCGCTCGATCGTTGACGAGGCCCAGCGTGTGATTGACGGTCTCGCCGCCCTGTAGGCAGTGCGAGCGACATAAGGTTTTTCTATGTCCACTACGAGGCCCGACGTCAACGAGATCCTTTCGGCGATACGTGGCGCCACGAAGCGGGTCACCGTCGCCAAACGCACGGTCGCTGAGGTCCTCGTCGCCGCTCCCGGTCATCTCACGGCCGAGGAGATAACCCAGGAGGTGCAGTCGCGCCACCCCGAAGTGAGTCCCTCGACGGTGTACCGAATCCTCGAAGAGTTCGAGGACCTGCAGATCGTCGTGCACGCGCACCTCGACCAACACGCCGCGGTCTTCCATCTCGCCGGGGCCGTGCACGGACACCTCACGTGCGACGAGTGCGGCGCGACGTTCGAGATCCCGGCCGCCCACTTCGACGTGTTGAGCAAGGACTTGATGCGCACGTTCGGATTCATGTTGGACCGACACCACGTCGCGGTGACCGGCACGTGCGAGTACTGCCAAGCCAATCGACGCCTCTAGAAGCGAACCCTCTTAGGGGGTTCTTAGTGCCGGCCGCCGTTGACGCCGCCAGTCCTCAGTAAAGTCTCACTAGGTTCCCCATGATCAAAATCGACCATCTGACGAAGCGTTACAGTGACACCCTCGCGGTCGATGACTTGGACTTCGAAGTGAAGCCGGGCGTCGTGACGGGCTTTCTTGGTCCGAACGGTTCGGGCAAATCGACCACGATGCGAATCATCCTGGGCCTCGATCACGCGACCAAGGGACAGGCCACCGTCAACGGCATGCGCTACGCCGAGCTCAAGGATCCCATTCGAGAGGTCGGTGCTCTCCTCGACGCCAAAGCGGTCCACCCCGGGCGCACGGCGCGAAATCACCTGCGTGCGTTGGCCGTGTCGAATCAGATCCGAAAGTCGCGCGTGGACGAAGTGCTGGACTTCGTGGGCATCAGTGCCGTCGCCAACAAGAAGGTTGGTACGTACTCGTTGGGCATGAGTCAGCGACTGGGTATCGCCGGCGCCCTGTTGGGCGATCCCGGCATCCTGCTCTTCGACGAGCCGGTCAACGGACTGGACCCCGAAGGCATTAAGTGGATTCGTGAATTCTTTCGTGCCCTGGCCAATGAGGGTCGGACCGTCTTCGTCAGTTCGCACCTCATGAGCGAAATGGCCGTGAGCGCCGACGAAATCATCGTGATCGGACGGGGTCGCTTCATCACGTCCGGCTCCGTCAACGACCTCACCAAGAACGCCGAAGGCACCGTACTGGCGCGGGCCTCGGACCACGAAAAACTGTCGGCGGTCGTCGCGTCCAATCACGGCGTCGTGCACGAGTCCAATGACGAGGGCCTGACGATCTCTGGCCTGACCTCGGACCAGGTCGGTCGACTGGCCTTTAACGCGGGGATCACGATCTTTGAATTGACACCCCAACGGGCTTCGCTCGAAGAGGTCTTCATGGACCTCACCGCGGGCGCCGTCGAATACGGCTCGCAAAAATCGGATCCCGCTCATGGCCAATGAATCAACGTTGATGGCGACGACAAAGTCCGAATGGCTCAAATTCCGCACGGTGCGCTCTTCGATCATGGGCGTCGCCGTGACAGTGCTGCTCACGATCGGCCTCGGTGTCCTCATCACGACGCTCGTGCGAACGCACTGGACTCAATTGAGCCCACTACGGGTCGCGACCTTCGACCCGGTCTCGAGCAGCTTGCGCGGAAGCCTCTTCGCCCAATTCGCGGTCGGCGTCATCGGAACACTGTTTATTACGAGCGAATACACGTCGGGTTCGATTCGCACGACCCTCACGGCCGTTCCCAATCGCCTTCGCCTGATCGCCGGTAAGTGCATCGTGCTGTTGGTCACGATGTTGATCCTCGGTGAGTTCGTCTGCTTCGCCGCCTTCTTGATCGGACAGCGAATCTATCTCGGCGTCGTGCCGACGGCGTCGATCACCAACGGCACGGTCCTGCGATCGGTGATTCTCGCCGGCCTGTACTTGGCGTTGTTGGCCCTCTTCGCCTTCGCCCTCGGCCTCATACTTCGACAGAGCGCCGCCGCCATCAGTGTCTTCGTATCGGTGCTCTTGATTGTGCCGATCATCGGTCTCTTCTTTCCCCAGAATTGGCAGAACGACTTCACGCGATTCGAGCCGTCCACCCTGGGGGTGTCGATGCAGTCACCGTTCGCGCCGTCAAACTCCTTCGGCGCCTGGAGCGCGACGCTTATCCTGCTCGCCTACGTCCTCGGCACCATGGCCGTCGCTCTCGTGCTCTTCCAACGACGCGACGCCGGGTCGAATCAATAGCCCAGTCCTAGAGTGACGTCATGGAACTGACCGACGCTCTTCGCACGACCGGTTCAGTCCGCGCGTTCCTCGACGAACCGGTACCGGACGGGGTCATCTACGCGATTCTCGATGACGCACGCTTTGCCCCTTCCGGTGGCAATCGACAGGCGTGGCGCGTGATCATCGTGAAGGACGCGCAGCGTCGCCAGGCACTGCGCGATCTCTACTTGGACGGTTGGCACGACTACATAGCGCACGTGTTGGCCGGACTTATACCCTTTTCTCCCCTCGCCAGCGACGAGGACCGCGCGGCCGCGGCCGCCAAGCGATCGGCCGCGATCGCAGTATCCAAGCCCGACGGCTTCCCCGAAACCCTCGACCAGGTGCCGGCCATGCTCGTCATCTGCGCCGATCTCGCCTCGCTCGCGGCGACCGACCGCGACCTCGGTCGATACCAGATTGCCGGCGGCGCGTCGATCTATCCGTTCGTGTGGAACATTCTCCTGGCGGCTCGATCTCGAGGCCTGGGCGGCGTGATGACGACGATCGCCACGCGAAACGAGTCGGGTGTGCGAGAGGTCCTCGACATACCGCAGGACCAGATCGTCGCCTCGATCGTGGCGCTCGGTCATCCGGCGAGTCGAGCGACCAAGTTGAAGCGTCGTGCCGTCGAAGAGTTCACGACGACCGACACCTATGACGGCGACCGATTCAATCCTGAGAGTTAGTCACCGAAGATCTCTTTCGAGTCTTCGCCCATGCGCCGAGGGCCCCGACGAACTATCGGACGCACTCCGTCGATAACCAGCGGTGTTCGCATCGTCGACACTTCCCCGGCCGGCGTACCCATGGGACCGACGAAGTCGCCGTCGCGAATCTGCGCCTGGTCGAAGGCGCCCGCCACGTCCAGAATTGGCGCGTGCGGCACACCGGATCGCGCGAGGACGTCGAGCCAGTGTTCAGTCGAGTGCTCGGCGAAGATCCGATTCAATTCGCCGCGCAGCTCGTCGCGGTGTTGCACCCGCGCGGCGTTGTCGCTCCACGAAGTTCGACCGGAAAGTACTACGTCGTCCAACACTTCGACGAGTCGTGCGAACTGTTGGTCGGTTCCCACGGCGAGCAGGATGAATCCATTTGCGGTCGTCACCGGACCGTAGGGGGTGATACTCGGGTGATCGTTACCGAGGCGCGTCGGGTTCTCACCGGTCGCGAGGTAACCCTGCGCCTGATTCACCAGAGCGCTCATCGTCGACTCCAACAACGGCGCTTCGAAATGTCGCCCGGGCCGACCTTGAAGACGCGCGAAGAGTCCGGCCAAGAGACCGATCGCGCCGTAGAGTCCGGTGACGACGTCGGCGATGGGTGCGCCAACCTTCGTCGGAGGTCCGTCCGGCTCCCCGGTCACACCCATGATTCCGGATCGGGCTTGCGCGAGGAGGTCGAAGGACGGTTGATCGGCGACCGGGCCGCCGACCGTGGCGGGGGTGATACTTACCCACACGCACTCGGGATTGATCGCACGTAATCGATCGATGCCGAGTGAGGTCACTTGACTCGGCAGATAGTTCTCGACGACGGCGTCGGCGAGGCGCACCAACTCGGCCACTCGTTCGAAGTCCTGCGGATCGCGAAGGTCAGCCACCACATTGCGACGATGACGATTGACGGCCAGGTAATAGGTCGCGTCATCACCGAAACGAGGCGGAGCCAGGGAGCGCACCGGGTCACCGCTCGGCGCTTCGACCTTGATGACGTCGGCGCCCAGGTCGCCCACCACCATCGCGCAGAGGGGCCCTGCGAGTACTCGAGAGAGGTCCAAGACTCGTACGCCTTCAAGGGGCAGTCCTGTGCCGACGTTGGTCGGATCGATGAACCACTCCATCAGAGAACTTTGGCGAGGAAACTCTGGAGTCGTTGTGACGAGGGCGACGTGAGGACGACTTTTGGATCCCCCGACTCTTCAATGACTCCCTGGTCCAAGAAGTAGACGGTGTCGGCGACCTCTTTGGCAAAACCCATTTCGTGAGTCACGACGATCATGGTCATGCCACTGCGAGCGAGGTCTTTCATGACGTCGAGAACCTCACCCACCAATTCCGGGTCGAGCGCCGACGTCGGCTCGTCGAACAACATCAATTTCGGCTCCATCGCGAGGGCCCGTGCGATCGCGACGCGTTGCTGCTGCCCCCCGGAGAGTTGCGCGGGATAGTTCTTTTCTTTGCCTTCGAGTCCGACGCGTTCGAGCAGCTCTCGGGCGAACTTCTTCGCCTGTTCCTCTTTGACATCTTTTACTCTGATCGGCGCGACCGTGATGTTCTCGAGGACGTTCAGGTTCTGGAAGAGATTGAATCGCTGGAACACCATTCCGATCTGGGAGCGTTCGTGACAGATCCTTCGATCGTTCAGTTCGTAGAGCTTTTCACTTCGAAGTTCGTATCCCACGAGTTCGCCGTCGACAAGCAACTCGCCGGCGTCATGCTTTTCTAAGTGATTGATACATCGAAGGAACGTACTCTTGCCTGAACCTGACGGACCGATCAAACACGTCACTTCGCCCCGTGCCACCGTGAGATTCACACCTTTCAGAACTTCCACGCCGACGTAGGACTTGTGAACTCCGATCGCCTCCACCATTGGCTCCGTCATGGGCGTGCTCCAACCTGCACACCACGCTTCGTGCGGAACTTCGAAGCGATACCGCGGAGATCCCGTCGCAATCGTTGAATGGGAGTTGGGGGCTGCGTACGTAACGCTCCACGGGCGAAGTGACGCTCCACGTAGAACTGTCCAATTGAAAGAATCGTCGAGACAATCAAGTACCAAAGACTTGCCATTATCAGCATCGGCATGATTTGGTATGTCTGATTGTAAATATTCGTTACGGCACCGAGGAGATCAACGACCGCTATGGCCGAAACAAGCGACGTCGTCTTCAACATCGAAATGACTTCATTCCCCGTCGGTGGAATGATGACGCGCAACGCCTGTGGCAAAACGACGTGACGCAGGGTTTGGCCTCGAGACATGCCCAGTGACATTGCGGCCTCGGTCTGCCCCTCGTCAACCGCGATCAATCCGGACCTGACAATCTCCGAAAAATATGCCCCTTCATTGAGTCCGAGGGCCATCACCGCGGCGTTAAACAGCGTGAATACGGTGTTCGCTCCGAATTGAACAAGATAAATATGAGTGAATGGAATTCCGATCGCGAGCTTTGGATAAAGAAAGGCGATGGCTCCCCACATTAAAATCTGCACGTACACGGGAGTTCCACGAAAGACCCACGTGTACGTCCAGGCGGCGCCCGATAACAGTCGACTGTGTGAAAGACGCATAATCGCGACGAGCACTCCCAGCACGATGCCGATAAACATGGCAAGCGCGGTCAGCTCCAGCGTGATGAGGAGCCCCTTGAGGACGAGGTCATTCGTGAAGTAGTGGAAAATGTCATTCCACCCGAACCGCCATTTCAAGATGGCCTGACATTCATATTTCCCAGCCAACTTGCGACAGGTTCTGGCACCCGAGGGAATCTTGGAAAAAATGGTGTGGATCAACATGGCGACGAAGAGCACCAAGAATGCTGAACCGATCCACTGACCGACATGGCGAACGGGGACGACCTTGACGGCAGCGTCCCCGTTCGTACTCATGAAGTTAGTTTTTACTACGACTTACGAGAGTGCCCCGTTGAGGACGATTTTCGACGACGGTAGTCCGCCAGCGGTAACGCCATAGTGCTTCAAGATGGCGCCGTACGTGCCGTTGGCGATCAAGGTCTTGATCGCCGCTTGAATCGCCACGGCGAGTTGCTTGCCGGACGCCGTCTTCGGCGTCGCGATGCCGTAGGGGGCAACTTCGATCGCCTTGCCGACCAATTTGAAGACACCTTTGGATTGCGATACCACGTAGCCGGCGACCTGACTATCCAAGAAGCCGAACGTTGCGCGGCCGGAGGAAACCGCCAGGTCCGCTTCGGTCTGGGTTAGGTACGACAAATAAGTCAATTTTTTTCCTGCCGGACATGTTTTTGCCGTGTTTTTAGCGTCGCTCTGCTCCGTTGTTCCAGTCTCCACCGCCACCGTGAATCCACAAAGGCTCTTGAGGCCAGTGAATGTTGCGGCGGTCGAACTCTTGGCGTAGATGCCCTCGCCGGCCTGGAAATAGTCAACAAAGTTGGCCTGCTTCTCTCGGCTCTTTTCGTCGGTGAAGGACGAGTTGCCGATCTGGTACCGACCGTCATCGATGCCGAGGAGAATGCTTTCAAATGTAACGTTGCTTTCCTTCACGGTGAGACCAAGGGTCTTGGCGACCGCGTACATGAGTTCAACGTCGAAGCCCGTCATGACGCCGTTGTTCATATATTCGTCCGGCGCGTAGGTAGCGTCCGTCGCGACCTGCAAGGTCTTCCCCTTGTACGACGCGGGTACGAGCTTCGCGTCCGCGGCGTTGTACTTACCCGACGTTGAACTGGCTCCCGCACTCACGCTGGTGGCCAGCATCAGCGAGGCGACCCCCGCCATGACGAGAACCTGACGGAATCGTGTGAAACGCTGCATGAAGTCTCCCTAATTTTCCGCTCGCCGTGGTCGGCGTCTGGGTTCTATTGATACCAGAAAAACTGACCTGATAACCCGCAGCGCGTTGAACGTCGACTCAGTGCTCGAGGACCAATTCCGATTTCGAGGACGTTTGCCGGGCTGGCAGGTAACAAAACACGATGACGGCGACCACGACGGCGGTACCGGCGGCCACGAGGCATCCCCGATGAAACCCGTCCATGAAGGCGGCCGTGAGTTTGGGCATCAGCACCGTCTGCACTGCCGACGGGAGGTGCGCCGCGGTCATTTTGGCCGCCTGCATCGAACTCTGTGCCACGTCCAATTGATGAGCACTCAGACCGTGACCGCGAAACGGTTCGAACGCTCGACGAATGGCGGGTCCGAACAGTGACGCGAAGACCGAGCCAATGATCGCCACGCCCAAGGTGCCTCCGAGCTCGCGCGTGGTCTCGTTGCCGGCGGCGCCGGCGCCGATCTGATCCGGTTCGAGCGTGTCCATCGTGGCGGCGACTGAGGGCGCGTTCACGAGCGAGAAGCCCACGGCCAGGGTGATCATCGAACCGACAATCGGACCCAGGTACGACGCGTCGGCCGCCAACCTCGACATCCACGTGAGCGCCACGGCGATCACCAGCAGTCCCAGTGCGACCACGAAGCGCGTCCCGAGACGCAACGCGGCGAGGGCCCCAATCGGTGTGGCCACCATGACCGTAAAGGCGTAGGGCAAAGTGTGAATGCCCGCCGACAGCGCGGAGTAGCCCCGCACGAGTTGGAAGTACTGCGTCACGAGGAAGATGAAGCCGAAGAGGCAGAAGAAGTTGGTGGCCATGGCACCGGCGCTGGCGGAGTAGGTCCGGTTGTTGAAGATCCGCACGTTCAAGAGCGGTCCTTCGTGGCCCAACTCGTAATTGGCGAATCCGCTGAGCAGCAGCACCGCTGCTCCGAAGAGCACCAACGTCGGTGACGAACGCCAACCCCACGACGGACCCTGAATGATCGCCAGGATCAACGCCGTGATGCCCGCCGTTCCGAGCGCCAGTCCCACCACGTCGGGTGGATGGCGCTTGGGGATCGTGGACTCCGGCACCACGAACGCGATCGCCACGACGCCCACGAGAGCGATCGGGACGTTCACCAAGAAAATCGATCCGAAAAAAAAGTGCGTGATGAGAGCGCCACCCGCGATCGGACCAAGGGCAATGGCGATACCGGTCGTCGCGCCCCATAACCCGAATGCTTTGGCCCGTTCACGACGGTCATCGAAGACGACCGTCAACGTCGAGAGCGTCGCGGGAAAGATGAACGCCGCACTCGCGCCCATCAACGCTCGAGCCGTCAAGAGTGTTGAAACGTTGTGCGAGAACGCCGCGAGCAGTGAGAACACCGAAAACGCGAACAGTCCTATCTGCATGACGCGCTTGCGGCCCAAACGGTCCGAGAGCCCCCCGCCGGCGAGTAAAAGTCCGGCGAACGGTAATGAGTAGCCGTCGACGATCCACTGGAGCGACGAATTTGACGCGTGCAGGTCGCGCGAGATCGTGGGCAGCGCCACGTTGACGATGGTGTTGTCGACGACGACTAGGAAGACCGCGATGCAGAGAACGAACAGCACCAACCATCGCCGTTCACTGGCAAACGTCGGCACAATCCCCCCATATGGTTCTTCGTTCTATATTGCATATCAAGCATTCATTCGGCCTTGCCGAACACATCTGACCTTATCCAACACGACGGCCGAGTCTCGGCATTTCTGAATCAAAAGTCGAAACTCAGCGTTCGGTGATCTCAGGGCGCCTACGAAGTCGCCGTCGCGAGGGCGCCATCCTTGAAGCCCGCGGGCCATCGCCCCGGGCGACTGGGTCGTAACAACATGTCGGTCAAGTCACGCCGTAGGTGTTCTTGGCGCCACACGAGTTGTTCTTGAGCGCCGCGCATGATGCGTTCGGTGTCGCGACACTCCGTTCGCCAGGTCGGATCGGCGAGCAGGTCGAAGCACCTAAAGGTCCCGTCGGCGAACTGCACGTACCCGAGATCATCACTGACTGAAGCGGCGAGGTTCGCGAGTGACAGGCGTCGGTCCCTGGGCCAGTCGCGCGTGGCGTGACGGATGATGTAGCCGCGGTAATCCCACTCGTAGTGGGCCGCAGTGCGCCACGCGACGTCCTCGCCCGCCAGCAGTGGCGTCAGGGAACGGCCGTCGCACTGGGCCGGCTCTTCAACCGAGAGGACGTCAGCCAGCGTCGGAAGGAGGTCGACGTTCTCGCTGAAGTGAGTGATCACTCGGCCGGCGTTGGCGGAGTGGGGATCGCGCCAGAGACCGATGACGTGGTAGCTCTGAGGAAAAAATCCCAACTTCTCCTTCAGCCCATGGTCGCCCAACTGCTCTCCGTGGTCGGCGGTGATGACCACGAGCGTGTCCTCCCACTCGCCGCGCTCCTCGAGCGCGCGCACGACTCGCCCGAGCTGGGAGTCAACCTCGCTGATCATTCCGTAGTACTGCGTCTTGAGCGCGCGCATCTGATCAGGGTCACTCGGTGCGGCACTCGCTTCAAATCCCATCGCCGCGTCGTGGATCGCGTGTCGCTGCGACGCGGGAACCGGCGCAATCGGCATCTCGACGTCCGCGGGGTCGTACAGTCGCGAGAACTCCCCCGCCGCCGCGTACGGAGGATGGGGACGCAAATAACTGAGGTGGGCGAACCATCCGCTCTCCCGGGTGTCGAGCCAGTCCAGGAAGCGCGTCGTGAGAAAACCACTGAGCGAGAGCTCGGCGGGGCGATCGGGCTCGCCGCGCGCCGCCGCCTCCCAGCCGTAGGGCACGTCGTAGCCCTTCTCGCGCAGATGCTGGATCCAACCGGCCTGGCTCTCGGGCAAGTACAGACCGACGGAGAGTCCCGGCAACACGCCGTCGTAACTGTCGAGTCGAGGATCATCGTTGCCCTCGGCGTTCGCGGGATCGACGCCCTGATCGGTGTAGCCGAAGAGCGTCGGGTCGTATCCGCCTCGGCGCGCGACGTGCGCGATGTTGTCGAGTCCTTTCGGGAGCGGGGTCCCGTTGGCGACGACGCGATTGTTCATTTGATACGTGCCGGTGTAGATCGCCGCTCGCCCCGGCGAGCACGGCGCGGCCTGGGAGTAGTGGCGCGCGAGGCGAACGCCCTCGCGTGCGATGCGGTCCAGTGTCGGGGTCTGCACGAGCGGATGGCCCGCCGCGCCGTAGGAGTCGCCACGGAACTGATCCAAGGTTATGAAGAGGACGTTCACTTCGCGGCCTCGACGTAGCGGTGCATGTGCTTGGCCAGATCGTCGATGATCTCGAGCGCTTCGGGCACCATCGTCGGCAGGCGCAGGAATCCGTGGATCATTCCCTCGGCCTCGAGTAACTCCACGCGAACGCCGAAGTGTTCGAGCAAGCCGGCGTAGGCGACCGCCTCGTCTCGAAGGGGATCGCATTGGGCGACGACCACGATCGCCGAAGGGGCGCCCGTGAGGTCTTCGAACATGAGCGGCGTGACACGGGGGTCGCTGCGATCGGTCCACCCGTTGAGGTAGAGCCCGTAATCGTGGCGCAGATGATCGATATCGAGCGCGTGACCGACACCGTATTCGTGCACCGAGTCGGTGAACAGATCGGGCCCGAGCGTCGGGTAGATCACGACTTGCGCGGCGATTCTCAAGTCTTCGGCTCTCGTCAGCGCGCACGCGACCGTCATCAGTGTCGCGCCGGCGGAGTCGCCCATCACGATCAGTTGGACGTCCGGGTCATCGAACTCTGCCAAGTGCGCGAACACGTAACCGATACTGTCGACGGCGTCATCAATGCCGGCGGGGAACGGATGTTCCGGCGCCAATCGGTACTCGACCGAGAGGAATCGCATTCGGGTGTCCGAAGAGAGACGGCGACAGAGCGCGTCGTGCGTATCGAGGTCGCCCACGATGAACCCACCTCCGTGGAAGTAGACCACGAGCGCCTTGCTCTCGTCACCGAGCGGCACGTAGAGCCGGGCGCGAAGCGTCCGCCCGTCGAGAGCCAACTCGACTTCACGAATCGATTCCACCGCCTGCGGATCGCCGCGATTGGCGAGCGCGCTTTCGCGGTAGGCCGCGCGGCGCTCGTCGGCGCTCACGAGCGACGGATGGGGCTCGGGCTCGGCGCGCACGGCATTCACGTACGGCTCGAGCGAGGGGTGGACCATGGCAACCTCCTTCGCTAGAGACTACGACCCGGCTGATGACGCGTCACGTAACAATTAATCTTGGAGGTCGTCCCAGCAATGTTCGACCTCGTCGATTGCGGTTCTCCATCCGCGCTTGGCCTCTCGGCGAGCTTCCTTATGGAACGCTCGTATCTCCCGGAGCGGCACTTTCCAGTTCGGCTCCGCGACGGTCAATGACTTCAGCCACGCATCGGCGACTGCTTGGTCGTGCACGACGCCGAGCTTCGTCTGAGTCTTCTCGGCCGCTCGAGCCAATTTGACGGCTGGCTTTCCGCCCACCAATCCCAGCACCTCACACGCGCACTGCAATCGCTTCAAGTCGATGCGAACCTTGTGCAAGTGCTC
>Ga0302202_10001766_pt1 | contig 26306 bp, 22 predicted proteins | sample II_Bog_N3_3_FD_194579 | JGI IMG/M metagenome (GOLD analysis project Ga0302202, IMG submission 194579) | Peat permafrost microbial communities from Stordalen Mire near Abisko, Sweden - II_Bog_N3_3 | ecosystem: Environmental > Terrestrial > Soil > Wetlands > Peat | place: Sweden: Abisko...
ACAGGTGGGAGGCATTGGCGCACTACAGACTCAGCTACCGAAAAGCATGTTCGACTGGACCGCCATCGGCTGGGGCCAGATCATCGCCTGGATGATCGCCGGCATCGGCTCGATCTTCTCCACCCAGTATGTGATTCAAGCGGTGAACACGGTCAGCGACGCGGGCAAGGCGCAGCGGGCGTGCTTCTATTGCGCGGGCCTGATGATTCCCTTCGGTATCGGCGCGGCCTTGATCGGTATGTGCAGCGCCGCCTTGTTTCCCCAGGTGGATTCGCTGCAAGCCTTTCCGCGCCTGATCGCGAGCATGGATCAATTGACCGCGGGCCTGGTGGTGGCGGGTTTGGCCGGTTCGCTGTTCGGCACCATCTCGGCGGTGAGCATGGGCTCGGCCACGTTGTTGCTGCGGGACTTCTACGAGCCCTGGTTCAACCCGGAAAAAAGCGACGTCAAATCCCTGCGTTTTGTCCGGCTGGCCACCGTCGTCGTCGGCCTGCTGCCGATCGCACTGGCCCTGACTTCCGACAAGGTGCTGATGATCGCCTTCCTCGGCAAAGCCCTGCGCGCGTCCCTGGCGGTGCTGGTGCTGATGGTGTTCTACGCGCCTAAATTCGGCACACCGAAAGCCGCGTTCATCAGCATTATCGCCTCCCTGGTGGCGACCGTCGGATGGTTCCTGGCCGGCAATCCGTGGGGCATCGACAATGCCTATATCGCGCTGTTCACGCCGCTGGTGATCATGAGCATCGGCCACCTGATGCCACGCGGCACGAATGGCTCGCCCCTCAAAACCCTTGAACTGCCTTGATCCCGGCGCGCTAGTCAAACCCCGAGAGATCGAGCCGCCCCGGGCTTGATCTCTCTCAGCGCAGCAATGCTTGCACCACACGTCTTGACGGCGCCACCGCCCGCTGTGCCATCGCCTCCGGCAAGATCGACATGGTCAACGCCGATGTCGTCATTGAACCTCCCCTTTCACCAAGACCAGTAAATATGTATATTCGAATATACGAATATCCATATGTATTGCGAGACGCCACCATGAGCCTTTCCCCCGCCACTGTCTTCAAGTGCCTCGGTGACGAGACCCGCGCTCGGATCATGCTGATGCTCTGCGAACAGGGAGAGCTTTGCGTCTGTGAACTCATCTGGGCGCTGGACGATAGCCAGCCGAAAATTTCTCGTCATCTTGCCCAGCTACGCACCTGCGGACTGCTGGAAGATCGCCGCCAAGGGCAATGGATCTATTACCGCCTGCACCCGCAGTTGCCGGAGTGGGTCGAGGACATTCTCCAGGTGACCCTCAAGGCCAATCGAGCCTGGGTCGACCGGAGCACCGACCGCCTTACCTCCATGGCAGACCGTCCTGTTCGCCAGGCCGCTTGCTGCTGAGCCCGCGCCTGAGACAATCAAAGGTTGGCCGCCCTCTCACACTTCCCATCCCGCTCATACCCCAGGCCCTGCGGTTGAGCATCCAAGCCCAGGAGACAACGATGAAAGTTCTGTTCATGTGTACCGCCAATAGCTGCCGTAGCGTGCTCAGCGAAGGCCTGTTCAACCTGATGGCGCCTGAAGGGATGACGGCCGTCAGTTCCGGAAGCTTCCCCAGCGGGCACTTGAACCCTCGCGCGGTAAGCACCTTGCAAGGGCTTGGCGTGGACACTTCGGGACTCTATAGCAAGGGCTCGGAAAGCTTTGCCGACAATCCGCCGGACCTGGTGATCACCGTGTGCGACAAGGCCGGCGGCGAGCCCTGCCCGGTGTACTTCGGCCCCGCCATCAAGAGCCACTGGGGCCTGTCCGATCCGTCCGAGGTCAGCGGCACGGATGAAGAGGTCCAGGCCGCATTTGACGCGACGGTTGCGCATATCCGTCAGCGATTCGCCGCGTTTTTCTCTCTCAATCTCAAAGCGCTCAACCCAACCGAGTTGAAGCAGGCGCTGGACCGGATTGGTGAGCGCTGATGGAGGACGGCCCACACGCCTCCCCATAGGGAAGCTGTCTTCATATAAAAGTCGACGCCAGAATACATTGGGCAGCGCTTCAAACAACGCTTGATATGCCTGAAGTTATTTCTCATGGACGCCAATCCACCCCTCATGGATTATGCCGCTCAATGCGGCGGAGACCGCTAATGCAGAGCCGTTGGCCCCATCAGGCTGATTAGTGTGCGCATATCCTTCAGCCACTCAGGAGCCGAGCATGAATATCGCCAACTGGCTGGACGAAGCGGGCCTTCACCACCCGAAACGGGCGGCCTTGTTCGAGGGGCGGCGGCCCGTCGCCAACTACCGCGCCTTTGTCGACCTGGTCCGGCACCGGGCCGCCTATCTGATCGACGAGCATGGTATTGCCCCCGGCGACCGGGTCGTCCTGTTCATGAAGAACTGTTGCGAATACCTCGAACTGCTCTATGCCATCTGGTGGGCCGGCGCCGTGGCGGTGCCGATCGACTGCAAGCTGCATCCCGTCGAGGCCGCCTGGATCGTACGCAACGCCCAGGCCCGGCTGATCGTTACCGATGGCGGTCAAATGTTCGCGCCCGGGGCCCTGCCCCCGGTATGTCGAGAGCTGGATCGAGAGGACATGGGGGCCCTCACCTCGATCACTTCGCCGCCGCACACCCCCTATCCACGGCAGGCCGATGACCTCGCCTGGCTGTTCTACACCTGCGGCCCCAACGATCGCTTCAAAGGGGTGATGCTGAGCCACGGCAACTTGACGGTCATGTCACAGGGCTGTTCGCCCGATGTCGATCCGATCGACGCCGATGAGGCCGTGGTCTATGCCGCGCCGATGTCCCACTGTGCCGGGCTCTACAGCCTGATCCATGTGCGTCGGGCCGCGCGCCATGTCGTCCCGGAATCTCGCGACTTCAAGGTCGACGAACTGTTCGGGCTGGCGAGCGGATTCGGCAATATCGCGTTGTTCGTGGCCCCCGCCATGTTCACGAGCATGGTCGAGCACGCCCGCCGCCAAGGCTACAACGGCGGGGAAATCAAGACCATCATCTATGGCGACGCGCCCATCTACCCGACAGACCTGCGCAACGTACTGCTCAAGAACAGCTACGGCGAGCTCCTCAAGACGGAGCTGCGTCTGTGGTTGAAGGCCAGCGCCAATGACACCTGTGCTCACTGAAGCGCATTCTCGAGGCTGCGATTGGAACGACTGCGTACAGGGTGCTCGGCTCGTTCAGGTAGACGCAGGTCGATCACCTTGCTCAAGGCCTGGTCCGACAAATCCGGGTTATTGACCGCCAGCCGCACTTCGAGGAGATCCTCGAAACCGGGAAAAATGCTCAACCCATTACGCTGGGCCGCCTCGCGGGACACCATGCCGAGGCCGTCCATCTGCGTGATCAGCGAAAGGGTCAGGGTTTCGCTGCCGGAGTAAACCATTCGCTGAGCGGACTCATGGCTTCCGAGGCCCGCGTCGAGAAAGCGCGAGAAACTGTGGGAATACGGACAATCGTCCGCCGGACGAACCAGGAATTTGTCGCCCAGAAACGCCAACGTATCGCTCTCATGACCGCAGTGAGCGCCCACCACCTGAATATGCACACCCGGCAGCACGATGCTCGGCAACCCGGGCCTTTGCGGGCCGATCAGCACCGCCAGATCGAAGCCTTCATTCTTGAGCTTGCTGAGGTTTTCCATCGACTCGGCGTAGCTGAACTCCAGCTGATGGTCGGGAAACGCCTCAATCAGACGCCCGATCATTCTCCGATTGAAGTCCTCCGACAGCGTGGTATTCAACGCCACCTTCAGCGTGCGTTGTCCGGCCCCCTTCAGCGCGGTGACTTTTTCGTCCATCTGCCGCGTGGCGACCAACACCTTGTCCATATAGGGTGTGAGCTCCGCGCCCTGCGGGGTCAGGGTCAAGCCCTTGTTGGAGCGCCGAAACAGGCGAAAACCAAACTGCTCTTCGACCTTGTTCAACTGCGCGGCCAAGGCCTGCACCGTCAAGCTGGACTGCTGCGCGGCGGCCGACAACGAGCCGGTCTGCACGATGCGCATCAGGTTGCGTAAAGTTCTACTGTCCATGGGCTGATGCCCTCTAAGGTAGGCTGGCGATTGTCGTGTACCTTGCGGTCTATAGGGCGCCCTTTGAAACAACGGCTCACAGCGCACGCTTCCTGAAAAATGAACTGACATGACCGTTCGGCGCTTTTTTTGGCGCGATCGAAAATTCATATCTAGGGTTACGTAACTGGCGAAATGCCAGTCTGCGAGTATCGGAAAACCTGCTGTTACTGACAGCTAGTACCCAAGAAAATCAGGGATGGTTTGTGCTTGCGATCCTGTATTCGCTCGCCCTGAGTGACGAGTTGATCCCTGCGTTTCGTTGTTTTCTCTCAAGGATAGAAAGATGACCAACGTACAATCGATTCGCACGTTTTTTTCACATCCCCTCCTGGCCGCCGATCATCACAATCCGGTCATCAACACGCCCCCGAACATTACACAGTCAGCGTGGGCAACTCAACGGCGCGATTGAATCGTCGCCCACCACCGGTGCCTTCGCTAACGCGCAATTGCAAGCGGCCATTGTCGACGGGCAAAACATCGCCACGAAACGGGGTCAGCGTGCATAAGGGTGCCCCCCTTCCCGGAAGGAGGGTTTGGCAACACCACGGAAGGATCCATCGTTATGAATCGTTCAACGCCCCACGCTTTACCTCCTTACGGGACCGCCATCCAAGGCGCGATCGAGGAGGGCAATCTGCAGCAGATGAAGGCTTTGCTGAAGCAACGTGACTCAACGACGCCGCACTCGAAAGACCTGCAAACCGCGTATGAAAAGCTGGCCAAGGAAGTTTCCCGTTTAGAGAAGCTTTAGGGCCTTTCTCTCAATGCAATGGAGGCAATAACTATGTCTGATTCTACTCAGCAACTTGTCGGCCTGTTCCCACTCAGTTATCGAATTGGCACCTCGGCCCCCGGGGCACAAAGCCTGACGCTCAATCTGCTGGTCTTTACGCCCGAGCAGAGTGTCAGTGGTACTGCCATCGTCACCCAGGCGATCAACCCGCCGCTCGATCTACAGTCGGATGTCTGGGGTGAATACACCTACATGACGGTCATGTCACCGGCCGTCAGCAAAATCCTGATTACCGCTCAAGGCAACCACGGCGGCCCCACTGCGAACACTGCCGTGAACTTCAAGTTGCACCTGGTGGTGGGCAGTGACTGGAAAGAAGGCGTGGCCAGCTACCACTACCAGGATGGCCAGCACCGGGTCAGCGTCAACAACGTCCCCGCCCACCTCAATGAACCGGTGCAATCCCGCTTCTTCCCACCCATGGGCCCTGGCCCGGTCATTCTGCCCTACCCACCGATTATGCCCCTGTACGCCGCGCCGATTCAGAGCGCCATTGCCAGCGGCGACCTGGCCCAGATGAAACACCTGGCCGGCCTCGCCAAACAGCAACTGGAGCAGCAACCCCAGTTGCAGAGCGCACTGGAAGCCGCGAAGGGCGAAATCAGCAGGCTGGAGCGGCGCTGACTGGCGGCGCGATCAGACTGAACTGTCCGCATACAATCAAGGGAGTTGCACCATGTCGATTGGACTTTTTCATACCCGCCTCATCACCCATACCCCACTGCTGGGTGCGCCGGTACTTACCCTCGATCTGCTGGTCGATACCGCTCGCAAGACCGTCACCGGAATTGCCAGTGTGTTCGCCAGTACCTACCCAACGGTTAATTTCCGCGCCAAGGTCTGGGGCAATTACTCCGAGGCCAAACTGACAGCCTCGGTGGAGAACCACATTGTCCTCACCTTGGAGGGTGGCCCAAGCAGACCGCCCAGCCAGATCGCCGAGACGTTTCATCTCAAGGGGATCCTCGGCGCGGATTGGGCCAGCGGGTTTGTCGACTATAACTACGTCGAGCATGGCCAAGAGCATTACGTCAGGCACGCCGCTGTCAGCCAGGCCGCCGTCGAGCAGCACGAGCCTGTGAGGCATCCCGTATTGCCGCTCTACGCCGTGGCGGTGCAGCAGGCACAAGCCAGTGGCGATCTGGCGCAGCTGAAATCCGTTGTGCACCTGGGAGAGCAGCAACTGGCGCATCACGGTGTGCTGCAAAGCGCCCTCGAGCAATTGAACGCGGAAATCGCGCGCCTGGAAGCACGCTAGTCCGTTTTGCCCGGGCGAGGCCGATTCAGGTCTCTCCCGGGTCTTTCCAACCAGAGGCAAATCCAACCGCGCCATCGACGCTAGGGAAGGCGCGAACACTTCAATGGACTCGTATCGCGCCGTGCCCGCGCGCAAGGATTTCCCATGTCAGACAGCCGCCCTGCCCGCTACCTCAGCGAGGCCGACCTCAAACGCTACGTACCGGTTCATGTGGTCTGGGAAATCACCCTGGCCTGCGACCTCAAATGCCTGCACTGCGGCTCACGCGCGGGCCATCGACGTCCCGATGAACTGAACACGCGCGAATGCCTGGAGGTGATCGACTCACTGGCGGCTCTCGGTACCCGAGAGATCACCCTGATCGGTGGCGAAGCCTATTTGCGCAAGGACTGGACGCAGTTGATCCGGGCGATCCACGATCACGGCATGTACTGCGCCATACAAACAGGCGGACGTAACCTGACGCCTGCCAAGATGCAGGCCGCGGTCGAAGCCGGCCTCAATGGCGTCGGCGTTTCGCTCGATGGTCTTGCCCCGCTGCATGACGCGGTACGCAACGTCCCGGGCTCCTTCGACAAGGCCGTGGACACCTTGCGCCGCGCCAAACAATCCGGGCTCGCCGTGAGCGTCAACACGCAGATCGGCGCGGCCACCTTGCCGGATTTGCCGGCGCTCATGGACACCATTATCGAGCTGGGCGCCACTCACTGGCAGATCCAGCTCACAGTCGCCATGGGCAATGCCGTCGATCACCCGGAGCTACTGCTACAACCCAGCCAGTTGCTTGAGGTGATGCCGTTGCTGGCGCGGCTTTACCGGGAGGGGGTCGATCGCGGCCTGCTGATGAACGTGGGCAACAACATTGGCTACTACGGTCCTTACGAACATCTCTGGCGCGGCTTTGGTGACGAGCGCGTGCATTGGAGTGGCTGCGCCGCCGGCCAAACGGTTCTGGCACTTGAGGCCGATGGCACGGTGAAAGGCTGCCCTTCCCTGGCCACCGTCGGCTTTTCCGGCGGGAACGTGCGCAACATGAATCTGCACGACATCTGGCATTACAGTGAAGGCATGCATTTCGGGCGCCTGCGCGGCGTCGAGGACCTGTGGGGTTATTGCCGCAGCTGTTACTACAACGATGTGTGCCGCGGTGGCTGCACCTGGACCTCACACTCCTTGCTGGGCAAGCCAGGCAACAACCCTTACTGCCATTACCGTGCGCTGGACCTGGAAAAACAAGGGCTGCGAGAACGAATCGTGAAAATCGAGGACGCCCCGCAGGCCTCCTTCGCGGTCGGGCGTTTCGACCTGATCACCGAGCGTATCGACACCGGTGAAAAAGTCAGCAGCGTCAGCGATAGCGGTCAGGTGATCAAACTGGCCTGGGCCAATCAAGGGCAGAAATCGCCGGATGAAGGACGTATTCCCGTGCAACTGGCCCTGTGCCGTGGCTGTTTGCAATACATCTATCCCCACGAGTCGACCTGCCCGCACTGCCAAGCGGATGTGGCTGCCGCAGAAGCGGAACACCAGGCCAACCGCACCAGACAACAGGCCATCATGAATACCCTGACGGGTCTCCTGGGGATTGCACCTAGCACCTTGATGTAGCTATGGCGCAACGAGGTGCTGGCTACGGGGAGGTTTGAGCAGCGTTGCCAAGATGGCGGATGGCTGCGCGCCGCTGATTACCGTGTCGCCGGACTGGATGGCCGGTGTCAGGCGCCCACACCATGCGCTGGTTTCGCGTTCGGCCTCCACAAGCGCCTTGACGCCGTCTTCGCTGCGCAGAAAGTTCATCGCCAGGTGCCGCTCTTCGGTGTCTTGCGGGAGCAATGCAACCAGCGACGCTGGATCGCTGATGTCTTACTGATAATGTCTTCGCTGGCCAATGAGGAGCCCAAGCGAACGGACAGGTCGATTCGCTCCTTCAACAGATCGGTCATTTGGTCGCTCAGCGACAGGCTCACGTCGAGTTCTGGGTACTGGGCAAGCAGGCGCCCTATGTGCGGGGCTATGACCCGCCGGCCAAACTCGACCGGTACGCTGACCCTCAGGCGCCCGCGGGCCACGGCGTTGCGGTCGGCAACGGCCGTGTCTGCCTCGGCGAGGGCATCCAGGATAAAAAGAGCCTTTTCGAAGTACGCTTGTCCCGCGACGGTGGGGCTGGTATTACGCGTCGTACGATTGAGCAATGACGCGCCCAGCTCCGTTTCGAGGCTGGCGACCTGGCGAGTGACTGATGAGGTTGAAACGCCGAGTTTACGCGCCGCAGCAGAATAGCCACCGCAGCGCACGGTTTCGACGAACATACTCAGCGCAAGCAGTTTGTCCATGGCCCAAACTCCGATGTTGTGAGCGACTGGACCCAGTGGCTCAACCGATATACCTGGTTGGATGCATTCTGAACAAGCCTCGCGTGTTTGCCTTGAAGGGTTGTGCTGGCAAGCCTCACAACTTCGCACTAATGCGCAGGCGGCTGAAAAACAGCACGGCCGCCACGGCGGGTATCAAAGCAGCCAGGCAGACGAACAGATTCCATCCCAAGCGTTCGTAAAGCGGGCTCGCCAGCACTGAGCCCAAGGCTCCGCCAAGGAAAATACTCGTCATGTAGACCGCATTCAAGCGAGCGCGACTCTGCGGATCAAGAGCATAGACCTCACGCTGTCCCAGCACCATGTTCAGTTGAACGGCAAAGTCCAGCAGCACGGCGCTAACCACCAGCCACAGGTAACCCGAGGCCGGCAGTGCCGCAATCAATAGCGATGCCGGCGCCAGTAGCAGGGCGATGAGGCTACCCCGCTGCGTATGACCGGCATCCGCCAGGCGTCCTGCAATCGGAGCCGCTATCGCCCCGACCGCGCCCACCAGGGTAAACAGGGCTACCTGTGTTTGGCTGAAATGGTGATGACGGATGAGTTCGACAGGCGCAATCGTCCAGAAAATGCTGAAGCTGGCAAAGAGCAATCCTTGATACAAAGAGCGTTCGCGAAGCACGGCATAACGGCGCGCGAGGCTGAAGATCGAACCGATCAACGCCCCGTAGCTGGCACGGTGAGCGGGCATTCGTTGCGGCAGGGCAACCCCCATCAAGAGCGCGATCATCGCCATCAGGGCGGACGCACCAAAGAACACCCCGTGCCAGCCGAACGACTCGGTGAGCGTGCTGGCAATCGGGCGGGAAAGCAGAATCCCCAACAGCAAGCCACTCATGATGTTGCCCACCACTTGGCCGCGGGATTTTTCCGGCGCCATGTGCGCCGCCAGTGGCACCAGGATCTGCACGGCCACCGACGTGAGGCCGATCAGCAACGAACAGATCAGAAAGGTTGAAGGCGTCTGGCTCAGCGCGGCACCGGCCAGGCACAAGGAAGCCGCCAGCGAGAAGCCAACCACCAGCCGACGATTTTCCATCAGGTCGGCCAGGGGCACCAAAAAGAACAGACCCAATGCGTAGCCGAGCTGAGTCAAGGCAACAATGAGGCTGGCGTGCTCGCTTGACAGGCCAATCTGGGGCGCAATCAGTTCAACGATGGGCTGGGCGTAATACAGGTTGGCAACGACGGCGCCGCAACAGAACGCAAGCAAAACGACCATCGTGGTGGACAGGGTTGGCGACGTGACAGGCGTCGCCTTCAGATCAGACGTTGTGGAGCTGCCAAGGGACATGGCCACACCTCATTAGGGGTTGAATGGATGTCGCTAGCCTAGGTGCCTGTTTGCAACTTAGGAATCAGGCGGCGGAGCAACACTACGATGCGCGAGGCGCAATGCTCGGCGCAGCTGCAGTTGGCGCAACACACTGTTGCGCGGCGAGGTGATACCCCGCTTCGGCATGCCTGCCTACCCTTCCCGTTTCGAGCACAACGCTGGCGAAGGATGAGCAAGCATGAACAAGAAAGGTCTGTGGCTAGGTGGGCTTACCCTCGCCGTCTGTGGCGCCGCTTTAGCCGGTGCACTGATGTGGCGACCCTCCCTGCCCCCCGTCAAGCAACCTGCGCCGCGCAATGCCGAGCAGATCCGGCGCGGAGCGCTGGTGGTCGAGGCCGGCGATTGCGCGGTCTGCCATACGCGCCCGGGTGGCGAGTATCTGTCCGGCGGACTCCCGCTGGTGACCCCCTTTGGCACGCTCTACAGCACCAACATCACACCCGACGATCGCACGGGTATGGGTCAATGGTCCCTGGAGGCGTTCGAGCGGGCCATGCGTCACGGCGTATCCCGTGACGGGCATTTTCTGTATCCGGCGTTTCCCTATGCCCATTATCGCCGCATGAGCGAAGACGATCTGAAAGACGCTTATGCCTATTTGATGAGCGGACCGCCAGTGGACTCGCCCGCCAGGCCGAACCAGATGAACTTCCCCATGAACATTCGGCCGCTGGTTTCGTTCTGGAACCTGCTGTTCCTTCATGGCGCACAAGCACAACCGGAGTCCGGGCAAACGGCACAATGGAATCGAGGGCGGTATCTGGTCGAAGGGGCCGGGCACTGCGCGGGATGCCATTCACCGCTCAACCTTTTGGGCGCCGAAAAGTCTGGGCAATCGCTGGCCGGCGGTACGGTCGATGGCTGGGAGGCGCCTTCCCTGCTGGGTTTGGCCCAAGCGCGCAAGCCCTGGAACACTCAACAACTGGTGGACTATCTGCGCGGCGAGGTGGCGGCCGATCATGGGGCGGCGGCCGGCCCCATGAGACCGGTCAGCCTGGGCCTGGGGAAAATGCCCGTCAGTGATGTGCAGGCCATTGCCGAATACCTGCTGAGCCTGGGTGCGCACACTCCAGTTGAAACACCCTCGCCGACGCCTGACACCCAAGCCCTCGATCCGACGGCACGCAATGAAGGGGCCGCCCTCTTCCAGGCGGCCTGCGCCGGCTGTCATGGAGCAGGCGCCCCCATGCGTTCGATCGACGGGCGTCCTGATCTTGCCGACACCTCAGCCCTGCGCTCCGCCAGTTCGCGCAACTTCGTGAAGACGGTACGGGAGGGCATCGCCATGACCCCGGGCGCTTCAGGCCCCGGCATGCCGGCGTTTGCCGCCCTTCTCAACGACGCCCAACTCACGGTGCTGGCGACATACCTGCGCGCTCGCGCCGAGCCGGATCATCCCTGGGCCGACCTCCCAGAAACTATCGACGACTTACGCGAGGATGCGCAATGAGCCGCATGACCCTGAATGTCAATGGAGCGTCCCACGTGCTGGACATCGACGCCGACACGCCCCTGCTTTATGCCTTGCGCAACCAGCTTGAGCTCAATGGCGCAAAGTATGGCTGCGGGCTTGGCCAGTGTGGCGCCTGCACGGTGATCGTCGACGACAAGCCGATCTTCTCCTGTGTCACCCCTTGCTCAAGTGTGCAGGGCAAAAAAATCCGTACCGTGGAAAGCCTGGGTACAGCCGATCAGCCCGGCGCCTTGCAAAAGGCCTTTATCGAAAAACAAGCCGCACAATGCGGCTACTGCATCGCCGGAATGTTGATGCGCGCCCAGGCACTGCTGGAGCGCAATCCCAACCCTGATGAGCAGACAATCACCACTCACATGGCGCCGAACCTCTGCCGTTGCGGTACACATTTGCGAATCATCGACGCCATCCGTGCCGTCGCCGCGTCGGGAGCACACCATGAAGAGCAACGCTAACGTCGATCTCGGGCGGCGCGCCTTCCTGCGCAACGGTTCCTTGCTGGTGGCGTTCTCGCTGCTACCGGTTGCCGGCAATGCATGGGCCGACACCGAGGTGGATACCCTCGGCACGCTGGTCCTGGCTCCAGACCTGGCCGGCAGCTTGCGCAGCAACCCTTACCTGGATGCCTGGATACGCGTCGATGCGCAGGGAATAACCGTCTACACCGGTAAGGCCGAACTGGGTACCGGGGTGAAAACCGCCTTGTTGCAGATCGCCGCCGAGCGTCTGGAAGTGGCGCCCGATACCCTCAACATGCTGACTGCCGACACCGCGTTGACACCCGATGAAGGCTATACCGCGGGGAGTCACACCATCGTCGACAGTGGCACGGCGTTATTCAATGCCGCGGCCCAGGTGCGCCAATTGCTGGTGGAGTCCGCGGCCAGGCGTTGGCACGTCGAGCCTGATGGGCTGGTGACCCGTGATGCGCTGATTCAAGGGCCCGACGGGCAGCGCATGAGCTACTTCGAGGCCGTCGGCGGCGTGGATCTGCATCGCCATGCGCTGCCGAAATCGCCAACAAAGGCCCCTGGAGAATTCAGCCTGATCGGGCACTCATTGCCTCGCCTGGACATCCCGGCCAAGGTCAGTGGCGGTGCCGCATTCGTACAAGACATGCGTTTGCCAGGCATGCTGCATGCCCGACTCATCCGGCCACCCAGGCCAGGTTGCCAACTGCTGTCGTTTGATCCCGACGCCTTGCAAAGCCTGCCTGGTGTGGTGCAGGTCGTTCATGACGGCAACTACCTGGCCGTCGTTGCGAAGGACGAATGGCAGGCCGTGAAGGCGATGCGCGCGGGGTATGCGCAGGCGAAATGGAGCGAAGGCGTTGCGCTGCCCGACGCACGCAGCATCCATGCGTTGCTCCCGCACTTGCCGTCGCGCCGTTACCCCATCAGCCACACGGGCAGTCCGGCGGCGGTCCCGGGATCGGGTTATCGGGCACGGGTGACCAAGCACTATCTCATGCACGGTTCTATCGGCCCGTCCTGCGCGGTGGCATGGTTAAAGGATGACGTGCTCACTGTCTGGACCCACTCCCAAGGTGTCTATCCGCTACGTGTGGGTATCGCGCAAATGCTCGGCTTACCCCTGGAACGGGTTCGCTGCATCCATACCGAAGGGTCCGGCTGTTACGGCCATAACGGCGCGGATGACGCGGCGGCGGACGCCGCCCTGATTGCCATGGGCGTGTCCGGCTCTCCCGTGCGGGTTCAATGGATGCGCGAGCAGGAAAACCTCTGGGAGCCCTACAGCTCGGCCATGATCACCGAGGTGCAGGCAAGCCTGGATCAAGACGGCTGGATCCAGGATTGGGCCTACGAACTGTGGACGACCCCGCACAACGAACGCATCGTCAATGCCGGTCGCCTGTTACCGGCACGCTTGCTCTCCAAACCCTTCACCTCGGCCCCATCGGTGCCTATCGCGCAACCGGAAGGCGACGGTGACCGTAACGCCGTGCCCCTGTACAACACGGCCTCGACCCGTATCGACATGAACTTCATCACCCTGATGCCATTTCGCACCTCGGCGATGCGCTCCCTGGGTGCGCACATCAATGTCTTCGCGATCGAAGCCTGCATGGACGAGCTGGCGGCGCGCGCCGGCGTGGACCCCGTCGCTTTGCGCCTCGCCCATTTGGATGACCCTCGCGCTCGAGCGGTGATAGAGCGAGTGCGGGACGACTTCGGCTGGACAACCCAGCCCGTCAAGCCGGGCGTGGGGGTCGGCTTTGCCTTCGCGCGGTACAAAAACATCATGGGGTATTGCGCCCTGGCGGTGCAGATCAACGTTCACCCTCAAACCGGTGACATCGTGGTTGATCGGGTGGTCACGGCCGTGGATGTCGGACAGATCGTCAGCCCCGACGGCCTGCGAAACCAGATAGAGGGTGGGATTGTGCAATCCACCAGTTGGACATTGTTCGAAGCCGTCGATTTTGATGCCGCAGGCGTCCGCAGTTATGACTGGAGCGGTTATCCGATCCTGCGTTTTCCACAATTGCCACGGCGTGTCGAAGTGCATTTGCTCGATCAGCCAGGCCAGCCATTTCTGGGCGCCGCGGAGATCGTGCAAGGCCCGATGGCGGCAGCCCTCGGCAATGCCCTGGCCCACGCCACTGGCCGACGGCCTTTGCAACTGCCCCTGACCCGGTCGCTTTGAGTGCGGCCACCATGACCGAGCGTGAGCGCGGTCTGGTGGCCTCGACCCAGACCGGTGTTGCAACTCACGCAATACGGTTTGGCGAAGAGTGCTGATTATCAGCGTCCGGTCCAGCCCTTAGAGTAGGTCGAAAAGGAGGACCTACCATGGGCACGTTTACAACTCACCCTCAACGACCTGCCGGGGCACCTCGTGCCCTGGTGATTGGCGGATCATTGGGCGGGCTTTTCGCAGGTAATCTGCTGCGCCAGATCGGCTGGGACGTCGATATTTTCGAGCGTTCTTCCCACGACCTCGACAGTCGAGGCGGCGGCGTAGTGCTGCAGCCGGAGGTGGTCGAAGCGTTTCGCAAGCTGAACGTTCCATTGACCCACCTGGAGATGGGCGTTCGCTCGCAGTACCGCACCGTGCTGTATCCGGACGGCCGTGTCCAAAGCAAAACCTTGGCCCCGCAAGTCCAGACGTCCTGGTCACTGCTTTACACAACCTTGCGCCAGGCCTTCGGCAATGAGCGCTACCACCAGGGGAAAATCCTGGTGGACCTCGATCAGCCAGAAGCCGGCCGGGTGGTGGCCGTGTTCGAAGACGGCGAGCGCATCGAGGCTGACTTGCTCGTCGCCGCTGATGGCGGTAACTCTCAGGTACGCCAATTGCTCTGGCCAGAATACCAGCCTGGCTACGCCGGCTATGTTGCCTGGCGCGGCCTCCTGCCAGAAAGCCGTTTGCCCGAGTTGCCGGCCCAGGTGTTGGCGGGTGACTTCGGTTTCGCAAACGCCGGCGGCTCGCACATCCTGGGCTACCTGGTACCCGGTGAACACAACGATATTCGTCCCGGACAACGCTACTACAACTGGGTTTGGTATCGGGTTGTCGAGGAGCCACTCATCGGCGATCTCATGACCGACGCCAATGGGCACAAGCGCGACTATTCGGTACCGGAAGGGCTTCTCGCGCCGGCGTGGCGCGAGCATGTCTGGAGGGAAGCCGACAGCCTGCTGCCCCCCGCTTTTCGGGAGGTGGTGCAAGCCACCGAACAGCCTTTCGTGCAAAGCATCCGCGATTTGGCGATGCCACGGATGGTTGATGGCCGGGTGGTCCTACTCGGCGATGCGGCCGCCATTCCCCGGCCGCACACCGCCGCCAGCACCTCCAAGGCGGCATTCAACGCACTCGAACTGGCCCGGTGCCTGAGCCAGGCCCCAGACGACACGGATCGCGCCCTGGCGAACTGGGAACCGGCACAGATTGCCTTGGGGCAACGCCTGCTCGCCCAGGGCCAAGCCATGGGCAATCACCTGATGTTCCACCGTCCGCCCCCTCACACTGGCAGGCGCTGAATGACCGATGAAGTCCATCAGGCAGGCGGATAGATGTTCTATCCTTCCATCCAACCAACCACCGACTCCGGACATCAAAATGCCCGCCCCCGAATCCGCCCTCCTGCAAAGCTGGCAGCACAACGCCCAATCCTGGATTGAAGCAGTTCGCGGCGGCGCCATCGAAAGCCGCCGCCAGGTCACCGACCAGGCCATCCTGCTGGCGGTGCTGGGCCGCCAGCCCGAGCGTGTGCTCGACCTGGGCTGCGGCGAAGGCTGGCTGTTGCGGGCACTGGCGACACGAGGCATCGACACGGTCGGAGTGGATGGCGATGCGACGCTGGTCGAAGCCGCGCGGGCGGCGGGCTCTTCGCCGGTGCATCTGGCGAGCTATGAAGCGTTGGTGGAAGCGAAGGTGGATATCGGCCGCGACTACGACCTGATCTGCGCCAACTTTGCCCTGCTGCATCAGGACATCATTCCTCTGCTTGCCGCCATGAACGCCCTGCTCGCCCCCGGCGGCGCGCTGGTGATCCAGACCCTGCATCCGTGGACCGCGGCGGCGGGCGACTATCAGGATGGTTGGCGGAACGAGACCTTCGATGGATTCAAGGGACAGTGGCAAGCCATGCCCTGGTATTTCCGTACCTTGTCCAGTTGGCTGAATGCGCTGGACATGGCCGGTTTTCGGTTGGGCACTTTGCAAGAGCCGCAGCACCCGCAAAGTCCCGTACCGCAGTCCTTGCTGTTGGTGGCCGAGAAACGGGAGTAAGCCACACGGCTGCCTACTTGCCCGTCTCCTCGGCTGGGTCCTTGCCCTGAAAGCCGAGAGAGTATTTCAACGCCCGTTTCTGCTGGGTTTGAGGATCCGGCAAACCGATGGTCTCCGGGTTCGCAAAACCCGTGACGCCGCCCGCGGTATTGATCGCATCAAACAGAAAACTGAAGCCTTGTTTCAGCGAGCTCTGGGCAATGCCGTGGCACCCCATGCAGCCGCCCATGGTCTGGCTTCCCGTGCTGTGATCGTAATCCGGCACCTTGATGTTCTTCATCATGCGCATATTGGTCAGGGTTGGGGTGTCCTGGGGGAATTTATTGCCGCCGCGAAAGAGTTGAATCCCCGGCTGGCTGCTTTCGACCAGGATATTGGCCAGGTAATAATCCGGGTCGGTTTCCGTGCTCGACGGGATGGCCTGCACCCCTTTAAGCCGGTAGTGCTTCCAGACCGAATTGTTGAACGCACTGCTGCCGTCCATGAGCTGCTTGACCTGGTTGTTGACCGCCGTGACTTCGGAATAGGCAGTTTGCGGTTGCACGACACGGATCGGGCCGGCCTGCCCCTTGGGGATCCCGTTAGTGCCGGAGTAGATGGGCGGAACATGGGCCGAATCCGCAACATCGCCCTTGGGCAGGGTAACGCTATGGAGGGTGTTGCCATCAGAGAAGGTCGCGACCGGCGCTGAACTGCTCTCCGGCAAGTAGGCAACCTTGTTGTAGTTGGCGATGTAGTAGAGCCCGGTCGGCGACTGGTCGGGCAAGGTCATCGCGTCCTCATGTTCGAACGTGGCGAATATGAAGGTCGGGTAGTTGGGCGTCTTGTGGATAATATGCAAGGCGACCAGCGCGTATTCTTCGTTGTACGCCACGGGCGCCTTATCCTCACCGTGATAGGTCACCACCGTCGCCGTATAGTAGCGAGCGCGCTGCGCCACCGGAATGTCCGCCAACTTGCGCCATGCAGCCTTGACCTCCACCGCGCCATTGGGCAGAACGATATGATCCGGGTAGCTGCTCAGGCTTTTCGCATACGCGTAAATGACAGGGTTGGCCTTGGCCTCAAAGAGGATCTGGCTGTCGTTTGAAGGGGCATAGTTGCTCCCGTTCATTGCCGCTCGTGGCGGGTTGACCGGAAAAAATATCGCGTTCTGCCCTATTTGAGTCGCCTCATCCAGATTGTTGTAATGGGCATAGCTGGCACCTGGCGCCAAGGGCGCACCGTTGGGGAAACCGACATAGCTGTATTGCGGGCTGGAAGCAAACGGACGCGTCGGGCCGCCCACGGCGTTTTTCCCTAGCGCCGGAAACAACTCGGTGCGATGGGCGAAGGTTTGCCACAACAAGGGGCTGGAAGATTGTGGCACCTTGCCCGAATCGGCAAAGCTGCTGCCGGGATTGCCGACGCCGCGGTTAGCCGGCAACGGTGTGTTGGCGGCATTGTTCAGGGCGATAAAGCTGCGCCAGGCAAAGGTTGCATAGTCGGTATGGCTAAGGCCCGTGGCCAGGTCCGCGGGCAGTTGCGGGTTGTTCGTGGTCAGATCGTTTGTGGTGATGGCATAGGAAGCGCCCAATCCCGATGGATAGGCGGAACCCACCGCGAAGCGCTTGGAGAAATACTCATTCCAGTGCAGCCCATCGTTTGAATAAAACGTATTGGCGCTGCTGCTGATAAACACGCGCTCACCGATCATCGTTGCACTGTTCAGGAAACCCCTGGGCCCCTGGCTGGTTATCCCCGTCAGCGCTTGCCGCGTGCCCCACTGGCCAGCCCGATCGTAAGTGCGGGCGAACATGGCGCCATTTTCAAAAGCGTAATAAGCCCACAATTGACCGTTATAGACAACGGGCACCATGGTTAGAATTTTGTCGGCACTTTCCTGGAAGGCCAGATTTTCCCGGCTCCACGCAACACCGTCATTCGAGGTGACATAATAAACAGCGTTACCTGAGTTTTCGCTATACAAGACAAAGAGCTGTCCGTTATACACAATTGGTTTGTTATTGATGGCCGTATGGAGCGTAGTGATAGGCCTGGCCGTGGACCAGCCGGTGCCGTTTTCGGAGCTGACGGTCTTCAAGCGGCCCTGGGGATCGGTAAAGGTCAGTACCAATTTTTGATTGAACACGCTCACCGAGACATTACTGAAAATACTGTCCACACTGATAGTTTGTGTGGGAGACCAGCTTTTTCCTTCTGCCGAGGTGGCATAATTTATATGCCTTTGGTCATTGTTGTTGGCCCAGAACATATAAACCTTACCCTTGAACGACTGCACCGAGGGTATATAAAACGCCTGGGGTCTGAAGGGCACCGTACTTGTCGAAGAAGGAATGCCGCTGGAAGCCTCTGGATGATCAAAGACATCGACCGTGATCCCCACGCCTTGTTGCGGTGTGGCGATGATCACACTCTCCGCATAAGCCGACGAGACCGCCAGCAAGCCACACAGGCACAGCATCAGCCGAACAAGCATTGTTTTAACGCTCATATATTCACTCCTTTGAGTTAGCGGTGACTACAGGGCGTGGGGACGCCCTGGTCGGCGTAGCGGTTCCATTGCTTCATCCACCTGCGCGGCCACTCTACTTATCGGCCGTTGCCTCCGCTGCCTTGGCCATGTTTTCGGCCGTGGCGTCGACCGAGTTGCCTGCGATGGTGTACAGATAAAGTGTGGTGACGAATCCGGGTGCGGCCGACAGGGCTACATCGACTGGAGCACCCGCGTTATCCGGTATCAACTTCGCGCTCGTGTCCTGTTCTTCGTTCAGCTCCTGCTCCACCCGTAGGTGATAGCGGGTAAATTGGACAAACTGAGGGTCGGTTATCGCGGTGGCCGCCAGAGGGTCCCAAAAATACAGGTATTTTCCGATACCGGGCGCAATGGTCGAGCTTTGCAGCACGTGGGTGAGGAATTGAGCAACCGGATTGGAAATACGGGAGAGCTGGTTCACGAAATTCTGCGTAATGGGAATAAAGTTACTGGCGTTCAGCGCAACCAATTGAATGGGGACCCCACCATTGAAGACATAGTGAGCACCCAGTGGATCCAGGAAGATGTTCCACTCGGCAACCTGGTTGGTGTAGTAAGGCGCATCGCCCAGGGCGTCAATGATATTACCGCCCGCGCCAGGCTGGACGTACTCCGACAACAAATTACCGCCCATCATGACGATGCGGTCTATTTTGCTGAGCAACAAATGTTGCAATGCATTGTCGGTTTTGGCTTGCTGGAACAAATGCCCCCAGGTCGTACCACCACCGATCATTAACACCGTAAATTTATGAGTGGATTTTTCCAATGTTTCCCTTAAAAAAACGAGCGCATCGGCTCGCGTGGGATTTGGGTTTTTCCCTGGAAACAGGGCGTCGTAATGGTGATCCGCCGCCTGGCGTGTTTCGAAAGGAAAAGTATTGCTGTACACCATGGGGCGCTGAAGACCGGCAGCGACGGGAATGCGCTCTATCTCAGGGTCATTAAACAAAGTGAGGAAGTTACTGACGTTCTCAACACCATGACTCAAGTGAACAGCGCCCACTCCCGTCACGGTGATACCTTCGACCTTGACCGCGTGATGCTTTAGCAAATATGACATGGCCATGTAATCGTCGAAATCGACATCGGTATCGATCAGTACATGGGTGAGCGGTTGCGCAGACATAGTGCTAGCCTCCTGGCTAATAAAAAATCACGTCCGATGTCAAAGAGAGGAACAATCACTCTGTCCGCCCACAGCCAACGGTGCCGAACGACTCAGCTTTTTCAGGCAAATATTTAACAGTGGCGATTCCACTGTAGATGGCCATTTAATACCTGTCTAGGGATCAGCACGATTAATCTATTTATCTAATAATAACAATGCACTATGCGTCCACCGCGATAGATTTATGACGTGCATGACCCACCGGTGTCCCCCTCTTCACTGTCATGCAAATGATGGCACTTTCCTGAAAATGGCCTACACCTGATTAGCAAGGAAGAACGGCCAGCGATCGACAGGAGTCGATAGTCAGCATCCCCCGCCCTCCCTGCACACACTCCGTTTCCTCTTTGTTGATCATTCCTGGCCAATCGGCGGGGATTGAACTCAGTCGTCCGGCGCCGCCGAGGAGGTAGACCAACCCGATACCCGATACCCCGTTCACCCGTGAAGCCCGTCTCGGCGATCAAACCGGGACCCTGACCAAAAATAAATGAAGGAAGCCCCCGCATTGACAGGCATAAGCCCAAACGATGCCAGGCGTTTTCCCTATCAAGGAGATGATCGATGAACCAGCCCCTAGCAAAGCTCACAGCATTCGCGGCGGCGGCCGCGTTGTTCAGCGTCGCCGCCCAGGCCGGCACCTACCCGGACTATGGCTACGCTCCACCCGACACCTATACCGGTGCCAAATTCGTCCTCAGCCAGAGTTATCCCACCACACCGCCCAAAGGCCCGCTGCCGGAGTTCTTCAAGAAGCTGCCGACCAAGCAGGACAATAATTTTGAGACCTGGCGCGCCTACATGGACGCGGTGAAAAACTACTGCCTGGAAGGTAACGTCGACGTCAATTGGGACGTTCAGAAAAACAAGGTTCGCCAGTGGTATCACATGCCGTGGCAGCACTATGGTCCCCTGGGGCGTGAGGGCATCCATGGCCTGACCAAGGAAGCGCAGATTCAGTCCCAGCAACTGGCCTCGACGCAAACCGCCACCGGCCAGACTTACGCCGTGGGTATCTACAACGACATCGGCGCCTACACCATCGGCCAGGTCTGGAAAGACCCGCAGAACCCTGATCCGAGCTACACCTCGCAGCCCAACAGCTTCCCCAACGGTACGGTCGTGTGCAAGGCACTGTTTGCCGACATCGACCGCAACACCGTGCCGTTCCTGGTCAACCCGGTGTTGTGGCAGGGCTATATCACCGACACTTTCACCTCCGCCAATCGCGAGGTGAAGGATGTTGCCCTGATCCAGATGGACATTGCCGTGCGTGATACCCGCATGAAGGAGACCGGCTGGATCTTCGGCACCTTCCAGTACAACGGCGCCAAGACCGGCAAGGCCGGTTGGGACAACCTGGTACCGGTGGGGATCATCTGGGGCAACGATCCAAAAGAAACCGGCAATGACTTCACCAACCCGAAACCGACCGTCACCAAGATCAACCCGGCGCTGCAACAGACCGCCATCAACGCCAACACCCAGGAGCTGCCGCCGACCCACCTGGGCTGGAACGGTCGCCTCAACGGTCCCGTGGACAATCCCAACAGCTCCTGCCAGAGCTGCCATATGACGGCTGAGTCGCCGCAAGTGGCGATCATGAATCCGCTGTTCCAGAAAAATCCGCCACCGGTGGGTTCGCCTGACTGGATGAGATGGTTCCAGAACATTCCGGCAGGCCATCCATTCACCCAGGGTACCAAGAGCACGGATTTCAGCCTGCAGATGGCGGGCGGACTGGTGAACTTCTATCAGTGGAAGTGTGACATGGGCGGTATCTACGAGAACGGCATCAACGCTTGCGCGAAAGCCGCCGGCCTGAAGTTGAAGATGCTGAAGTCTGGCGATGGCACGCCGCAGCCAATGCAACGCGTGATCCGCGATCCAAGCCTGGAACAACTGCTCCAGTAACCGGTGACAACCTCCGGGCACCGGGTGCCCGGAGGCTGACCCACACCCTCGGCAACAGCCATGGCCGACGGCCCCTTTGGGGCCGCCGCCAGTGGGTTGCAGCTAGATCCCGAAACGGTCACGCATGGCGTAATACGCGGCGCCCATGGCCGTGAGCGGTGCCTGGAAGGTCCGCCCACCGATCATTGGCATGTGTGGCAAGGAGGCGAATGCGTCGAAACGCTCGGCGTCGCCGCGAATCACTTCCGAGATCAGTTTGCCGGCCAGGTGCGAGCAGGTGACGCCATGGCCGCTGTAGCCTTGCATGTAGTAGGCGTTTTTCTCGATGCGACCGAATTGCGGCATGCGTGACATGGTCAGCAGGAAATTGCCGGTCCAGCGGTAGTCGATTTTCACGTCCTTCAATTGCGGGAAGGTCTTGAGGATTTTCGGCCTGATCAGTTGCTCGATGTCGTCCGGTTCACGGGCGCCATAGACCACCCCGCCACCGTACAGCAGGCGGTTATCGGCGGTCAGGCGGTAGTAATCGAGCAGGTAGTTGCAGTCTTCGACACAGTAGTTGTGGGTGATCAGGCTGCGGGCGATTTTTTCCGACAGTGGCTCGGTCACGACAATTTGCGAACCGCAGGGCATGCTTTTGCGGGTCACGCGACTGTCGAGGTCCTGGGGCAGGTAGGCGTTACCGGCAATCAGCAGGTACTTGGCCCGAACCACGCCTTTGGCGGTGCGCACGCTGATCGGCTCGCCATAGGTGATCTCCACGGCGGCCGACTGTTCGAAGATCCTGCCGCCCAGGCCGATAAGGGCCGAGGCTTCACCGAGTGCCAGGTTCAGCGGGTGGATATGGCCGCCCTGCATGTCCAGCAGGCCGCCGACGTAGTTGTCGCAACCCACTTCACGCTTGATGTCAGCCGCATCGAGCATTTTCAGGTTTTTGTTACCGTAGCGCTCCCAGCTGCTTTTCTGCTCGGCCAGGCCTTTGAGCTGCTTCTTGTTCAGCGCGGCAAAGAGGCCACCCGGGCGGTAATCACACTGGATGTCGTAGTGCTGTATACGCTGACGGATGATGTCGGCGCCCTCAAAAATCATGCTGCCCAGCACTTCGGCGGTCTTCTCGCCGTAGCGGGCTTCGATGACATCCACGTCACGGCTGTAGGAGTTGACCAGTTGACCGCCGTTGCGACCGCTGGCGCCGAAACCGACCTTGGCGGCTTCGAGCACGGTCACGCTGTAGCCCGCCTCGGCGAGGAACAGGGCCGAGGACAGGCCGGTGTAGCCGGCACCGATCACGCAGACATCACATTCCACCTGTTCCTCAAGAACCGGGAAGTCGCCTGTGTGATTGCGGGTCGCGGCGTAATAGCTGTTTACATGGGTTTGTTTCATAAATCTCTCCGATCACACCGTGTGCAAGTACCAGTTGTACTCAAGGTCCGAGATGGAGTTCTCGAACTCGGCGAGCTCGCTTTCCTTGCACGCCACGAAGACGTCGATGTACAGCGGGTCGATGTATTTGGCCATGACTTCGCTGTCGTCCAGCTCGCGCAGGGCATCGCGCAGGTTGTTCGGCAGGCTCTGTTCGTTCTGCTCGTAGCTGTTGCCTTCCACCGGTGGACCCGGTTCGATTTCGTTGGTCAGGCCGTGGTGAATACCGGCCAGAACGGACGCCATCAACAGGTACGGGTTGGCATCGGCGCCGGCAACCCGGTGTTCGATGCGCACGGCATCGGCGGAACCGGTCGGCACACGCACCGCCACGGTACGGTTGTCGATGCCCCAGCTCGGCGAGTTCGGCACATAGAACTGTGCACCGAAACGACGGTACGAGTTGACGTTCGGGCAAAGGAACGCCATCTGCGCCGGCAGGGTCTCGAGCACACCGCCGATCGCGTGACGCAGCGCGGCGTTCTGCTCGGGATCCTCGCTGGCAAAGATGTTGTTGCCCTGCTTGTCGAGAATCGAAATGTGCACGTGCAGACCATTGCCCGCCTGGCCCGGATACGGCTTGGCCATGAAGGTGGTGTCCATCTCATGGTCGTAGGCGATGTTCTTCACCAGACGCTTGAGCAGCACCGCGTAATCGCAAGCCTTGATCGGGTCGGCGACGTGATGCAGGTTGACTTCGAACTGCGCCGGGGCGCTTTCCTTGACGATCGCGTCAGCCGGGATGCCCTGCTCTTTCGCACCTTCGAGGATGTCTTGCAGGCAGTCGACGTATTCGTCCAGATCATCGATCAGGTAGACCTGGGTCGACATCGGACGTTTGCCGGACACCGGCGAGCGTGGCGACTGCGGGCGACCGTTCACGTTGTCCTGGTCGATCAGGTAGAACTCGAGCTCGAACGCGGCGCAAATGGTCAGGCCCATGTCATCGAACTTGCTCACGACCTGACGCAACACTTCCCGTGGGTCAGCGAAGAACGGCTGGCCTTCGAGTTCGTGCATGGTCATCAACAATTGCGCGGTCGGGCGCTTCTGCCAGGGCTCGATGCAGAGGGTATCGGGGATGGGGTAGCAGATCCGGTCCGAGTCGCCGATGTCCAGCCCCAGGCCGGTGCTTTCCACGGTAGAACCGTTGATGTCCAGGGCAAACAGTGACGCCGGGAGATTGATGCCTTTTTCGTAGACCTTGTGGAGACTGGTGCGCTCGATGCGCTTGCCGCGCACCACGCCGTTCATATCCGCAATCAGAAGGTCGACGTACAAAACCTCAGGGTATTTCTTAAGGAATGCGTTCGCTTCATTGAGCTGAACGGTACGCAGGGGGACCGACATGAGGCACCTATAGTGTTAATTATTATGTTCACTTCCCATTCACGGAGCCAGTCAATCCGAAAGGCAAAGTGAAGTCAATAGCGAACATTTTTCCCCTCTTCGTTATTTTCAAGGCCGTTATTGGGCACAAAATGGCCTGTCCAGCGCTGGATCGCCGGTAACCCACGAACGTCCGCCACCCTACGTTTAGAATTTTTTACACGAGAGTTGTTAATTAAAATTAACAAGGCTAAGCTCCGGAAAAGCTCGCTCACGAGTGAAATGTCGCGATACCCGCTGACTGACGACTTCAATACCCACTCAACGATTCAACTGCCCCCGTGAAGCACACGGGCGTGCCTTTGCGCGCCCGCCCTCACGACAACAAGACACCGCGATAACAACAAGCACGACCAGGCAGCCAGGACGGCGGCGCCGAATCAGCCCGCTCACCGCGGGCTGGCAATCAACTATTAAGTCAGGCCGTGTTGGCCTGGCGACTGAAACCTGTTGGGAGTTTCACATGGCAAACGCCTCCAGCATCTATAGGAAGGCTCTTGAAGGTCACCAGGCACCGAAACAGGTGCTGGTCAAAATCGACAGGGTCACGAAGAAGTTCGATGAGACGATTGCCGTGGACGATGTGTCCCTGGAAATCAAGAAGGGCGAGATCTTCGCCCTGCTCGGCGGATCGGGTTCGGGCAAGTCCACCTTGCTGCGCATGCTGGCCGGCTTCGAGCGCCCGACCGAGGGGCGGATTTTCCTCGACGGTGTCGACATCACCGACCTGCCGCCCTATGAGCGGCCGATCAATATGATGTTCCAGTCCTACGCCCTCTTCCCCCATATGACCGTGGCGCAGAACATTGCCTTCGGCCTGAAGCAGGACCGTTTGCCCGCCAGCGAAATCGACGCCCGGGTGGCCGAAATGCTCAAGCTGGTGCAGATGAGCCAGTACGCCAAGCGCAAGCCGCACCAGCTTTCCGGCGGCCAGCGCCAGCGCGTGGCCCTGGCCCGTTCCCTGGCCAAACGTCCCAAGTTGCTGCTGCTCGACGAACCGATGGGCGCACTGGATAAAAAGCTGCGCTCGCAGATGCAGCTTGAGCTGGTCGAGATCATCGAGCGCGTCGGCGTGACCTGCGTCATGGTGACCCACGATCAGGAAGAAGCCATGACCATGGCTGAACGCATCGCCATCATGCACCTGGGCTGGATCGCCCAGATCGGCAGCCCGGTGGACATCTACGAAACCCCGGTCAGCCGGATGGTCTGCGAGTTCATCGGCAACGTGAACGCCTTTGACGGCACGGTCATTGACGATGCCGAAGGCCACGCAGTGATCGGCTGCAAGGACCTGGACCGCCCTATCTACGTCGGCCATGGCATCAGCACCTCGGTGCAGGACAAGTCGATCACCTATGCGATTCGCCCGGAAAAACTGCTGGTCACCCTGCAGAAACCCGAGTGCGAGCACAACTGGTCCAGCGGCAAGGTCCACGACATCGCCTACCTCGGCGGCCACTCGGTGTTCTACGTCGAGCTGCCGAGCGGCAAGGTGGTCCAGTCCTTCGTCGCCAACGCCGAGCGCCGTGGTACACGGCCAACCTGGGGTGACCAGGTCTACGTCTGGTGGGAAGACGACAGCGGCGTGGTACTGCGCTCATGACAGTCAAATCCCTGGTGCAACGAATCACCCCCAGTGGTCGCCAAGCGGTCATCGGGATTCCTTTCCTCTGGCTGTTCCTGTTCTTCATGCTGCCGTTCTTCATCGTCCTGAAGATCAGCTTCGCCGAAGCGGACGTGGCGATTCCGCCGTACACGCAGATCTACAGCTTCGTCGAACAGAAACTGCAGA
>Ga0302202_10001773_pt1 | contig 26257 bp, 18 predicted proteins | sample II_Bog_N3_3_FD_194579 | JGI IMG/M metagenome (GOLD analysis project Ga0302202, IMG submission 194579) | Peat permafrost microbial communities from Stordalen Mire near Abisko, Sweden - II_Bog_N3_3 | ecosystem: Environmental > Terrestrial > Soil > Wetlands > Peat | place: Sweden: Abisko...
ATGGTGGCCAGCCGGAGCCTGATCCTCGATCCGCTCCTCGCCCTGGGGGTCGACCCCGGTCAGGTGACCGATGTGGTCTTCAGTCACCACCATCCCGACCACACCCTCAACGCGGCACTCTTCACCGAGGCCCGGTTCCACGACCACTGGGCCATCTACCAGGACGACGTCTGGATCGACCGGGAGGCCGACGGATTCGAGCTCGGGCCCTCCGTGCGACTGAAGGCGACACCGGGCCATTCGGCGGAGGACATCACGACCCTGGTGCAGACCGACGGTGGACTCGTGGCCTGCACACACCTGTGGTGGTCCGCCGGAGGTCCTGCCGTCGACCCCCTGGCCGATGACCAGGAGGTACTCGAGGCGTCGCGGGCCGACCTGCTGGCCCTCGCTCCAGTGCTGGTCGTACCGGGCCATGGCCGCCCGTTCCGCCCCGCCTGAGGTTCCGCCCGGATCAGGTGCCCGTCGGGGTCACCGACCCGGGAGGTCGGCGACGGCTTCGGCCAGCCGGGCCGACTCGTCCGGCGTCGTGAAGTAGTGAGGCGACGCCCGCACGACGCGGTCGGGCCGGTCGCCCCCGAGATCCAGGCGGGCCGCCGGCCGGTCGGTGACCGACACGTTGACGGCGGCGGCACGGGCACGGGCGACCACCTCGGCGGGATCGTGCCCCGCCACGGTGAACGTCACGATCCCACAGCGTCGTCGGCCGCCGTCGTGGACGTCGACCCCGTCGATCGACCCGAGCAGCCCGCGCAGGTCCTCGGCCACCGCGGCGACCTGCCCGGCGACGGTGTCGATGCCGAGGTCGAGCAGGTGGTCGACGGCGGTGCCCAGTCCGAGTCGGAGGGCCACCGGACTCTCGAAGGGGATGAACCGTTGGACGCCGTCCTGCAGCCGGTAGTGGACGTCACCGTCCCAGACGGCCGCCCGCCCGTCGATCCCGATCGGTCGCAGGGTGGCGGCGAACTCCGCACGGACGTAGAGGAGGCCGGTACCCCGCGGCCCGCGCAGCCACTTGCGCCCCGTCCCGGTCAGGACGTCGCACCCGATGGCACCCACGTCGACCGGCAGCTGGCCGACGCTCTGGCAGGCGTCGACGAAGGTGACCGCGCCCCCCGTCCGGCAGAGGCGGGCCGCGTCCGCCACCGGGTTGACCAGTCCCCGGTGGGTGCCCACGTGGGTCAGGCTGGCGAGCGCCACGTCGCCCCCGGCGAGGGCATCGGCCAGGGCGTCGAGGTCGACGGTCCCGTCGGGCACGCTCGGTACGGTGTCGATCACGGTTCCGGCCAGTTCCGACACCTGGAGCAGGCCCATGTAGTGGCTGTCGTAGGCGAGACGGTCGACCAGGATCCGTCGGCCGCGCCCGAGTCCGCCTCCGAGGTACAGGCCCCACAGGGCCTTGGTGAACCCCTCGGTGTCCGATCCCGTAATCGCCACCTCACCGGGGTCCGCCCCGACCAGGGCCGCCACCGACGCCCGGACCGCGCCGATCCGGTCCGACGCGGCCTCTTCGGCCTCGTACCCCCCGATCTCGGCCTCCAGGCGGAGGTGGCCGATCACCGTGTCGAGGGTGGCGTCCGTCGCCAGTGCGGCACCGGCGTTGTTCAGGTGGGCCACCGTGGCGCAGCCCGGGGTGGCCGCACGCTCGGCGGCGACGTCGAGGGGTCGGGGCACGTGTCGCAGGCTAGCGCCGGGGTCCGACCCGCCTACGGGCGCACGGTGCCCGATCCCGGCGCCGGACGCCGTCACTAGGGTCGGGTGCATGGACGTGCACCGGTCTTCCGACGGTTCCGACACAGGGGCCCTGGACGAGGCGTCGCTCGATGAGGAGCCGGTCGACGAGGGTCCGCTCGACGTAGCGACCGCCGACCCCGATCCGCTGACCCAGTTCGCCCGGTGGTTCGCCCGGGCCGCCGCGCTGCTCCCGGATCCGGAGGCCATGGCGCTGGCCACCGCCGACGGCCGGGGTCGTCCCTCGGCGCGCATGGTGCTGCTCAAGTCCTGGGACGAGCGGGGGTTCGTCTTCTTCACGAACTACGACGGGCGCAAGAGCCACGACCTCGCGGCCAACCCGGAAGCCGCCCTCCTGTTCCACTGGGCCACGCTCGGCCGCCAGGTCCGCATCGAGGGATCGGTGATCCGCACGTCCGACGCCGAATCCGACGCCTACTACGCCACCCGTGATCTCGGCAGCCGGATCGGGGCCTACGCCTCGCACCAGAGCCGTCCCATCGCCGACCGGTCCGAACTCGACGCCAAGGTGGCCGAGTGGACGTCGACCTTGGCCGGCACCGACCCGCCCCGGCCGGAGTGGTGGGGGGGCTGGCGGGTCGTCCCCCGGTCCTACGAGTTCTGGCAGCAGGGCACCGACCGCCTCCATGACCGGGTCCGCTACGACACGGCCGGCGAGGGGTGGGAGCGGCAGCGCCTGCAACCCTGAGCCCCGCCGGCGGGCCCGCCCCGGCCCGGGTCCGTGCCGGGGCGGTATGTTCTGCCCATGGCAGATGACACCACGATCGTCGAGGAGCGGGTCACCCAGCTGCTGGACGAGCTCGATCCCCGGTCGGTACCGGTCGAGGAGTTCCGCGGCCGCCAGTACGACCTCGGTCTGGCCTGGATCTCGTTCCCGGAGGGACTCGGTGGCCTCGGGCTCCCGCCCAACCTCCAGCGCATCGTCGACCGACGTGTGGGCGAGGCCGGCGCCACCCCGGGGGGTGCCCGCGAGTTCTTCGGCCTGACCATGGCCGGGCCGACCGTGGTGACCCACGGCTCCGACGAGCTGCGGTCGCGCCTCCTGCGCCGCACGTTCACCGGTGAGGACGCCTGGTGCCAGCTGTTCAGCGAGCCGGGTTCCGGCTCCGACCTGGCCGGGTTGTCGACCCGGGCGATCCGCGACGGTGACGAGTGGGTGATCACCGGGCAGAAGGTCTGGAACACGCTGGCCCACATCGCTGACCGCGGGATGCTCGTGGCGCGCACCGATCCCGATGTCCCGAAGCACAAGGGGCTCACCTACTTCGCGCTCGACATGCACGCCCCCGGTGTCGAGGTGCGGCCCCTGCGCCAGATGACCGGTGAGGCCGAGTTCAACGAGGTCTATCTGACCGAGGTGCGGGTACCCGACACCGACCGCATCGGTGACGTGGGCGAGGGCTGGCGGGTGGCGATGACCACCTTGTCCAACGAGCGCACCACCATCGGCGGCGGCGGTGGCGCGCCGGCGCGGGGCTCGGGCTCGATCGCCGAGGCCGTCCGCATCTTCCAGACCGAGGGGAGCCGACGGACCGCGGTGGAACGGGACCGTCTGATGCAGCTGTGGGTCGAGATGGAGGTCCTCCGCCTGACCAACCTCCGTGCCTCCCAGAACCGCAAAGTGGGTAATCCGGGCCCCGAGGGCTCGATCGCCAAGCTGATGTTCGCCGAGGTGAACAAGAAGGTGTTCGAGCTGTGCGTCGACCTGCTGGGGGCCGACGGCCTCGTCGGCTACGACTTCACCATGCGCCGTTCCGAGGTGCTCGGGCTCGTGGGCCCTCCCGGCACCTCCCGCAAGTTCTTCCTCCGCTCACGGGCCAACTCGATCGAGGGCGGGACCTCCGAGGTCCAACGCAACATCCTCGGCGAGCGGATCCTCGGGCTGCCCGGCGACGTGCGGGTGGACAAGGAGCTCCCCTGGGCCGAGGTCCCGCGCAGTTGAGCCTCCGGGCATCGGGGGTCGATCGGTGACCGACGCCCGGCAGTTCCTCGGGATGGAGGAGCTCGGCGATCCGCTCCACTGGAGGCTGCAGGTCGTTCCCGAGCTCACCACACCGGGCAATTTCCTGTTCGGTGGCTGCGGCCTGGGCGCCGCGCTCGTCGCCCTCGAAGCCGCCTCCGGTCGGCCCACGGTGTGGGCCACGTGCCAGTACCTGTCCTTCGCCCCGACCGACTCCGTGCTGGACCTGGAGGTGACGCTGGCCGCGGTGGGTCGCGGGATCACCCAGGCCCGGGCGGTCGGCACGGCGGGGGACACCGAGATCCTCACGGTCAACGCCGCACTCGGCGTCCCCGGCAACATGGATGCCGAAGGGGTGTGGGACTCGCCACCGGACGTCCCGCCGCCCGACGCCTGCCCGCCCCGCCGGCTTCCCTCGTTCTTCACGACGTCGATCTTCGACCAGATCGAGGTGCGCCTGGCCAAGGGGCGAAGCTTCGAGGAGATCAGCCAGGGTCCCTTCACCCCGGGGGATCCGACCAGCGCGCTGTGGGCCCGGGTGCCCGGGCACCTCGAGCCGTCCGCCGCCACGCTGGCCATCCTCGGCGACTACGTCACCGGCGGGATGGCCCAGCCACTGGGGCGTCGGGTGATGTCGCGCAGTCTCGACAACACGCTGCGGGTGGTGCGCCTCGAGCCGACCGAGTGGGTGCTGTGCGACATCCGCATCCAGGCCCTCGCCCACGGCTACGGCCAGGGGACGGCCTACCTGTGGTCCGAGTCCGGCAGTCTGCTGGCCACGGCCAGCCAGTCCATGAGCGTCCGCTTCGCTCCTCCCCCCGGCTGACGGCCGACCCGCGGACACGCTCCATCGGCACGTCCCGTTCCCGTGGGCCCCTCCACGAAGCTGATCGCGCGGTTCGCTGACCGGTGCCGGTCGTGACCCCGTCCCGGGGGGTCCCCTAGTCTCGGGTGCCGAGATCCGCAGCCGACGAACGGGGACCACGATGAAGATCAGCACCATGCTCAGCTACGCGGGGGGCTTCCGGAAGGCCGCCGCCCAGGTCGCGGAGATGGAGAAGGCCGGACTCGACCTGGTCTGGGTGGCCGAGGCGTACGGGATCGACAGTCCGAGCCAGATGGGCTACCTGGCCGCCCTCACCGAGACGGTCGAGATCGGTTCGGCCATCCTCCCGATCTTCACCCGGACCCCCACGCTCCTGGCCATGACCGCCGCCGGGGTCGACGCCCTGTCGGAGGGCCGCTTCCATCTGGGCCTGGGCTCGTCCGGTCCCCAGGTCATCGAGGGCTGGCACGGGGTGCCGTTCGACGCGCCGTTGGGGCGGACGCGCGAGATCGTCGACATCTGCCGTCAGGTCTGGGCCCGCGAGGCCCCGCTCGAGCACCACGGCCGGTACTACGACATGCCACTGCCCGAGGGCCAGGGGACCGGCCTGGGCAAGGCGCTCAAGATCATCGGTCGACCGGTGCGGCCCCGGATCCCGATCTGGGTGGCCTCGCTGGGGGAGAAGAACGTGGCCATGACGGCCGAGATCGCCGACGGGTGGATTCCCATGCTCTACGTGCCCGAGAAGGCCCATGCCGTCTGGGGCGAGTCCCTCGACGCGGGCCGGGCCAAGCGCGACCCCTCCCTCGACCCGCTGCAGATCACGGTCGGCGGGATGGTGGCCATCGGTGAGGGCGACGACGTCGTGGCCCTGCGTGACCTCGCCCGCCCGATGGTGGCCCTCTACGTCGGTGGCATGGGAGCCAAGGGGCGCAATTTCTACAACGACGTGGTGAGGCGCTACGGGTACGAGGAGGAGGCCGAGAAGATCCAGGACCTCTACCTCGACGGCAAGAAGTCCGAGGCCGAGGCGCTGGTGCCCGACGAACTCCTCGAGTCGATGTCGTTGTGCGGCCCGGAGAGCTACGTGGCCGAACGCGTGCAGGCCTTCAAGGAGGCAGGCGTCAGCCACCTCCAGGTCGTACCGGTACCCACGGGCGACCAGACGGCGGTCGACGTCATCGCCAAGGTGAAGGAACTGGTCGGCTGACCGGTCGCCCGGCCCCGCCGGTCACTCGTCCGAGACGAGCTCCCCCGGGGTGCGGTCGACGGTGTCGAGGGCCAGCAGCGCGTCGAGCTGCTGGGCCATCTGCTCGATCTCGCCGGCCTCGTAGTAGCTCCGGTTGAGGGTGAGCGTGAGCTGGTCCTGCACCAGGGCGAGGGCGTCCTCAGCGGCCGCCGCGGCGTCGTACACGGAGAAGAGCCGGGCCTGCATGGCCTGTGCCGAGACGAAGCGGGTCCCACGGTCCGCCGCCTCCGCCGGGAGGGAGCGCAGGGCGTCCCCCGGGGTTACCGCGCCGTTCGAAGCCGCCTGCTCTGCATGCTCCTGGTCCATGGTGGCCTGCCTTTCATGGTCGGTCTGCGGCACCGCTGTGGTGTACCTACCATTCAACACCCCGCGCGTGACATTTCGTCCGCATTCCTCGAATCTTCCTGCGATTGTCCAGCTGCCCGGCCACGCGCCGCCCGGCCCCGGATCCCCGCCCATCGGCAGTCGCCGGCCCGGCGGGGCGGAGGGGCCCCGGACTAGTGGGATGATGACCGACCGTGGTGCCGTCCCGACCGGGACGGCCCGGACCCGGGAGGACCGGCAGTATGGAAGGCCCCATCACCGACAGTGCCCGAGAGGCGATGGTCCTGGCCGCGCTGAGCCGGGTCGACGCCCGGTCACTCAAGGAGTCGCTGCAGCTCGCCACCGACCCCCGGTACCCGATCAGCAAGCCCGTCGCCAACGCCCTGGCGGCCCTACGCAAGCACCGGGACCCGGCGTCGGTCCTGGGTCGCGGCCAGTACCGCGCTGCGGTCCCCATCGCGGCCGCCGTCCACGCCGAGCCGTGCCTGGCCGCCGTGATCGAGGTCCTGGGGGACGATGCCGACGATCCGACCCGTGAGCAGCTCCTGGCGGCGATCGACGCCGTGGGGGCCGACTTCGACGACGTGACCGTCACGGTGATGCTGGCGTCGGTGGCCGACGGCGAGATGCCGGCGTCCGACCTCTGTTTCAGCATCCTCGACACCGATGAGCGCTTCGGCCTCACCGGCTGGCAGGAGTTCGAGCGGTCGGCCGCCGGACCGGCGGCCCGGCCGATCGCCGCGCCGGGGGCCACCGACGAGCAGCGCGAGGCACGGCGGGCCAAGAAACAGCGCGAGGCGGACGAGCGTCGCCGAAAGGCCGAGGCGGTCGCCCGGGCGGCCGAGCAGGTCCGTCTGGCCCGCAAGAAGGAGCGGGCGGCGCAGACCGACCGCCCGCAGGTCGTCGCGGATGATCCGGTGCCGGCCCCGGTGCTCCCCACCATGGGGCGGCGGCGCGCCCTCCTCACGCCCCTGGAGGAGGAGGAGTTCGACCGCGACGATCCCTGGTCGGCCGGCGTGGTCCTGGCGTGGGTGCCCTACGATGCCGCCGATCCGGAACACCCCGATCTCGACGGCAAGGTGCGGCCGTGTGTGGTGATCGCGGGATCGGCCACCCACCTCCTGGTGCGTCCGGGCTACTCGGCGGGAGGGGTCAAGAGCCGGGACTGGAAGTCGTTGCCGGTGCGGCACTGGCGCCAGTCGGGCTTCGACGAGCCGACGTGGATCGACGTCGACGCCATCCGGGTCACTCGGCCCGAGACCGGGCCCACCGGATTCCTCGAGCCCGACGACTGGAACGCCCTCTGGTAGCTGCGCCAGCTGCGCGCCCGTCGACCGCACCTCGAACCGAGGCCTCCCGGGGGTCGGACGAGTGTGAATCCTGCCTCTGACGTGAAGGTTCGCGGAGTGCCAGCATCCGTGGCCCGGGCGGCTTATGCTGCACCGAGTTGACATGCCGCTGTCGGAATACGGCGGGCTGTGACGGGGCGGAACGAGATGCGGTCGCAGGGCTGCAGGAGGAAGCGGGCATGTTGAAGAAAGTCGTAGCAGGAGCTGGCGTCGCGCTCGCAGCTCTGGGTAGTCCGATCGCCATGGGAGCGGGTGTGGCCACGGCGGCGCCTCCGAGTTCGACGCTCACGGGCGCGGTCAACTGCGTAGCCACCGGACAGCTCAAGTTCAGCCAGTCCCTGACGAACACCGACCCCACCGCTCAGGTGGCGGTGGCCCTCAAGGTGCGATTGGCGAAGTGCACGGGACCGGGCACGACCTCGGGCCCGGTGACACTCAAGTACGGCACCTTGGTGGCGACGTCGGCGACCACGATGCTCAACGCCTGCGGCACGATCTCGAGCAACGTTCCGCTGCCGACGCTCACGGGGACGGTCATCTGGAAGGGACGCAAGGGAACGATCACCTCGTCGACGGTCACGGTCACCGGGGCGACGGGCTTCTACGACCAGGGAGCGAACGTGCTCCACGTACGGCTCCCCACCTCGATCGGTACCGGATCGTACGCCGGCGAGACGACGACCTTCACCGGACTCGACTCCGACAAGAACGGCTATCTGCTCACGAGTACCTGCTCCGGTAGGAAGGGCCTGAAGGTCTTCGACTTCGGACGCCCGTCGGGCACGGTCACCGGTTCCCTCGCGATCGTAGGAGGCTGACCACCATGCGCACCCCGCACTTCTCCAGATTCAGGGCAGCCGGGCGCATCGGTGCGGCGGTCGCCGCACCCGTCCTGCTGCTCACCGGCGTCCTTGCGGTGCCGGCCGGAGCGGCCAACCCGGGACCGTACGCGACGAATGTGATCGTGTCGTCATCGCCGACGACCCCGGTGACCGGCCAACCGGTCACCCTGACCGCAAAGGTCGGAAGTGGAACCCCCGGTCGGATTCCGGGCGGTCAGGTCCAGTTCACGATCACGGGCAACGACAACGTCACGACGGTGACCTGCGACGCCGGCAACACGGTCGCACTCGCCGGTGGACTCGCTTCCTGTTCGGTGAGCGGAGGTCTGTTGGCGTCCCTCGCGCCGTACTCGGTGAGCGCCAGCTACACCGACACCCTGGACTCCCACTTCCTGGCGGACACCGGTACCCGCAGCGAGGCGGTCAACAGCGGGACGACGACCACCGTCGTCACATCGTCCTCGAACCCGACCGTGACCGGACAGGGAGTGTCCTTCGTGGCAGCCGTGGCGATCGCCTCGCCGGCGACAGGGTCACTCGTCGGTTCGGTCACCTTCGCCGGAGTCGCCTGCGACGGTGGCAACTCGGTCCCCGTGGCCGGAGGGATCGCCCAGTGCAGCGTCAGTGGCGGACTGTCGGCTGTCGGATCGCCGTACCTCGTGACCGGGACCTATGGCAGCGACCCGAACTTCAAGGCCAGCACGAGCGCCAAGGTGAAGCAGGTCACCTCGCCCGCAGCGGCGACGGTGGTCCTGTCGACGAACCCGAACATCTGCACCGGTGACGTGTGCTCCTCGACTCCCGGAGTCCCGCAGAGCTTCACGGGACTGGTCAACTCGACCGGTACGGACGGGGGGACAGGTGTGCCGAACGGGCCCCTGGTCTTCAGCATCGTGGCCGCCGGCACCAAGACCACGCAGTCGTGCACGGGAGGTAGCAACTCCATCGCACTCGTCGGCGGTTCCGCGACGTGTTCGTTGGCTGCCGGCCTCCCGGCACACGTGTACTACATCGTGACCGCGAAACTGGCCGACCCCAACTACTCCGGCGCGTCGGCGACCCTGTACCTGAACGCGTCGTTGTGGTCGACATCCATCGCACTGTCCGTCCCCAAGACGGTCGTGGCCGGTGAGACCTTCAACGTCACCGCCGCCGTGACGCCGGCGGCCGGCTATGCCGGAACGTCACCGGTGGGCGGCTACGTCAACATCACCGTGTGCGGCGGCAACTCCAACGGCGGCGACGGCTGCCAGGGCGGTGCGGCCGCAGTCGTGAACGGCATCGCCTCGATCACGGTCGGAGGTGGTGAGTACCCCGGTTCCTACCGCTACTACGGCGTGTACTCCGGTGACTCCAACTTCTACGGCGCGACCGCCAAGAAGGGCACGTTGACGGTCACCAAGTCGGGTGTGACCATCGGACTGACCGAACCCGACGGGTTCGTGTCGGTGGATGGCGCCCCGGTGGGGATCACGGCCACGCTGACCACGGAGAACGGCAGTGTCGGCTCGACGCTCGTGGGACCGCCCACCGGCACGGTGACGTTCACGATCACCGGACCGGACGGACCGGTGTCGTGCGACGGCGGGAACGTCATCCAGTGGGGCACCGCACCCGGCCAGTCCGAAGGTTCCGTGTCGTGCTACATCTCCGGTGGGTTGGCCCTGGTCACCCCCCCGGAGACCGACTACACCGTCCAGGTGGCCTACTCGGGCGACAGCGACTACGCGGCGGGTGGCGCCAAGGTGACCCAGGTGGTCGTCCCGGCTGTCGACTGACCGTCGGCCCGAACAACCGAGACCGGCCCACGACATGGCGTCGGGGCCGGCGACGGGGGACGGCCACGGGCGACCGGGGACCGGATAGTGACCCGTGACGACCGGAGCCCGATCAGTGGCCCGCCGCGTCGTGGCTGTCTCGGTGGGGCGTCGACACGGAATCGGCGATCTGCCGGCATCAGTGGGGGCCGCGTGCGATGGCGGTCGCCTCGAGGGTCGAGGGTCGAGGCGGGGTCCTACCTGGTCCGGATGCAGTGACCCGGAGTGGGGTGGAACCCCCCGGTCAGCGGGCCGAGTCCCGGCCGGTGGCGTCGGCCGCGCCCTCGCCGGCCGGCACAGGACCGGAGGACACACGGCCATCCGACCCCCGGGGACGGTCCCGCAGGTTGGCCGGCAGGATGTCCTGATCGCCCTGGGAGCGACGGATGACCTCGAGGATCTCCTCGCCGATGAGCTCGCTGCGGACCAGTAGGGCGTCCCGCAGCGCTTCGACCACGTGGCGGTGCTCGTCGAGCATCCGGGTGACGGAGTGCTTGGACGTGGACAGCAGCTCCTCGACCTCGGCGCGGCCGGCGTCGTCGGCGAGCACCTTGCCGACCAGTCCGCCGCCGGCGTGCTCGATGGCTCCGACGGAGATCAGCGACGATCCCATCCCGAGCAGACCGATCATCTGACAGGCGTTGACCGTGGCCGCCTGCAGGTCGCTCGCCACCCCGGTCGACGACTCGCCGAAGAACAGCTCCTCGGCCACCATGCCGCCGAACGCGATGTCGATCATGGCTCGGACCTCGGACTTCGACTTGGTGAACCGCTCCTCGGTCTCGGAATGGCTGAGGAGGCCGAGGGCGTCCTTGCGCTTGACGATGGTCAGGACCTCGAGCTTGCGGCCCTTGCCCACCAGCCAGGCGACAGTGGCGTGCCCGGCCTCGTGGGTGGCGATCGAGCGCCGTTCCGCCTCGGTGTACTCGACCGGCTGCGCGAGTCCGATCTCCTCGGTCATCTTGGCCTGCTGGATGTCGTTCCACGAGAGGCGGTTGGCCCCACGGCGCAACGCCCACACGAGTGCCTCGTCGAGCAGGTGCTCGATCATCACGGGGGAGTAGCCGGCGGTCAGGGCGGCCAGTGTCTCGCGTCGGGACTCCTCGTCGAGCTCGGCCTCGTGGGCCTTCTTGTCGAGGTAGTAGTCGATGATGTCCCGCCGGCCGACCCGTCCCGGGAGGCCGAAGTAGATGTTGCGGTCGAACCGTCCCGGGCGCACCAGTGCGGCGTCGAGGTCCTCGGCCCGGTTGGTCGCCCCGATGACCAGGATGTTGGCCGGGGTGAAGATCGGCTTGCGCAGCTTGTGTCCGTCGGGCAACCACGCGTTGACGGCCTCCACGATCTTGCCGCGGAACCGGATCGACCACGGGGTCTGCTCGAACGACTGGAGCTGGATGAGCAACTCGTTGACCACCCCGGGGACGCCCTCACCCTGGGTGCCGCCCGAGCCCCGCTTGGCGCCGATGGCGTCGAGTTCCTCGATGAAGCCGATGGCCCCGCCCTCACGACGGGCCTGGCGTCGCAGCTCCTTGAAGTAGGAGCGGATCTTGCGGTTGGTCTGGCCGTAGAACATGGACTGGAAGGCGGAGGAGGATACGAACAGGAACGGGACGCCGGCTTCGGAGGCCATGGCCTTGGCCATGTAGGTCTTGCCGGTTCCCGGGGGACCCTCGAACAGGATCGCCTTGCGGGGCGTGCCGCCCATCTGCTCGTTGAAGGTGCGGTAGGCGAGGAAGAGGTTCAGGGTCTTGGTGACCTCTTCGACCAGCCCCTCGGAGCCCCGCACGTCGTCGAAGGTCATCGTGAGCTCATCGGGGCGGAAGAGGATGTGCGGCGACCGTCCGGCGGCCAGCATCGGCACGACCATCACCATGGACAGGATCAGGATCAGACCGAGCGGGAGCAGATAGGGCGTCAGGGACGAGGGGATCGAGGGCGACGGTAGCGATGCGCCGGGGTCGAACACGTCGCGGAGCACGAGAAGCGTGGCGATGATCCCGAGGACGACGCACAGTCGCTGCAGGCGGGAGGACCGCGCACGGGCCTTGTGGGCCCCGACGTCCGTGGTGGCCATCGTCGCCACACCGGAACCGGCGAGAGCCCCCAGACCGTCGATGTCGCTCACCTGCGGTGCAGCCATGGTCGTGCTCCGTCCTGGGCAGCCCCGAATCGGCTGCCCGTGCCATTCGGGCGAGGTCGCCGGCTGGAACCGACGACGACATGTCCAATCAGGACGAACACCGAGGGTGGAGGCGTCGACCTGCTGCGAACCTACGGGTCGGTCCCTCGGGCGGTCAACAGAGTCCACGCAGGGTGACCGGATCGGTGCAAACCGGCGGTACTGCAACCGAACGGCCACGCTGGGTGGGCGGTCACCCGGTCCGATCGGGTCGATCAGGCGTGGAGGCGCCTACTTCGGTACCGGGAACTCGCGTACCTGGAAGTCCGAGAGCACCGTCGGGCACAGCGAGGCCGAGGACAGGACGCACGACTCTGCGGCCACGGCGACCGGCGAGCCGTACGAGACGGCCGACGGGACCTGGGGGAACAGCACGACACCCGAAGCCACCAGCTGGCCCCCCGACGCAGCCAGGCTCCCGACCACGCCGCCCGAGTCGACCACGGCCGTCACGTCCGGGGTGAGGACGTTCGTGAGTTCCCCGGACGGTTTGGTGGTCGAGCAGCCCGCACGCTCCGACTGCCACGACGGGATGGTGAAGAACGGGCACACCAGGTCGATGCCGGCGTTCGTGCCGGTCGTGGCCCACGTGGCGAAGACGCCCTCGGTGCCCGGGGCGGGCGGACCGGTGGTCGGCGGGTTGGGATCGTTCGCCGGGAAGACGGCCAGCGTGGTGGACCCGGGTGCGGCGATGGCGGCACTCTGACCCGTGGTGTTCACCCCGAGCGGCGCGGTGGTCGAGGTCGTGGCGCCGTAGGCCGCCGTGCTCGTCGGCGACGCTGCCCCCGTGGACTGGCCGGCCGCGCCCGGCTGCACGAGGGCACAGTCCCATCCGGACGGTCCGAGCAGGATGTGCACGCCGTCGGTGTAGAAGGTCACCTTGCCCACGAGGGAGGTGGGCACGGGGGCGGTGATGATCGAGGGGTTCCAGCCCGAGGAGGCCTTGATGGCCGCCCCGCCGTCGGAGGGGTCGGTGCAGGCGACGACCGGGAACGCCACGGCCACCTCGCCGTTGATCGGGACGGTGGTCGACGGCGCGGCGCCGGTGGTGGACGTGGTCGAGCCGTCGCTGTTGGACCCGGTGGAACCGATGAGGGAGGATCCGCAGCCCGCGAGCAGCGCACAGCCCGCCACGGCCGTGGCCAGGCTCCCCAGACGGCGGCTGACGGGGCGGGGTGTCCGGTCGACGAACGGGGTCCGGGTCATGTCCGTTGACGATAGGCCCGCCCAGCCGTGTTCCGATAGCCAGGTGGGGTTTCCGGGTGACCATGACGTTGACGTATGCGTTAAGGTGATCCCAGGGCCCGGCACGAGCGTGGGGGTCGACCGGTAGGACCGGTGGGAGCAGCGATGGCCGTGATCGAGCAGGTAACACCTTCCGGGGACCGCAGGGCCCGCCGCGCCGCCCGGCTGCGCGCCGACCCCGCTTCGTTGCCCGCCAACTACCGGTGGATGGCGCTCTTCATCTCGACCCTCGGGATGCTGATGGCCACCATCGACAGCTCGATCGTGCTGATCTCGCTGCCCGACATCTTCCGGGGCATCGGGATCGACCCGCTCCAGGCGGGCAACACCTTCTACCTGCTGTGGATGATCCTGGGGTTCCTGGTCGTCACCAGCGTCCTCGTGGTGACCCTCGGCCGCATGGGGGACATCTACGGACGGGTGCGGATCTACAACCTCGGCTTCGCCGTGTTCACGTTCTTCTCGTTGATGCTCTCGATCACCTGGATGACGGGGCACGCGGCCGGCGTGTGGCTGATCGTGATGCGGATCTTCCAGGGCGTCGGGGCGGCCATGCTGATGGCCAACTCGGCGGCCATCCTCACCGACGTCTTCCCGGACAACAAGCGGGGGATGGCGCTCGGCATCAACCAGGCGGCCGCGCTGAGCGGCACGTTCATCGGCCTCGTGCTCGGTGGCGTGCTCGCCCCACTCAACTGGCGGTGGATCTTCCTCGTCTCCGTGCCCATCGGACTCCTCGGCACCATCATGGGCTACCGCGAACTCCGCGAGACGAGTCCGCGCCGACCCGCCCGCATCGACTGGCCCGGCAACATCACCTTCGCCCTCGGCCTGATCCTGGTCATGATCGGGATCACCTACGGCATCGAGCCGTCCGGCGGTCACGTGATGGGGTGGACCAACCCGGTGGTCATCGGCGCGCTGGTGGGCGGCGTGGCATTGCTGCTCGTGTTCTGCGTGATCGAGACCCGGGTCGCCCAGCCCATGTTCCGGCTCCAGCTCTTCAAGATCCGCGCCTTCACCTCGGGTGTGATGGCGAGTTTCCTGGCCGCGCTCAGCCGCGGCGGACTCATGCTCATGCTGATCATCTGGCTGCAGGGGATCTGGTTGCCGCTCCACGGCTACGCCTTCACCGAGACCCCGCTGTGGGCCGGGATCGCCATGTTGCCGCTGACACTGGGCTTCCTCATCGCCGGACCGCTGTCGGGCGTGCTCTCCGACCGCTTCGGGCCCCGCCCGTTCGCCACCGGCGGCATGCTCGGCACGGCGACCTGCTTCATCCTTCTCGAACTGCTGCCCGTCGACTTCCCCTACTGGCTGTTCGCGGTGCTGTTGCTGCTGACCGGGCTCAGCATGGCGTCGTTCGGCTCTCCCAACCGGGCCGGCGTGATGAACAGCCTGCCCGCCGAGCACCGCGGGGCCGGGTCGGGCATGAACACCACGTTCCAGAACTCCGCCCAGGTGCTCTCGATCGGCATCTTCTTCACCCTGATGATCGTCGGCCTCACCGCGACACTGCCGGCGCACCTCTTCAACGGGCTTACGGCCCACGGGGTGCCGGTCGACGTGGCCGACCGGGTGGCCCATCTGTCGCCGGTGTCGACCCTGTTCGCCGCGTTCCTCGGGTACAACCCCGTCCAACACCTGGTCGGGACCCACGTGCTGGCCCAGCTCACCCCGGCCCAGCAGGCCACACTCACCGGCCGGGCCTTCTTCCCCCAACTCATCAGCGGTCCCTTCCTCGCCGGATTGCACGCGGCCCTGGACTTCGCCATCGTGGCCAGCCTGGCGGCGGCGTGGGCCTCCTGGCGGCGGGGTGGCCGCTACGTCTACGCCGAGGGCGACGAGGCCGATGCCGAAGGCGATCAGCAGGTCGGTCAGCAGGTCGGTCACCACGACGGCCGCGGCGAGGACCGGGACACCGGCCGGGTCCTCGTGAGCGGCGACCTCGCCGCCGCGGAGGCCGTCGGGGCGGACACCGAGGCACTTCCGTGAGTCCGGCCGACACGAGCACCGGACGGGATGCCGTCCTGCGCATCGGTGAGCTCGCGCACCGGACGGGCGTGACCACCCGGACGCTCCGCTACTGGGAGGAGCTCGGACTGCTGCGACCGAGCGATCGTCGGGGCGGCGGCGAGCGCCTGTACCTACCGACCGACATGGCCCGGGTCATCCGCATCCGCGATCTCCAGGAGCTGCTCGGGTTCTCACTGGCCGAGGTCCGGGTGGTGCTGGAGACCGAGGACATCGACGCCCTCGACCGGGCCCGCTCCGAGTTCCGGTGGGGCGATGCCGATGTCGCCCATCGACGCGCCTTGCTCGCCGACGCCGTCGAGGCGAACCGCAGGCTGCTGTCCCGCCTCGACGACACCCTGGTCCGAATCCGCGCCTTCCGCGACGAGCGGGCGGCCAAGGGGGAGCGGCTGTCCGACCTGCTCGCCGAACTCGATCACACGACCACACTCCCGGAAGGAGCGCCATGACCATCGGAGACCTGCAGGCCGAAACGGTGACCATCACCGGCCATGACGGCGACGAGATCGAGGCCTATCGGGCCGTTCCCGTGGGCGGACCGCCCGCCGGCGCGGTGGTGGTGATCCACCACATGCCCGGCTACGACGAGGCCACCAAGGAGATCACCCGAAAGTTCGCGGCCAACGGGTACCTGGCGCTGATGCCCAACCTGTACTTCCGCGAGGCGCCGGGGGCCAGTCCCGATGATGCCGCCGCGACCGCCCGGGCGAACGGAGGTGTGCCCGACGACCGTCTGGTCGGCGACGTGGCCGGAGCTGCGGCCCATCTCCGGGCGCTGTCCGGCTCCAACGGCAAGGTCGCCACCATCGGCTACTGCTCCGGTGGACGCCAGTCACTCCTGGCGGCCTGCAGCCTGCCCCTCGACGCGGCCGTCGACTGTTACGGCGCGTTCGCGCTCACGGCACCGCCCGACGAATTCCCCCTGCGGGTCACCCCGCTCGGGGACCGGGTGACGGACCTGTCGTGTCCCCTGCTCGGACTCTTCGGAGCCGACGACCAGTACCCGGGGCCCGAGGAGGTGGCCGAGCTGGAACGGATCCTCGTGGCGGCCGGCAAGGACGTGGAGGTCCACTCGTACGAGGGCGCCGGTCACGCCTTCTTCAACACCGACCGACCGAGCTTCCGGCCCGAGGCGGCCCTCGACGGATGGGAACGGATCTGGGACTTCTTCGGCCGGCACCTGGCGGACTGAGTCCCCGGGGACGGCACCGGGCCGGACGACCCGCCCCGTCACGACCCACCCCGTCACGACCCGCCTGCTCACGATTCACCCCATCACGATTCAACTAGGACGCTCCGACGAGCAAGGGAAGGACAGCGACATGTGCACCTACCGGACGACGACCCTCGAGGTCGAGGGCAGCGGCAAGGGAGCGATCGGCTGGTTTCCGTTGACCGACGCCTCGGTCTACTTCGACCACCCCGTACACGCGCCCGCGGACCACACGCTCAACATCGACCTCCGGAACCCCTCCCGTGGTGCGTCGGCCCGGGTGGCCGTCGAGTTGGATCCGGCGTCCGCCCGGGCCCTGGCCGTCGCAATCCTGGAGATGCTCGACACCGCCCCGGCCGGTCTGATCGCCTCGTGAGGCCGTCGGCCGGGCCGACGGACGACTAGCTCGGCGGCGCCTCGGGGGGCATTCCACCTGGCGGCGGTGGGGGAGGTGGTGGTGGCGGTGGCGGTGGGTAGGCCGTGCCGGGCAGGGGTGGGGGCGGCGGAGGCGGGTAGTTGCCCGGCGGCGGAGGGGGAGTCGACTGTCCCCCGACGGCGGGAGGCGGAGGTGCGTAGCCGCCTCCCTGGGGAGGCGCTCCGGGGGCGGGGTAACCGCCACTCGGGTAGCCACCGCCCGGGTACCCGCCACCCGGGAAGTCGCCGACCGCGGCGGTCGGACCCTTCGGGCCCAGATAGGAGCTCTTGCCCAGCCACAGGATGAACAGGAACACAATGGACACCAGCGGAAGGGCCAGTCCCACGGTGAAGCCCGGACCGTGCCCGAAGCTCTTCGAGAGGTCGTTCCACACGATGATCAGGATCACGTAGAAGACCAGCGGGCCGAACGGGATCACCGGGATGGCCAGGACGAGGAACCAGGCCCACCAGGCGGGTCGTCCGACCACGCGGAGCAGGATGATGAAGCTGTAGACCGGGACAAACGCCGCCCAGGCGGGTTCGCCCTGGGGTTGCGCCTTCTGGAAGATGCCCCACAGCGGAATGGCCAGGAGCAGCCATTCGATCACCACCACCGCGAGGACCACGCCGGCACCACCCCTGTGGGTGGTGGTGGCGGCGAAGATCATTGCTCCCATGGATCCTCCGGGATCTCGTCGCCCCGACGCCGGGACGACGGCACCATGGTGCCACCGCTGGACCCTCCGGCGGGCGATGCAGGGCCCACCAGGTTCCATGGTCGCACCCCGTGAGTAAGGTCCCCCACCGTGATGCATCTCTACTCGGCCGAGCGGGCGGAGGACCTGGTGGGCAGACTCGCCGACGTCCTCGCCGAGGAGCCTCTCGACCCGATGGAACCCGAATGGCTGGCCGTGCCGTCGGACGGCATGCGGCGCTGGGTTCTCCTCGAACTGGCGCGGCACCTGGGGGCCAGCGGGCCGGACGGGGGTGACGGGGTCGCCGCCAACTTCGTGCGGGCCTACCCGGGCACCCTGCGCGGCATCGTCCTCGATGCAGCGGCCCGCCAGGATGCCGACCCCACCGCCGGTGACCGCCCCGATAACCCCGGACGGCCCGACGACCCCTGGCTGATCGACCGCATGGTCTGGTCCCTGCTGGCCGTCTTCGACGACCTGGATGCCGCAGGGGGCATGCCCGAGTTCACTGCGCTGTCCGACGGGGCGTCCCGGTTCACGCGGGTCCGGGCGGTCGCCGACCTCTTCGACCGCTACCACCTGCACCGGCCGGAGATGATCCGGGCCTGGGCCCGCCCCGGAGGTACGGACCGCGACGCGGTGGACGGCGCCGGCAAACCGATCCCGCCGACGGCGGCGTGGCAGCCGCGGCTGTGGCGACTCCTGCGCGACGAGATCGGGACCGACAGCCCGCCCGAGCGGATGGCGACCGTCCTCGGCCGGGTGCGGGACGGCGGGCTGGACCTCGATGCCGAACTGCCCGGTCGTCTGGTCCTGTTCGGCTTCACCTCGCTCCCCGGTCGTGACTTCCTTCCGCTCCTGGAGGCGGTGGCCGTGCGGCGTGCGGTCCATCTGTTCCTGCTGGAACCCCACCGCTTCGATCTGGACGGGCTGCTCCGGGCCTGGCCCCCGCCCGGGGCCGGCCGGCCGCGCCTGCGGTCCGACGACCCGACCGCCGCCACGATCCATCAGCCGTTGCTGCGATCCTGGGGTCGCCTGGCGCGCGAGTCGTCCCTCCTCCTGGCCGACGGGCTCGCCCCGGCCACCGGACGGCTGACCGGGGTCCCCGCTCCCGAGCGGCCGCGCCGCACGCTGCTGGAACGTCTGCAGTCCGACATCCGGTCCGATGCCGAGGTGGTCCCGGCGCCGGTCGTGCAGGGGGACCGATCGATCCAGTTCCACTCGTGCTTCGGGCCGATGCGCCAGGTGCAGGTGGCCCGCGACGCCATCCTCCACCTCCTGAACGACCGGGGGTCGGGCCTCACCGAGGAGGACGTGCTGGTCGTCTGTCCGGGCCTGGAGAAGTTCGCACCGCTCGTCGAGGCGGTGTTCGGCCCGTCGACCGGATCACCGGAACCCTCCGACGGCACCGGGGCCCCGTACCTCCGGTACCGGATCGCCGACCGGTCGATCCGGTCGGTCAATCCGGTCCTCGGCGCCACCGCCGCCCTCCTCGACCTGGTGGCGGGCCGGTTCGAGATCGACCAGGTACTCGACTTCGTCGCCCTCTCCCCGGTGAGGGAGCGGTTCGGATTCGACGACGGCGATCTCGCCGTCCTCGCCGACTGGGCGTCCGATGCCCGGGTCCGCTGGGGCCTCGACGCCGACCACCGGGCCCGCTTCGGTGTCCCGGCGGCCGTGGTCGGCAACACCTGGCTGGCGGCGCTGGACCGGCTCCTCCTCGGCTCGGTGGTGCAGGACGGCGATCGGGACCTCGCCATCGGTGGGATCGCGCCGCTCGGGGTGGACGGTGGGGACGTGGAACTCCTCGGAGCCCTCGCGTTCATCGTGGGCCGGCTCGCCGACCTTGCCGACCGTTCCTCCCGTCCGGGGCACACGGTCGACGACTGGGTCGACACCATCCGGCACACCTGCGTCGATCTGCTGGCCACGCCGGACGGCTCCGAGTGGCAGTTCGAGGCCCTGGAGCGGGTCCTGCTCGACGTGGTCGAGGCGGCCGCCTCCTCCCGTCGGGGTTCGACGGTGGACCTCGACCTCCTCGACGTCCGCCGCCTCCTCGCGGGTCGGTTGGACAACGAGCCGGGGCGCCCCGACTTCTTCCGTGGCGGGGTGACCGTCACGTCGATGGCCTCACTGCGCGGGGTGCCGTTCCGTGTGGTGTGCGTCCTCGGTCTCGACCAGGACTCGGTGGGCTCGCCCGCACCCGATGCCGCCGATCTGGTCGCCGCCGGTCCCCAGATCGGCGACCCGGACCCGAGGTCGGAGTTCCGCCAGTGGTTGTTGGAGGCGGTGCTGGCCGCCCGCGACCACCTGGTCGTCGTGCGCGAGGGGCGCGACGTGCGTTCCAGTCACCCGGTGCCGCAGATCGTGCCGGCCGCGGAACTCTTCGATGCCGTCGTGGCTCTCGTCCCCGAGGGTGACCGTCCGGCCGCGCGGGAGTCGTTCGAGACCACCCACCCGCGCCACTCCTTCGACGAGCAGTGCCTGGTGGCGGGGGCACTGGTGCCCGGTACCCCGTGGAGCTTCGCCGCACGCGACCTCGACGCAGCGGAGCGGCGACGGCACCGTCCCGACCACCGCCGCCCGTTCCTCGACGCGCCGCTCGAGCAGGACGCCGTCGAGGTCGTCGAGTTGGAGGATCTGCACGCGTTCCTGGCGGACCCGGTGGCCACGTTCGTGCGACAGGCGCTCGGGGCCAACCTGCCCCGGGCCACGGACGAGATCGACGACGTCCTCCCGGTCGACCCGGACGGGCTCGAGCTCCACCGGCTCGGCCAGGACCTCCTCGAGTCGCGGGTGCAGGGGATCGACGACACCGTGTGGCGCAGTTCGGAGCGGGCCAAGGGGACACTGCCCCCCGGCGTCCTGGAGGACCGGCTGTTCACCGACGTGTCGAACGAGGTGGACGCACTCCTCACCGAGGCGGCCCACCTCGGGATCCGGTCCGGCGATCCGGTGCTGTACGACGTCGACGTGACGCTCGCCGACGGGGTCCGCATCGTCGGAACGGTCCCACTGGGTCTCGACGACCCCACGCCCGGGCCGGGGCGTGTCCAGTTCACCCGACCCAGGGAGTCCCATCGGCTCGGGGCCTGGCTCGACCTCATGATGCTGGTGGCATCGGAACCGACGGTCCCGTGGCGATCCGTCGTGGTCACCCGGGCGGCCGGCAGAGGCCGGCCGCTGGAGCCGGTCGTGCTCGAACCTGCTCCGTCCGGCGATCTCCGGGCCATGGCGACGACGGCCCTGGTCCGGGTCGTCGATCTCTATCGTCGGGGTCTCCGCGAGCCGCTCCCGCTGTTCAGCTCCTATTCGGCCGCCGTCCACGCCGGGGGGTCGGCGGACGCGTCCTGGAGGGATCACGAGGGACGGGGCGACGGCACCCGACCGGCGGTGCGGCTCGTGTTCGGCGACGTCGACGTGGACGAGATCGACGCCCTCCCGGCCCGCGCCGACGATCCGGGAGCGACGGGCAACCGGGTCGAACGCTACGCCCACCACCTCTGGGGTGCGGTCGACGAGACCAGCCGGACGGCGGGGTGACGATGGCGGACGTCCCCTTCGACCTCTTCGGCGAGCTCCCGACCGGCCAGGTGGCCATCGAGGCCAGCGCCGGCACCGGCAAGACCTACACCTTGGCCGCCCTCGCCACCCGCTACCTGGCCGAGCGGTCAGTCGCCCCGTCGGAGCTCCTCATCGTCACCTTCACCCGGGCGGCGACCGCCGAGCTGCGGTCCCGGATCCGCGGGCAGATGGTGGCGTCCGCCGCGGCCCTGGCGGGCGAGTCCACCGAGTTCGGCGGTGACATGATCTCGGCCCACCTGGCGACCCGTGACCGGCTCGCACGTCGCCGGCGCCTCGAGCGCGCCGTCACCGACTTCGACACGGCGACGATCTCCACCATGCACAGCTTCGCCGCGCAGATCCGGTCCACGCTGGGGATGTCGTCGGCCATCGATCCCGACGTGCGGCTCACCACCGACGTGGAGACGCTCGTCCGCCACGCCTGTGCCGACGCCCTGGCGGGTGCAGCGGTGGGCGGGACCACGGCGGACGGGCTGCCGACGCTGCCCCAACTGATCTCGGCGACCGAGCGGTTCGTGGGGGAACCCGACATGGCGGTGGAGCCGACGGCCGCCCGCCCGGGGGCCACGGTCGGGCAGCTCCGGCTGCGCGAGCTGGTCCTGGCGTCCCACGCACAGCTCGTGGGACGCCGGCGGGACACGGGCACGATGGGCTACGACGACGTGCTGAGCCAACTCCGTGACGCGCTCGTCGACCCCGGGTCCGGTGCGGTCACCGACGCCCTCCGGAGTCGGTTCTCGGTGGTGCTGATCGACGAGTTCCAGGACACGGACCGTGTCCAGTGGGAGATCTTCTCCTCCCTCTTCGGGTCCGCGGCACCCGACAGCACGTTGGTCCTGGTCGGTGACCCGAAGCAGGCGATCTACCGGTTCCGGGGGGCCGACATCTCGGTCTACCTGCGCGCCGTCGACGACGGAGCCGGATCCGACCGGTACACGCTCACACGGAACTGGCGGTCCGACGGCGGCGCGGTCCACGCCATGAACACGCTGCTCGACGGGACGACCTTCGGCGACGACGCCATCGCCTACGCACCGGTGCGGGCCTCGGACGACCACGAAGACCTGCGGATGACCGATGCACAGGGTGATCCGCTGCCCGGCCTCGACCTGCGCGTGGCCGTCGGGGCGTGGCTGCCGCGGTCGAAGAAGCTCCCGAGTACCCCGAAGACGGCCCGGCTCGTCAATCTGGACCTCGTGGCGCACGTGCGCAGCCTGCTCGACGGCGCACACATCCCCGATGGTGCCGGGGGGACCCGACGTCTGCGTCCCGACGACGTCGCCGTGCTGGTCAGGTCCGGAGCCCACGCCCGGTCGGCGCAGAACGCCCTACGTCGCCAAGGGGTGCCGGCCGTGGTCGCCGGTGCGGGGAGCGTGCTGTCCTCCTGGGCGGCCGATCAGCTGCGGTTGCTGCTGTCGGCCATGGAACGCCCGTCCGATCTCGGCAGGGTCCGGGCCTATGCGCTGTCGTGGTTCGAGTCCTGGCCACCAGAGGAGGTGGCCGACGCGTCGGACGGCGAGTTGGCCGCCCTGCAGGAGCGACTCTCGGAGTGGGCGGCCCGGCTCGGGTCCCGACCGGTCGCGGAGGTGCTGGCCTCCATCTGGGACCAGACAGGGGTCGTGGCCCGGCTGCTGGGTGCCTTCGACGGCGACCGCAACGTCACCGACCTCGACCACCTCGCCGAGTTGCTGCACGACGGAGCCGGGCAGGGGATGTCCGGTATCGCCGGACTGGTGGCACTGCTGGACCACCCTCCAGAGTCCGACGTCGACGTCGATGCCGACGTCGACGTGACGGCGCGACGGATCGAGTCCGAAGCCCAGGCCGTGCAGATCATGACCATCTGGAAAGCCAAGGGTCTCCAGTTCCCGGTCGTCTGCCTGCCGATGTTGTGGCGCCCGGGGATGACCCCGTCGGACGTCGTCTACACCGACCCGGCCACCGGCCGTCGGACGATGGATCTCGCCAAGGGGAACGACTGGCCCGACAAGCGCGGCGCCGAGGAGCGCAAGCGGCGGGCACGGGCCGAGGAGGCGGCCGAGGAGCTGCGGTTGCTCTACGTGGCGCTCACCCGGGCCCAGCACCACACGGCGGTCTGGTGGGCCGACAGCACGGGGAGCCGGAGCCGGGCCCTCAGCCGCGTGCTCTTCTCGCGGGACCGGCTCGACGGAACGCTCGACCGCGCGCAGTTCGAGTCCGGGTCCTGCGTCGTGCCCGCGGAGGACGACGTGCCCGACGTGCTCGGCGCCCTGGCCGATGCGTCCGGGCAGTCCATCCGGGTGACCGTCGTCGAGCCGATCGCTCCGGCGGCGGCCTGGGTCGACGTCGAGGCACCGGGAGGCGGTGACGACCTGTCGGTCGGTCAACTGGATGTCACCCTCGACCGCTCGGTGCACCGTTGGTCGTTCTCGGCCATCACCTCGGGCGCCGAGGCGGGAACCGAGGCCGCACTCGATCCCTACGACCCGACCGGCGCCGACCGTGGGGCGGACGACGAGGCGGAACCGGTGTCGCCCGGGGCCGGGACCGGCCCGGCCCCCACGGGCCGCGGAGGCCCGCTGACGCAGCTCCGGGCCGGCACCCGCTTCGGAACCTTCGTCCATGCCGTCCTGGAGCACGTGGACTTCGCCGCCTCCGACCTCGAGGGAGCCGTCGGTGACGCCGTCCGCGCGGAACTCGCCGCCAGCGGCACCGACCCTGCGACGTTGGCACCCGAGGGCCTGGACGGGGTGGGGCTGCTGACCGCAGGGCTGCGGGCCGCCATCGAGACACCCCTCGGACCGCTGTTCGGTTCCGCCCGACTCGCCGACATCAGCCGGGGGGACCGGCTCGACGAGTTGGCCTTCGACATGCGCGTCGGCGGAGCCGGTCGCCATCCGACGGTCCGGGAGATCGGGTCACTCGTGGCCGACTCATTGCCCGACGGGCATCCGCTCGGCCCCTGGGCGGCGGCCGTGGCCGGGGGGGCGATCGAGGTCCAACTGGCCGGCTACCTGACCGGGTCGATCGACCTGGTCGCACGCATCGCCACCGACGGCGGACCACCCCGGTTCGTGGTCGCCGATTACAAGACCAACCAGTTGACGCCGTGGGGGGACGAGGCCGCACCCCAGGACTACGACGTCGGACATCTGGCCGCGGCCATGGCCGAGCACCACTACCCCCTGCAGGCACTGCTGTACGCGGTGGCGCTCCAGCGCTACCTGCGGGCGCGCCACCGGCCGGGTGCGCCGGTCCCGCCGGTGACCGGGGCCTCGTACCTCTTCGTCCGGGGCATGACCGGGGCCGACGTCCCGCTCGACGGTATCCATCCCCACGGCGTGTTCACCTGGGAACTCGACCCGGACCTGATCACTTCGGTCAGCGACCTGCTCGACGGTCGGTCCGTCGGCGGTGTCCGATGACAACGGTGATCCCACCCACGCCCGGACGCACGACCGGATGGTCCACCGACGAGGTCGAGCGTGACCTGGGACCGTGGGTCGAGGCCGGGATCGTCGGCCGTTTCGAGATCCACCTGGCGGCGGCGGTCGTGCGGGCGAGTGCGGAACGGGTGTCCGACGTCTGCCTCCTGGCGTTGGCGCTCTGTGCCCGCGCCACCCGGTTGGGCCACGCCTGTCTGGACCTGCCGGGTGCGGGGGCCCAGGTCGCGGCCTCGCGGGACGACGTCGGCGTCTCGCAGGACGACGAGGACCGGACGGGGGAGCTCCCGCTGCCCGAGCTGTCGGCCTGGCGGGCCGCCCTCGCCGCCTCGCCGATCGTGGAGGTGCGGGACGGGGTCGGGACCGGGCCGCCTCCCGGAGCCCTGATCCGCCCCCTCGTCCTGGAGGGGCACCGGCTCTACCTGCAGCGGTTCTGGACCTTCGAGGTCGATGTGGCCGCCGACCTGTCCGGGCGATCCGACCGGTCCGACAGGTCCGGTGGGACCAGTGGGACGACGGCGGACGGCGCCGCCGACGCGGCAGCGGTCGACACCGCACTGGAGGCCGTGTTCGGTGGAGCGTCGAGGGACGCCGACGGAGCCGTCGACCGGCAGTTCCTCGCGGCCCGCCGTGCCCTCACCCGACCGGTGACCGTGATCGCCGGCGGGCCCGGGACGGGCAAGACCCACACCGTGGCCCGGATCCTCGCGGCTGCCCTGCTGGTCGCCGCCGCCGACGGCCAGGTCCTCCGCGTGGCGCTTGCCGCTCCCACCGGCAAGGCGGCCACCCGGATGAAGGAGGCCATCGACGACCAGGTCGCCGCCCTGGTCGACCAGGGGAGGCTCGACCCCGACGGGGCGGCGGCGCTGCTCGCCGTCGAGCCCACCACGATCCACCGGATGCTGGGGCGTGCGACCCGGACGACGTTCCGTCACGACCGCTCCCACCCGCTCCTCCACGACCTCGTCGTCATCGACGAGACCTCGATGGTGTCACTGCCGCTCCTGGCCCGGCTGCTCGAGGCCGTGCGCCCCGGGGCGCGCCTCGTGCTGGTGGGCGACCCGTTCCAGCTCGCCAGCATCGAGGCCGGCACCGTGATGGCCGACATGGTGGGGCCCGCGGGTGACACCGTGGAGAGACCGGACTGGCCCCTCTCGGGGCGGGTCACCGAATTACGGACCGGCCACAGATTCGGTGCCGACTCGGCGACGGCCGCCCTGGCCGATGCCGTCCGCGTCGGAGACGCCGACCGGGTCCTGCACGAACTCGCCGGCGGACACCCTCACGTGCACTGGGTGCGACCCGACGACAGCTCGGGACTCGAGGACGTGCGTCGGCTGGTCATCGC
>Ga0302202_10001775_pt1 | contig 26227 bp, 22 predicted proteins | sample II_Bog_N3_3_FD_194579 | JGI IMG/M metagenome (GOLD analysis project Ga0302202, IMG submission 194579) | Peat permafrost microbial communities from Stordalen Mire near Abisko, Sweden - II_Bog_N3_3 | ecosystem: Environmental > Terrestrial > Soil > Wetlands > Peat | place: Sweden: Abisko...
CACCGCCGCCGGCAGGGTGGAGGTCAGTTGCGGCAGCAGAGTCTTGATGGTGTTCACCACCTGGATGACGTTGGCGCCCGGCTGGCGCTGCACGTTCAGGATGACCGCCGGCGTGGTATTGGCCCAGGCGCCCAGCTTGGTGTTCTCCGGCCCGCTGACCACGGTCGCGACATCGCTCAGCCGCACCGGATTGCCGTTGCGGTAGGCGATCACCAGGCTGAGGTACTGGCTGGGATCGGTGATCTGGTCGTTGGCGTTGATGGTAGAGGCCTGTGCCGGCCCGTCGAAATTGCCCTTCGGCGTATTGACGTTGGCGTTGCCCAGCGTGGTCCGCAGATCGTCGATGGCCAGACCATAGGCGGCCAGTGCTCGGGGATTGATCTGCACCCGCACCGCCGGCCGCTGCCCGCCGCTGATGCTGACCAGGCCGACGCCCGGCTGCTGGGAGATCTTCTGCGCCAGCCGCGTATCGCCCATGTCCTCGATCTGGGTCAGCGGCAGGGTCTTCGAGGTCAGCGCCAAGGTCAGGATCGGCGCATCCGCCGGATTGACTTTGGCATAGATCGGCGGCGCCGGTAGATCCGAGGGCAGCAGGTTGCCCGCCGCATTGATCGCCGCCTGCACCTGCTGCTCCGCGATGTCCAGGCTGATGTCGAGGCTGAATTGCAGGGTGATGACGGAGGCGCCGGCCGAACTGGTGGAGAACATCTGGTTCAGGCTGGGCATCTGGCCAAACTGGACCTCCAGCGGCGAGGTGACCGCGGAGGTCATCACCTCCGGGCTGGCGCCGGGGTAGAAGGTCTGCACCTGGATGGTCGGGTAATCGACCTCGGGCAAAGCGGAGATCGGCAGGAAGCGGTACGCGACGATGCCCACCAGCATGATCGCCGCCATCAGCAGGGTGGTCGCGACCGGACGCAGGATGAAGGGGCGGGACGGGCTCATGCGGCAGCGTCAGCGCTGGGCGGGAGAAGCAGTCTGTCCCGGGCTGGCACATCCCCACCGTCATGGCCGACCTTGTGCCGGCCATGACGATAAAAGGCACCCTTGTGCTCCACCCCGCGCTTACCCGGATGCGGATCACGACCAGCCAGGCCATGACGCCGGGGAATCCGGCACGTCATGGCGCCGCAGCAGGACGCTGGCGCTGCGGCGCCGGTCCGGAAACCGCCGGGATGGCCGCCACCGGAACCGTCACCGTCACCCCATCGCGCAACCGGTCGGTGCCGTCGGTCACCACCCGGTCACCGGGTTGCAGGCCCGAAAGAACCGCCGTGAACCCGCCATCCGTGGGACCCAGCTTCACCGGACGCGCCGTCACCGTATTGTTGGCGTTGATCAGGTACACATAGGTGCCTGGCTCGCCGCGCTGCACCGCCGGCACCGGCACCCGGACGGTGGCCTTCATCGTATCCACCAACAGGCGGGCGTTCACGAACTGGTTCGGGTACAGCAGCCCGTCCGGATTGTCGAACATAGCCCGCAGTTTCAAGGTGCCCGTGGTGGTGTCGATCTGATTGTCCAACGTCGCCAGGGTCCCGCTCGCCAGGCGTCGCACATTCGCCCTGTCATAGGCCTCGACGCTGAGTGGCGCGCCGCCGCCGCGCACCTGTTTGATGATTTCGGGCAGATTGTCTTCCGGCACCGCGAAGATCACCGAAATCGGCTGCATCTGGGCGATCACGACCACACCGCTGGTAGTCGAGGTCTGGATGTAGTTGCCGGGATCGACCTGGCGCAGCCCAATCTGCCCGTCAATGGGTGCGACAATGTGGCAGTAGGCCAGGTTCAGCTTTGCCGTGTCCACCAGACCCTGATCGGTCTGCACCGCGCCGGTATATTGCGCCACCAGGTAGCGCTGGTCGTCCAGTTGCTGCTGCGCGATCGAATCCTGCCGGCCCAGGGTCTGGTAGCGCTTCAAATCAGCCTGCGCCTGTCCGAGAAGTCCCTGGTCCTTGGCAAGCGTGCCCTGGACCTGCTCCAGCGCCGCCTGGTAGGGCCGCGGGTCGATCTGGGCCAGGAAGTCGCCCTTGTGGACGGTCTGGCCTTCCTTGAACCCGACCTCGATCAACTGGCCGTTGATCTGCGTCATCACGGTCACGGTATCCAGCGAGGTGACCGTGCCGAGCTCGTTCAGCACGATGCGGATGTCGCCCTTGTCGATGGTGGCGGCCCCGACCGGCTGCGGCGGCGTTTGATTCGCGCGCGTCGCATTGGTGGCCGGCTGAGCGGCTCTGTGCGTCCACCAATACCACCCGGCCCCTGCCGCCGCGCCAAGCAGCAGCACGAGGATGACCCGGGGCAGCCAGCGTCTGCGCCGGACTGGAGTTGTTGCGGGCGACAGCGGGGCTGGTTCGACCGCCGGCCGATCCACTTGCTCATCCATGGGCCGTCGTCATGCTCCGCCAGGAAGGTCAGGGTGCGCCCGAACCCGGGTCGACGGAAGGGGATAAAGGCGCTCTGACCGCCGCGGCAACCCTTTCCGAAGTCCCGGTTACGGATTTGTGTGTTTCGTTACAAAGCCTGCAAGGACTGGGACGGGGTAACGGAAACGCCGCTTCTGCCCCTCCCCTTGTGGGAGGGGGCTCCTCGGCCTGATGGCTCCGGCGGTTCGTGGCTACCTCCCCCCACCCCCCTCTCACAAGGGGACGGGGAGTGGGCAGCGCCCTACCCCTCACCCGCCCGCGAGCAACCGTCGCGCCTCGGCCGCATCCGCAGCGATCTGGGCCTTCAGCGCGTCCAGACCGGAGAACCGGACCTCGGGGCGGATATAGGCATGCAGCGCGACGGTGATCTCGACCCCATAGATATCGGCGTCGAAGTCGAACAGGTTGACCTCCAGCCGGCTTTCCGGCCCGGCATTGACGGTCGGGCGGCGGCCGATATTGGCAACGCCCAGGCGAATCGCCCCCCCTTCCAGCCGCACCGTCACCGCATAGACCCCGCGCGCCGGCTCCAGATGCCGGCCCAGCGCCACGTTGGCGGTCGGGAAACCGATCGTTCGCCCGCGCTTGTCGCCATGCGCCACGATCCCGCGGATCGCCCAGGGCCGGCCAAGCTCCACCGTCGCCCGCTCGGGATACCCGTCTTGCAAGGCGCGGCGGATCCGGGTCGATGACAGTGGCCCCTGCGCATCCGTCACCGGCGGCACCAGGGTCAGCCCCATCCCCAGTGCCTCCGCCCGAGCTGCAAGGAACCCGGTATCGCCGCCCCGCCGGTGGCCGAAGGCGAAGTCGGCGCCGGACACCAGATGGCGCGCCCCGAGACCGCGATGCAGCACGTCCGCGACGAAGGTCTCAGCGGTCATCAGGCTGAAATCGGGATTGAACGGCAGTTCGTACAGCAGATTCACCCCCAGCCCGGCCAGCGCATCCGCCCGTTCGGCGGACAACGTCAGGCGGAAGGGCGGGTCGTCAGGACGAAACACCTCGCGCGGGTGCGGCTCGAAGGTCAGCACCGCCAGCGGCGCATCCGGTCGCGCGGCATGCGCTGCTCTGATCACGCTGGCGTGCCCGAGGTGGACGCCGTCGAAATTGCCCAACGCGATGGTGGCGCCACGGGCGTCGTCCGGCAGGCCCTGCCAGCGGTCGAAGATACGCATCAGCCGCGCGAGGGGACCTGGACGTAGGCCTCGCCCTCTATCACGAGTTCGTCGCCGACCGAACAGGTGGTCTTGAGGGTGGCGCGCTTCTTCTCCGGGTTCAGCGCGGTGACCTCGACGGTGGCCTTGACGGTGGCGCCGATCTTCACCGGCGCGGCGAAGCGCAGCGTCTGGCGCATGTAGAGCGTACCGGGGCCAGGCAGCCTGGTGCCCAGCAAGGCGGAGATCAGGCCAGCCGAGAGCATGCCATGGGCGATGCGTTCCCCGAAAATCGATGCCTTGGCGGCCTCGGCGTCAATGTGGACGGGGTTGGTGTCCAGGCTGACCGCCGAATACATCAGGATGTCGGCCTCGGTGATGGTCTTGGCCAGGCTGGCGCTTTGGCCGATGTGAAGGTCTTCGAAGAAGAAACCGGTGGTCATGGTGGGGTCCGCCTTTGCTGCCCGGCGGGTATCTGGGGGAAATGCGGGACGGGATCAAGCCGGGGCAGCGGACACGGTTTCGTCCGCACCCGGTCGTTAACCGCTTGTCAATCCAAAGGTGATGGACTGGCCGCCCGCCGTGGGCGTAGGATCGTGATCATGAGCGCCGTCCCGTTCGACACCCTGAAGTTCGCGCGGCACCTGGAGGCGTCCGGTCTGGCGCCATCGACCGCCGCGGCTGCATCGGAAGCCTTGGCGGACGCCATGATCGGGGCTGACCTGGCGACCAAGAACGATATTGCGCTGCTTCGGGACGGAACCAAGAGCGACATTGCCGCGCTGCGGCAGGAACTCAAGACCGACAACGCCGCGCTGCGGCAGGAACTCAAGACCGATAACGCCGCGCTGCGGCAGGAACTCAAAAGTGACATCACCGCGCTCCGGGATGAAACCAAAAGCAACACCGCTGCGCTGCGGGACGAGCTCAATCAATTTCGTAGCGAACATAAATCCGACATCGCGATGCTTCGTCTGGAGACCAAATCCGATATCGAATTGGCCCGTCGCGACATAACGATCAAACTGGGCAGCATGATTATCCTCGGCGTGGGCGTCATACTGGCGGCGATGCGTTACATGCCGCCGCATCCGTAGCGGTTGCAGTCCCTGACCCCACCTATCGAACGCACGTGACCATGAGCGACCGGCTCTCATTCAGACACCCCGTACCGCCCCAACCCGGGATCGCCGCCTCGTGCCCATGAACAATGCAGGTTTCGGCCGCGGGACAGATCCATGCCCGTCCGACAGTGCCGGCACGCGTCCCACCGTCGATCGCACAAATCAAGTCGATGTCGCGAGCGCCAATGCCGACGTGAGGCGAGCGTTCGAACAACTGCGACATGACCTTATCGTCAGGTTCGGCTGGATGATGATCGGCCGGATAAGCATTGTGCTGCTGGCATGGCGTTATCTTCCAGTTTATCATTGGTAAATGGGATGGCCCCGTTCCCGGGCAGCTCAGGAACCGAACGCTCCGACGGAATAACTGCACATGTCCTCCAGGTCGCCTCAAATCTTATAATGATAACGTAACTGTCTGCAGCGTGCTTGCGGTGCGGGAGGTTGCCAGCGAGGTCTTGAGTGGCCTGATCAACCCTCAACGGATTGTCCTGGCCGGATAACGCGGCTCTGCCCCCGGTTGCATCCCTCACCCCGCCCGGTGCACACACGCCCTTTCGTCCCACCAGCCAGGTGCGCCCGCCATGCCCCATACCGACCCCGGCCGTTCCGAGGACCTGCTCGACGAACTCGCCGCCTGGGTCCGGATGGAAACCCCCACCACCGACCCGGCCGCGGTCAATCGCCTGATGGACGTCGCCGAGGCCGAACTGACGCGCGCCGGGGCCGCCATGACCCGCATTCCCGGCCGCGACGGGTTCGGCGACAACCTGATCGCCCGCACACTGGGGGAAGGCGCGCCCATCCTGGTCGCCGGCCACCTCGATACCGTCTGGTCGCTCGGCACGCTGGACGGCATGCCCTACCAGGTGAGCGGCGCGAAAGCCCACGGCCCCGGCATCTACGACATGAAGGCCGGCAGTTTCCTCGCCTTCCACGCCGTGCGGTCGATCCTGCAACAGGGCACCAAGACCCCCCGCCCGATCGTCCTGCTGCTGACCCCAGATGAGGAAGTCGGCAGCCCCACCAGCCGCGACTGGATCGAACGCGAGGCCGCACAAGCCGCCGCCGTGCTGATCCCCGAACCCGCCGGGGCGGGCGGGGCCTGCGTCACCGCGCGCAAAGGGGTCGGCCGCTTCGTCCTGCGTGTCCAGGGCAAGGGCGCGCACGCCGGCACCAGCTTTGAATCCGGCGCCTCGGCCACCGTCGAGCTCGCCCGCCAGATCCTGGCCCTGCACGCCATGGTGGACGTGGACGACGGCATCACCCTGAACTGCGCGCCGATTTGGGGCGGCTCCCGCCCCAACGTCATCGCGCCGGAGGCCGGGTGCGAGATCGACCTGCGCGTCAACTCCGCCCACGACGGAATCCGCATGGAGGAGCGTATCCGCGGCCTGACCGCCCGCACCGCCGGTTGCACCGTGACGATCGAGGGCGGCATGAACCGCCCCCCCTACACGGAAGGCCCCGGTATCCTCTCGCTGTACAACAAGGCGCGCGCTGTGGCCGAACAGGTCGGCATCCATTTGCCCCGCCAGCATCGCGGCGGCGGATCGGACGGCAACTTCACCGCTGCACTGGGGATCCCGACCCTTGACGGCCTCGGCTGCCCAGGTTCGGGTGCCCACGCGAGCCACGAGCACATCCTGTGGCAGCACCTCGCGCCGCGGGCGGCGCTGATGGTGGGGTTGCTGGAGACGCTGGACACGATCTGAGCCCGGCCGATGCTGTTCAATTCCCAGGTCTTCATCACCGGCTTCCTGCCGATTGTACTGGCGCTGTATTACGCGCTGGCGGCGCACCGGCAGGCGAGGCAGGCGTTGGTCGTTGCGGCCTCACTTGGGTTTTACGCTTGGTGGGACGTGCGCTTCGTGCCGCTGCTGGCCGGGCTGACGGTGGCGAACTGGCTGATCGCGGTCTGGTTCGGCCGGCACAGAGCGCGTTGGATTCCCGTTCTTGGCGTGGTCATGAACCTGCTGGTGCTGGCCTTGTTCAAATACGCCGACTTCCTGCGCGGCACGATCTTCGACCTGGCCGGCCAGGACTGGCAGCCCTGGCATCTGATCCTGCCGCTGGGCATCAGCTTCTTCGTGTTCCAGAAGATTTCCTATCTTATTGATCTGCGCCGCGGCGACCGCCACATCTACGGCTTTCTCGATTTCTGCATGTTCGTCACCTTCTTCCCGCAACTGATCGCCGGCCCGTTGGTCCGCCACAATGAAATCATCCACCAATTCCGAGCCGATCCGCGCGGACCGGCGATGTGGGAGAATTTGTCGCGGGGGTTCGTGCTGTTCGTGATCGGCGTGGCCAAGAAAGTCCTGCTGGCCGACACCTTGGCGATGGTCGCCGACCCGCTGTTTCAGCAGGCCGCCGCCACGCCGTTGAGTGCCGCGCCGGCCTGGGTCGCCGTCGGCGCGTACACCTTGCAAATCTATTTCGATTTTTCCGGCTATTCCGACATGGCGATCGGGCTCGGGCTGATGTTCGGCCTGCGCCTGCCGTTCAACTTCGACTCACCCTATGTCGCGGTCTCGGTGCGCGATTTCTGGCGGCGCTGGCATATGACTCTCAGCCGGTTCCTGCGCGACTATCTGTATATTCCGCTGGGCGGCAACCGGTGCGGGCCGCTGCGGCAAGCGGCGAACGTCGTTGCGACCATGCTGCTGGGCGGGCTGTGGCATGGCGCCAGCTGGACCTTCGTCGTCTGGGGCGGGCTGCACGGCTTGGCATTGGCGGTCAACCACGTGTGGGCGAGTGCCGGGCTCCGGTTGCCGCGGCCGCTGGCCTGGCTGCTGACGATGCTGTTCGTCATGGCCTGCTGGGTGCTGTTCCGCTCACCCGATTTTTCCAGCGCCGGACAGATGCTGGCCGCGATGATGTGCGCGAACGGCATCGGCGGCATGTCGCTGGATCGCGAGTTCATTGTGGCCCTGATCGCCGGTGTGGCGATCGCGACCTTGGGTCCGTCCAGCCAGGCTGCCGCGCTGCACCGCCTGCGGCCGGAACCCTGGCTGGCGGTTCCCGCGGGTCTGGGGCTGGCTTTTCTGCTGCTGCTGATCGGTGGCCGGCTGCCCAATGTCTTCATTTACTTCCAGTTCTGATCCCGCCGTGTGGCGCCGTTTCTTCCGCCTGGCCGCCGGCCTGGCGGCCGGGATCGTTGCCGTTGTGTACGCCTTCGTCGTGCTGGTCGATCCGTGGGGCATGCTGCCCATGTCGCTGCCGCTGGACCGGGCCCCCGTGACCAGCAACCAGCGGTTTTCCTATCCTGCGTTGGCTCAGTCTGACCGGTTCGACAGCGCGATATTGGGCACCTCCACCACCCGGCTGCTGCGTCCAATGGCGCTGGACCCGGCGTTCCACGCGCGCTTCGTCAACCTGGCCATGAACGATGCGACCGCGTTTGAAATGTCCAGCCTGCTAGCGGTGTTCAACAGAGCGCACCCGGCGGCCAAAGTCGTCATGCTGGGGGTCGATGTGCGCTGGTGTGTCACCGGCGGCGGCGAGGAAATCCTCACGCCCCGCCCGTTTCCCGCCTGGATGTATCAGCGGGATTTGTGGCCCGGCTATGGCCGGATGTTCAACCTGTTCGCGGTGCAGGAAGCCGGCAAGGAATTCGCCGTGCTGACCGGCCTCAAGCGGGAGGACATGGGCCGCGACGGCTACACGAGTTTCGTCCCGCCGGATTCCGAGTATGACCCGGTGCGTGCCATGACCCATCTGCGTGACGCCCGCCCGAGCAGTCCGGCTGGTGATCGTTCCGGTGAACCGGCGGGCTGGCGGTTCCCGGCCTTGGAACGCCTGCGTGACGATCTGGCGGGGCTGCAGGTGGCTTCCCATAAAGTGCTGTTCTTCGTGCCCTACAATCACCGCCTGCTGGCCCCACCCCGCAGCCCGGAGGCGCTGGTCTGGGCCGAATGCAAGCGCCGGGTCGTGGCCCTGGCGCGGGCAACCCCACACAGTGCGGTCGTGGATTTCATGCAGCCGACCCCGATCACCCTGGCGGACGACAATTACTGGGATGGGCTGCATTACCGCGTCTCGGTCGCCGACCAGCTCGCACGTGACCTCGCCGCGGCGGACCGGGGCGAGACGTCCCCCGATTACCAGGTCCTGACGGACGACCGCTCGGACTGACATGACGCGCTGCCGGTGTCGCCATGGCACCAAATCGCACCACCCACGCTAAACCTGCCATGCCGCCGGCCCATCGGCCACCTGTTGCGCAATCATCATGAACACTCGCACCGCCCCGGCCAGATCCGCAATCCGCACCGCTTCGAACGGCGTATGCGCGACGCCAATATCGCCTGGCCCCAGCACCACACAAGGCGCGATTGCCTGCAATTCAGACGCGTCCGTGCCATAGGGCGCGGTGCCCGCCGCTCTGTCCGCCGTTCTTGCGCACAAACAAACAAACGGATGATCCGCCGGCAGATCGGGTGGAAATCCCTCCCGCGCTTCGGTCACCACGATGCCGCTGCGGTCGGCCGCGCTGTGCACCGCTGCCAGCACCGGCGCCGGATCGACCTTGGCGGAATGGCGGAACTTGATCCGAGCGGTCGCGATGGGGACAGTAACGTTGACCGCGGCACCGTGATTGTCGATCACAAGGTTGAAATCGCTGAACGGCGGATCATAGTCCGGGTCCTGCAAGGCGGGATCGTTGCGCAGCCGCTGAAACACCGTCTTCATCTCCGCCAGGAACGGAATCAGGTCCCAGTTGGCATTGCGGCCCTTGCCGGTCGAGCTGTGCGCCTGCAATCCGGTCGCGACGCACGTGAGGCCGATGCTGCTGCGGTGACCGCGCACCGGGTTCATGCCGGTCGGCTCCACCACGACGATCCCCACCGGCCGCACGCGCCGCACCAGTTCGGACTCCCGTGCAATCAGACGGGCGCCCTGCTTGGTGGTTTCCTCGTCGGTGGTGAGCAGCAGGGTCACCGGCACGCTGGGCGGCAGCGCCTGCGCCGCCAGAATCGCCGCGGCGATTGGGCCTTTCATGTCGGCGGCGCCCAGGCCGTGCAGGACGCCGTCCGGGCCCACCCGAGCGGACCAGGGGTCGTCCTGCCAGCCGGTGTCGGGCACCGTGTCCATGTGGCCGGACAACGCAAGACCGCCAACGCCCCCGCGATGCGCCACCAGCACACGCTTCGCCACGCCGGCGGCGTCGGTGTAGTCCAGGCGTTCGATCTCGAAGCCGGTCAGGGCGGACTCGATCCGGTCGGCGACCGGCAGGTTGGACACGAAGCTGCGGCTGTCCAGCGCGACCAGGTCGCGCGCCAGGGCGGTTACCGCCGCGGTGAAATCGGTCATGCAAGGGGTCCTGTTGCCGGAAGCGGGCAGTGTCGGCCGGAAGCGGGCATGGTCTCAAGCGGGAACTTTGCAGCGGGCCGCGGCCTCCTGGCGAGGACATCATCCCGCCGGCGCGCCAGGACCCCGGGGCGGCAAAACCTCACCGCCACCCCCGCAACCGAACCGCCGCATCCCGCATATCCGCCTCCGGCCCGCAATAGCTGAACCGCACGAACCGGTTGCCGCGCGTGCGGTCGAAATCCACCCCAGGGGTCGCCGCCACCCCCACCTCCGCCAGCATCCGCGAACAGAACGCGACGCTGTCATTCGACCGGTCGGCGATATCGGCGAACAAATAGAACGCGCCCTCGGCCGGCGAGAGCCGGGAAAACCCCGCCGTCGGCAAGGCGGTCAGCAAATGATCGCGCGACCGCCGGTAGCGCGCCACATTCGCTTGCAGTTCCGTATGGCAATCGAACGCCGCCTCGGCGGCCACCTGCGACACGTAGGGCGCGCTGATGAACAGGTTCTGCGCCAGGCATTCGACCGGCCGCACCAGGTCCTCGGGAAGCACCAGCCAGCCAATCCGCCAGCCGGTCATCGAGAAATACTTCGAAAAACTGTTCACCACCACCGCGTGCGGGCTGAACGCGGTGGCCGTCGCAATCGGGCTGTCGTAGTTCAGCCCGTGATAGATCTCGTCGCTGATCAGCCGCACCCCCCTCGCATCGCACCAGCCGGCGATCGCGGCGAGTTCATCCGGGTGCAGCATGGTGCCGGCGGGGTTGCAGGGGCTGGCGACGATCAGCCCGTCCGGCGGCGGGTCGAGCCGCTCCAGCATCGCCACATCGGGCTGGAATCGCGTCTCCGGCCCCGCCTCCAGGATCACCGGCTGCATGCCCAGCGCGGTCAGGATATTGACGTAGGGCGGGTAGAACGGCGCGGCCATCGCCACACGGTCGCCGGGATCGAAGGCCGCCAGGAACGCCAGCGGAAACGCGCCCGAGGCCCCGACCGTCACCGCAATCCGCCCCGTAGCCACGTCCAGCCCGTACCAATCCCTGATATGCGCCGCAATCCGGGCCCGCAGGGAGGACCGGCCAAGGGCCTCGGTATAGCCCAGCGAGTCACCGGACCGCAGTGCCGCCTCCACCGCGGCAACCGCCCCCGCGGGCGCACCGGTGCCGGGCTGTCCGACCTCCATCCGGATCACCGGCGGCGCCCCCGGCGGCAGCACGGCCTGGCGCGCATTCGCCGCCGCGATCACGTCCATCACCAGGAAGGGGGGTGCCGAGGCCCCGCGGCCGACCTTCAGGACCATCCGTTACCCCCGGTGATCACGATCAACAGGTTCCGAACCGGCCGGGCTGCTCAGCCGCCGCCACCCAGCGCCAGGCCCGGCAGGCGCGGATCGGTCGCCCAGTGGCACGCGTTCGAGTCACCGGGCAGATACTGGTCGCAAACGATGACATTGGCGCGGCCCGGATCGGGAACCGGCGCGCTCATGGCGCGTCCGCTGCGCAGCGCATTCAGCAGCCCCACCGCAACCGCCATCGGCGCCCCCGCCTGCCCCGAACCCGCCGCCTCCGCTCTGAAAGCGTGGATATGTTCGTTCCAGGCGAGGCCAGCCGCCAGAAGCGGCGGCGGGACCGTAGCGGGCGACGCCGCCGCAAGAAAGCCCAGTCCCGGCAGGATGCGGCCCGTCCCGAACAAATTGTCCATGGTCACGGCGCACGCCACCGCGTTGCCGTCCTTGTCCAGCGCCGCAAAGCTGGTGGAGGCCGGCAGCGACGGCAGCCCGGCCGGCGGCAGGCTGCTGGACGCCAGGATCTGTTCGGGGGTTGCGCCTCCGCCCGCGCGCCAACGCGCGGCAGCCGCCAGGCCCTGCGCCGCCGCCCCCGCGAAATCCGATCCATTGGCCTGCAAGGTGCGGAACGCCGCCGCCGCTGCCAGCCCGCCATCGGCCGGCGGCGGCAGGAAAGCGACGCGATCGTTGCGGTCGGTCAGGAACAGCGGCGGTTGCAGCCTGGGCAAAGCCTCGCGCAGGTCATCCCCCGAGACCGGTCCGCCCACCAGGGGCGAGCCGTCGGCGATGCGCCGAGCCAGGGTTCCCTGATACATATCGCCCACCCCGGCCACCCGCAGTTGCGTCAAGGTCGCCGCCAGGTCCGGCTGCACCAGCGAGTCGCCCTCGGCCAGCGCCCGGCCATTGCGCCCGAACACCGCGGCGGCCGCGGGATCGGCGAGCAGCGGGGTCGAAACCAGCGCCAGATCCTGGGCGAGCGCCCGCGACACCGTCAGACCAAAGCGCGCGAGCTGTTCGGCCGGCACGATCAGCGTTTCGAACGGGCGCGCACCGTAGCGGGCGTGCAACAGGAACAGCCCGCGCACCATCATCGGCACCGCGGCGGGCCGGTCCGCGTTCGCCCCCGGGGACGCCGGCGCCAAGGGCGTGAACATGACCGCCTCCGGCACCCCGCCATTGGGCGACTTGCGGTCGGGCGCATAGGCGATACAAGCCCCGCCGCCGCCCAGCCCCGCTCTGGACGGCAAGGTCACCGCGAGCATGAAGCCCATGGCCACCGCCGCATCGGCCGCGGTGCCGCCCGCCGACAGGATATCCCGTCCCACCAGCGCCGCACGCGGCTCATCAGCCGCAACACCGCCGAGAAAGCCAGCCACGTAGCCAGGCTGCCCCGGCTTCGGCCCGGTATCGCCACCCACCAGGCTGTTATAGGCGTTTTTCACCGTGCCGCAGGACGTGAGCAGCAGGCAGAGCGCCAGCAGGACAGAGACGCGAGACCGCGCGAGCGTGCCGCCCATGCCGCGGCGCATCCGTCTCGTCCCGTCCGTTCTGCTGCTCGCCATCGGCGCCGTTCCCTCTCCGTGTGTCCGTCCACCAGCCAGGTCGCAGGAACAGGGCCCGGAGGCGCAGATCATGCCGATCCGGGACGCCGAAACCGAAACCTTGCCGCACAGCTTCGCATGCCTGGATGCCAGGCTGGTCCGCATCACCCTGGTGCGGAACCGTGCCATAAACGCCTTCGCCGGGACCGGCAACCGGATGTTCCTGAATACCGCTCGGCCGGCTTGACCCAGGCAAACCTTGCCTAGGCTGGCCAATCCATGCTTCTGGGGTCCGACAACGCACCGCGGCCCGGAGATCAGCAACGCGATGAAGACGATGTTACGAGGCGCCCTGCTCACCACCCTGCTGCTGGCGGCACCGTCGCTGGTTCGGGCGGACGAATTCACCCCGGCGCAGCGGGCGGCGATCATTGCGATCGTGCGGGATGCGCTGAAAAACGATCCCTCCATCCTGCGCGATGCGGTGACGGCATTGCAGGCCGATGAGGGCGAGCAGACCAAAGCCGCCACCCGCGCCGCGATTGCCGAAACGCACGATACCCTGGTGCGGCCCGAGGACCCGGTCGCGGGCAATCCGAAAGGCGACGTGACGATCGTCGAGTTCTTCGACACGCGTTGCCCCTATTGCCGGAAGATGGAGCCGGTGATGACGCAGTTCCTCGGCCAGGACCGCAACGTGCGGCTGGTTTACAAGGACCTGCCGATCCTGGGCCCGGCCAGTACCTTGGGATCCAAGGCGCTGCTGGCGGCGCAGAAGCAGGGTGCCTACGAAAAAATGCGCGACGCGGTGATGAAACTGCCGTCCGAGACCACACTGCCGATGATCCAGGCGGAGGCGAAACGGCTTGGCCTCGATCCCGTCCGGCTGGCGCACGACATGGAGGAGCCATCGGTCCAGCAGAGGCTCGACGACAATCTGAAGCTCGCGCATGTGCTGGGGATTCAGGGGACTCCGGCGCTGGTGATCGGCGGCGACCTGATACCCGGTGCCCTGGATCTGCCGGAGTTGCAGAAGGTGGTCGCGGAGGCTCGCAAGGGCGGGTAGGGTTGCAAGCGGTCAGTCACCCCGGCATCACACGTTCGCCTGCCACACTGCGACAATCCATTTCATAGTCCAGCCCGATCACCGGCGGGCGGCAGAAGTGCCACGTCAAACCATGCCGAGCGGCACCGCGAGCCACGATCTCGGGTCCCAGAAACGGATGCAGATCGTGAACGGTATAGACCTGCACCGCTGTCGTCGATGCCCAACCGCCGCCCAGCAGCGCCATCCGCCGCGCCATCACGTCCAGCACGAAGCGTGCCTTCTCCGCGATCGCATCGGACGTGGTCTCCCCGTACCGGATGGTCTTGTCGCGATAGGGCCCCGAACCCTCCCGCGCCTCGCCGCTGCCGGCAATCGCGAAACTGTGCGGGGCCTCCGCGGACGAAGCGACGTAACAGAACGCGTGGAAACACGGCGTCGCCGGCGGGTCGATCGCCGGGCAAACATTGCTGCGCGCCACGGGATTACGGTCGTTCGCCACGATCCCCCAACGTTCCAGCGTGCCGACATAGTCGCGGTTGAAGGCAATGAAACCGGCATCGGTGAAGGGCTCGGGGGAGCGCAGCTCGCAGGCGCAAAACGCCGTCAGGGGCCGGCCCGCTTCGTGCAGGAAGGCCTCGATCCGGCGAAAACCCTCCGCCAGAGGGACGGGATTGGCAAACCGCACCCGCTCGATCGCAAAACCGGGCAGCGCGGCAACGCCCGCGGAATATTGAAACGGGCCGGGGATATAGCGGTATCCCTCGCGATCGATGGTGCCGGTCATGCGGGCCTCCGAGACTGTCTGCCGCTATCCTGGCGGCAACGGCCTGGCCGCACAATCCTGTCCGGAGGCAGACCGGGATTGGTTAATCCTTGGACCTGCCCACGCCCTTCGGATGATGCGCCCTAGCCGGAGCCGGCGGGCCGAGGTCGGCTTGGCCCGCCGGTTATTCCGCGTCAGGTCCTATCCGCCCGTCGTGACCGCATCCAGCACCGTTCCGACATCGGAAACCGTTTCCAGCCGTCCGACCAGGTCGATGCAACGGGCAATTCGTTCCGGACCAAGCACAAGGGCGGCGTGGGCGCGGAATTTGTCGGTTGTTTCGTCTTGCGTCAGGTGTCTCGCGGGACCGAACGCCAGATCATGCACGCGGCCGTCCTTCAACTGGATGCGCAGCCTTGCGTCCGGGTTGCCGTCGGCGATATGCGGGCGACGCTGCGCCACATCCGAATTGCGAGTCAGCCGGATTCGTTCCATGAAGCCCTGTAAATCACCTTTTTCCGCTCGGCTGTCCGAGAACGTGTCGTGGTCCACCTTGCCGTCGATGATCGCGGCGGCAATATTGTAGCGCAGGCAGAATTTTCCCTCCAGGCCCTCATGCACCTCATCGCGCAGCAGCGCGCCGGTGCAGGGCACGTTCGGGCCGATATGTTCGATGGCAGCGATCTGGTCCGCCTTGAGCGGTTCGCGTTGCAGGAAAGCAAACAGGTTCGTCAGAGTCTGGTGATTGCCGCCGCAGCAGGGCCAGGGCTTGATCCGCGTGCCCTCGGCCGACAGATAGTAAAGTTCGCCAAGAAACTTCGTGACGGCCGGCAGGTTGCACTTCGCGCCGCCGAAATTATCGGCGTAACCCTGCCGCCCCTCGATGATATCGGGATCGGAGGTGTAGCCCCTTGCGGCAAGCTTGGCCGCGGTAATGCCCGATCGCGCGGCGTTGCCGGGATGGAACGGCTTCGTCATGGTGCCGAAATTGCGGCGCAATCCGCCGGCCTGCGAACCGGCAATGCCGATCGCCATGCGGGTCTTCCAGACGTCCAGGCCCATCAGCTTGCTGGCGGCGACCGCGGCCGCCATCGTACCGAAAATCGCCGTCGGATGCCAATCCCGTTCGGGATGCAGGTTCGCGCTGAGGCGGGTCCCGACCTCATAGCCCACCGCCCAGGCGGTCAGCAGATCGCGGCCGGACTGATGCAGTTCCTCGGCCACGGCCAGGGTGGTGGGGGTCAGCACCGTGGCGGGATGCCCGCCGACTCCGCCGAGATCGTCGAAATCGGCGGCATGGCCCATCGCGCCGTTGGCGAAGGCCGCGGCCGCGGTGGAGGTGCGGATGTCGGTTGCGATCACCCGCGCCTGTGGATTGCCGCCCTGTTCGCGCGTCAGATCCAGAATAATCCCGCCGAGTTCGGTGGTCGATCCGTGCAGCGCCGTGCCGATATAGTCCAGGATCGATTTCCGAGCCTGCCCGAAGGCGGCCGCCGGGATGTCGTCCGCGGTGACGCCAACGCTCCATTGTGCCAGCTTTTCCGTCGTGCCCATGGTTCGTTACTCCCTTCCTTCAGACCGGTCTTGCCGGTCTGTCGCGGTGGCCAGACAACTCCGCGCCCGCGTCTTTGTCCAGTCTGGTCGCCAGGACGGGGGCCAACAAAGATACAACTGAAACGAACAGGAAGGCGGCGGAGAAATCCGGTAGTTCCGGGCCCGGATGATGCGTGATGGCGACAGACGCCGCCAGCGCCGCGGCCGAGATTGCGATGCCAAGGGTCAGCGACATCTGCTGGAAGGTCGTATAGAAACTGGTGGCTGTGCTCATTTCCGGTCGTGGCACGTCGGCATAGGCGATGGTATTGTAAGCCATGAACTGCAACGACTGGAAGAACCCGTTCAACACCAGCACCGCGTAGATCAGCGGCATCGGCCAGGACGGGCGGAATGCGGCGGTGAGTGCCAGGATCAGTGTCGCCAGCAGTCCGATCCAGGTCAGCACGTTGCGAAACCCCAGCACGCGCAAGAAATATGGGGCGCAGACCCGCATCATCATCGAGCCGACCGAGTTGACGAAGGTGATCAGCCCGCTTTGCGCCGCGGACATGCCGAAGCCGAGTTGCAGCATCATCGGCAGCAGGAAGGGCATCGCACCGACGGCGATGCGCGACAGCGAGCCGCAGGCCACGGACATGCGGAATGTCTTGATGCGCAGAAGCCGGAAATCCAGCATCGGCCGCGGATGCACGCGGGCATGGACCGCATAGGCGGCGGCCGCGGCCGCACCGGTGCCTACCAGCCCGGCGATGACCCACCAGGAGCCGGCGCCCCGGCTGGCGACCTCGATCCCGAACATCAGGCAGGCGAGCGCGGTGCCAGCCAGGATCAGGCCGCGCAGATCGAACGGTTGGCGCGCCGGCTCGCGCATCTCCTCGATGAAGACGGTGACCAGCGCCATGCCCAACAGGCCGATCGGCACATTGATGTAAAAGATCCAGTGCCACGACAGGTAGGTGACGATGAAACCACCGACGGGCGGGCCGATGATCGGGCCGATCGTTGCCGGCAGCATCAGCCAAGCCATCGAACGCACCAGATCCTGCTTCGACACGGCGCGCAGCATCACCAGGCGGCCGACCGGCGACATCATCGCACCGCCCGCGCCTTGCAGCATGCGTGCGGCCACCAGGGTCCACAGGTTTGGGGCCTGGGCGCAGGCGATCGATCCCAACGTGAACAAGCCGATCGCCGCACGAAACACGGTGCGGGACCCGAACCGATCGGCAATGCGTCCGCTGGCGGGGATGAACATCGCCAGGGTCAGCAGGTAGGACGTGAGCGCGATGTTCATGTGCAGCGGATCGACATCGAAGCTGCGGGCCATGGTCGGCAGCGCGGTGGCCAGCACCGTGCCGTCGAGCTGCTCCATGAACATCGCGCTGGCGACGATCAGCAGGACCGTCCGTGGTGTGGCCTGGCGTTCAGCCATTGAGCGCGACGTGGACCTCGTCGCCATCGGCGGTCAGTCGGGCGCCGCTGCGCTGCTGGATGTCCACAAGCTCTCCCTGTTCGTCGTCCAGCGCGCACAGCACCGTTTCGTTCGCGTCGTTATGCCGCACGAACTGGAAACTGGCGCCGCGCAGGCCGGTCTTGTCCACCGTGGCCCGCACCATCATGCCGATCCAGTTGCCATGCGCGCGACCGCCGTGGCCGGTGTGGAAGGAGAAGCTGCCCAGACCGTAAAAGATCGGCTTGCCGCGATGGACATCGACACCCAGGGAATAATGCGGGCCGTGGCCGATCACGATGTCGGCGCCAGCGTCGATCGCAGCGCGTCCGATATCGCGCATGTATTGCAGCACGTCCTTGCCGAGGCCCCAATGGCACGACGCCACCACGATATCCGCCTGCGTCCGCAGCGCGGCAATGTCATCGGTGAAGGCACGCAGATAATCGGGATCGGGCCAGGTGATGATGACCGGCGGAATGCCCGGGCGGTTCATCGGCGGAATGTCGGGCCGGATCTTGTGCATCGGCACCTGGTAGGCGGTGTGGGCGCGCAGCACCGCGATGCCGGGGTCGTGCGGTCCGGCCTCGTGATTGGTTGGCCAGAACACCGAACTGCGTTGCAGGAAGCCGTAACGGATGCCGTTGCGCCGCACGATCGCGGGCGCCGTGGCGGCGCCGATCGTTGCACCCGCGCCGGTGTGCGGAATGCCGGCCGCGTCCAGGCGCGCGATGGAGGACAGGATCGCCGCCTCCCCGTAGTTCACATTATTGGCGATGCCGACGGCGCCGATCGCGGCGCCGAGCAGCGCATCTGAACCTATGACGGGATCGGCGAAGAAGCCTTCGTTATAGAAGGACTGTGCCTGCGGCGGGGCGTAGAGGCAGCACTCGAGATTGGAAAACACCATGTCGGCAGCGCGGAATTCCTCACGGACCCGGGTGAAGGGCGTGGCGGGGTCGGTGACGTTCATCAGGTTGACGTCGCCAGTCAGGATGAGTTCGGGCATGCCGGGTTCACCTTTTTACGATTCAAGTTCACGCGTCATTTCCGCGGCGAAAGCCGGCTCGATCTTCCAGGCGGCGATCAGCTTGTCCTGCTCCGGCAACATGCGCGCGCGGACCGCAGCGAATTCCTCCACCGGTGGCGCTACGACTTTCACGCCATGGCTTTCCAGCGTGTCGCGCGCCCGAGCCTGCGAGGCAATCATTTCGGTGCGATATCCGGCGATATGATCGGCCCAAAGACCCGTCATCAATTGTTGCAGGTCCTCGGTCAGGCCGTTCCAGAACCCATTGCTGACGACGGGCAAATAAACCGAGAAGGCCTGGTCGTCCTGCAGCGCGTATTTGACGCCCGATTCCCACAGCTTGGCGCTGGCAACCGATTCATAGGTCGATTGCAGCCCGTCAAACGTATTCTGCGCCAGCGCCAGCGGCACGTTGGGCCAGGACGTCGTGTTGGGAATGGCGCCGAAATAGCTGGCATGCCACCCCTGCCCCGCCCCGCCGGAATTGCGGATTTTCATGCCGTGCAAATCCGCGAGGCTGTTCAACGGGCGGGTCGCACTGAACCATTCCGAATATCCAAGATCGAGCCACGGTCCCAGCGTATGCAACTTCAACTTGCGGTCGAGTTCCCCGCTCAACATCGCCCCGGCCTTGCCGTCGGTGATGCGATGCGCGGTTTCGATCGGTACGCTGTACATCGCCGGCAACTGGAAAATCTCGCAGCTTGGCACGAAACCGGTCAGCACCCAGGTTCCCGGCAGCGCCATGTCCACCTGTTCCTGGAACAACGCGCGCGGCACGTTCAGGTCGGAGAACAACGCCGCACTGTGGAAAAGCTGACCCTTGATGCGGCCTTGCGACGCGCCCTCCAACTTGTCCAAAAAATCTGCAACCGCAATCGTCCGCCGGTGGCTCGGCAGCGAATCCAGCGATACCCGCAGCCGGACCGGCTCCGCCCCACGGGAAGGCCGCACGATCGCCGCGGCACCAAGCCCGGCGGTGAAAGATCGGCGCGCAACTCTGGCTGTCATCATCTTACCCCCTGCCATGGCGGAACCCTAGCCAGCGGGCGACGCATTGCCAACCCGCACCCGACGGGCGAAGCTAGGCGGGAACCTATGGATGGGGAGGCAGACTTGCAGAAGCCAACCGGCCCGCTGGCCGGCATACGCGTCATCGACGTCACCACAGTGGTGCTGGGCCCGATGGCCGGCCAGATCCTGGGCGACATGGGCGCCGATGTCATCAAGGTCGAAACCATCGAGGGCGATTCCACTCGCTTCATCGGTCCCTCCCGGAACAAGGGAATGGGCAGCTATTTTGCAACGCTGAACCGCAACAAGCGCAGCTTGGCGCTTAATCTGAAAAAGCCCGCGGCGCGGGAGGCGTTGCTGAAGCTGGTGGAAACCGCGGATGTGTTCCTGCACAACATGCGCGCCGGCGCGGCGCAGCGGTTGGGGCTGGATTACGACAGCCTGGTGAAGCGCAATCCGAAATTGATCTACGCCTCGGCCGCCGGATTCCGCAAAGGCAGTTCCATGCAGGAATTTCCGGCCTACGACGATCTGATCCAGGGCCTGTCCGGTATCGCATCGTTGAACGCCGGACCGGATGGCGCGCCGCGCTACTTCCCGACCGTGGTGGTGGACAAGCTGACCGGCACGGTGCTGGCCTCGATGATCGGCATGGCGCTTTTTCACCGGGAACGGACCGGACAGGGCCAGGAAGTGCACGTACCGATGCTGGAAACGATTCTGTCCTTCACCCTGATCGAACATCTGCAGCACGGCCTGTTCGGCGAGCCGGAGAAAGGTCTCGGCTACCCGCGCATGCTGACGCCACACCGCCGGCCCTATCCGACGAAGGACGGCTACATCAGCGTCATCGCGCACAGCGACGCGCAATGGGGCAAATTGTTCGAGGCGATGGGCGTGCCCGAATTGATCCACGATCCGCGCTTTTCGTCGGTCCGGGCCCGGTCGGCGAACATCGATGCGTTATACGCGACACTGACCAACGGCATGCCGCAGCGCACCACCGCGGAATGGCTGGCTGAACTGCGTCCGGCCGATATTCCCTGCGGTCCGGCCGGCACACTGGCCGATCTGTTCAAGGATGAATATTTGAAGGAGACAGGGTTTTTCGAGCCCGCGGACCACCCCACGGAAGGCCCCGTGCAGGTGCCTGCCATCCCCGCTCGGTTTTCCGCCAGTCCGCCAAATGTGCACCGGCTGTGGCCATCCTTGGGCGAACACACGCAGGAGGTTCTGCGTGAGGCAGGCTGCACCGAGGCCGAAATCGACGATATCATCGCGCCATAGGGCATGTCATGCGGTTCCTTCCGTTACCCCTGCTGCTCGCCATCGCTTCTGCTGCCGCCGCCCAACCGGCGGATCATGCGCCGGTCAAGGCCGTCGCGGACCGCCAACTGACCGTTTCGGCGCCAGCGGGTCAAGGGCAGTTGCCGGTCTATCTATCAGCCGACTGGTCCGGACCTCTGCCCGCTGTCAGCCGAGCGGTGATTGTGGTACATGGGACGTTACGCAATGCCGATGTTTATTTGCGGTCGGCGGAACGCGCCCGCGACGCGGCAGCGGCACCGGACACCTTGCTGATCGTTCCGCAGTTCCTGGCCACAACGGACATCGCCGCACACCATCTGCCCCAGGAAACCCTGCGCTGGAGCCTGGAGGGCTGGAAAGCCGGCGAACCCGCGGAAGGTCCGGCGCCGCTGTCATCCTTCGACGCGTTCGATGCGGTGCTGACCCGCCTGGCGGACCCGCATTTGTTCCCGGCCTTGCATGACGTGGTCGTGGCCGGACACTCGGCCGGCGCGCAGGTGGTGCAACGTTACGCCGTGGTGGGCCGCGGCGAGGCCGCGTTAACGGCCCGTAACATCACGGTGCGCTACGTCGTTGCCAATCCATCCTCCTATCTGTGGTTCGGCGAGGCTCGCCCGCGTCCGGCCTGTCCGAGCTTTGACCACTGGAAATACGGCCTGCGCGGCGCGCCGTCTTATGTCGGCGATACCGGCACGCTGGAGGACCGTTTCATCAACCGCGACGTGGTCTATCTGCTGGGCGCGCTGGATACTAACCCGGAACATCCGTTCCTCGACCGGTCCTGCGCGGCAGAGGCGCAAGGCGAGACGCGGTTTGCCCGCGGCATGCTGAACATGCTGTACCTCGAACAGCGGCACCCAAGTCAGGTGCGGCATCGGATCTTCACCATTCCCGGTGTCGGGCATGACGGCGAGCGGATGTTCACCTCCGCTTGCGGCCTGGCCGCGCTGTTCGACCGGCTCGGCTGCACTGGATTTTGAAGGAGACCTCCATGGAACTCTCCAACGCTCAACAGGCACAATTCGAACACGACGGCCTCCTGATTTTTCCCGACCTGTTCGTACCTGCCGAAATCGCCGTGTTGCGGCAGGAGGTCGCGCGCCTGTCACGCATCAACACGGACGAAGTGTTCCGTGAGCGCACCGGCGGCGTCAAAAGCATCTTCCGCGTGCATGAGAACGACGGTGCCACCCGGTCCGCGCCATTCCGAGCCCTGGTGCGCACGCCGCGGGTGCTGCGGCCGGTGCAGCAGGTGCTGGGATCGGACGAAACCTATGTCTATCACACCAAGATCAACGCCAAGCCGGCGATCGAGGGCACCATCTGGATGTGGCACCAGGACTATAATTCCTGGAGCAAGGATGGCTGCCCGCGCCCGGACATGGCCACGTTCAACGTGATGCTGAACGACACGACGGAATTCAGCGGCGGCCTGTATATCATTCCCGGCAGTCACAAGCTGGGACTCCTGGAGTCGGTTCAGGACACCTCCACCGCCTATAAACTGTGGGCGATTCCGAAGGACAAAATGATCGAGGTGATGCGTTCCTCCCCCGCACCGGTTCCGGTGACCGGCAAGGCGGGGACGGCGGTGCTGTTTCATTGCAGTGTGCTGCACGCGTCGGGGCACAACCTGTCGGCGGAGGATCGCTGGCACATCTACATCTCCTGCAACACGGTGGCGAACAAACCGGTGCTGGGACCCAATCCCCGGCCGGACTGGGTGGTCTCGCGCAACTGGCATCCGTTGCCGGTGGAGGACGATCACGGCGTGACCCGCGCTGCGTGAGCTATGCCGGACGCCTGCCATGGGCGCTGCTGGCGGCAGCATCCCTGGGGATGTTCACCGCGGCCGGCAGCGGCACGACGCGTGCGCCATTCCTGATCGACATGGCGCGCGATCTGTCCAGCAGCGTGCCTCTGGTCGCCAACCTGGTGGCGGTGACCTCGATCGCCTGGGGCCTGAGTTCCATGTTCGCCGGCGCCTGGTCCGACCGGTGGGGACGCCGGCCCTTCCTGATCTGCGGGCCACTCGCATTGGCCGCGGCCATGATCGGCGTCGCAACCGCCGGCAGTTTCGTTGCCGTCGCCATCTGGGCAACATTCGGTGGCGGCTGCTGCGGCATGTTCACCGGCGTGATCTTCACCGAGGTCTCCCATCGCGTTTCCCCCCAGCAGCAAGGGCGCGCGCTGGGCTGGGTCATGAGCGGCCAGTCGCTGACCTTGCTGGTGGGGGTCCCACTGGCGGCCTTCGTCGGATCCAGCATCGGATGGCGCGGGGTCAATCTGTGTGTGGCAGCCCTGGCGGTGGCCACCGCGATCGGCCTGTCCGCAACAACGCGGCGCCGCCGCGACGGCACCCTGGCCGGTGTCCGCCGTTTGCCCTCCCTGCGGTCCGCCTTGTCGGGGCCGGTGTTGCGCCTGCTCGCCATGGGCGTCGCGGAGCGGGTCTGTTACGGCCTCGTTGCGGTGTATTTCGCGACGTTCCTGCAATCGACGTTTCACCTCACGTTGGATTCCGTGGCGCTGCCGCTGGCGGTATTCGCAGCCGGCAACATATTGGGGACCGTGCTGGGCGGGCAGCTCGCGGACCGGTTGCCGAACCGGTTGAGGATTTTTGCCGCGGCGATGCTGGCATCGGGAGTCGCGTCGCTGGTGTTGTTCGGCTGGCCGGCGGATTTGAAAACGTCGGTCGGACTGGGCTTCGTTTATGTGTTCTTCAACGCCATCGCCCGGCCATCGCTGATGGCATCGTTGGGCGACGTGCCGGAGCATGTGCGCGGGACGGTGATGGGTCTGAACGTAACGTGTTCCAGTATGGGCTGGCTGGGCGCAGCGGGACTCGGTGGGTCCATGATCGGGCTTTGGGGATTTGGCGGGTTCGGACCAATGACCGCGGTGGTCGCGGTCATTGGCGCGATGTTGTCATTGATACGGCGTCAGCCAAAGCCATAAAGACGGGCCGGATTCTCGACCAGAATGTGATGGCGCGTGCTCTCATCGGGCGCCCATTGCGAAAGCAGGTCGAACAGCCGCGCATCGTCGGGTTTGTTGTCCACCTTCTCCGTCGGATGCGGCCAGTCGCTCCCCCACACCAACCGTTGCGGTACCAACTTGACATAGCTGCGCGCGACCTCGGTGCTGTCGGCGTAGGTCGGCGGTCCGACCTTGGTGTCCGCATAGGCGCCGGACAATTTGACCCAGGCCTTGCCCTTCTTCAAGAGAGCACTGACCACGCCAAAGGTCGGATCCTTGATGCCGTCCGGCTCGCGCAGATGCGCCAGGTGATCGAACACGATCTGCGTTGGCACTTTGTCCCAGATCGCGGCATTCGACAGGATCATGTCGGAGGGCATGTTGATCTGGATGTGCCAGCCCAGCTTGACAACACGGTGCGACAGCGGCTCGATCATATCGACCTTGGTGGCCCCGCCCTGCGGACCGATATTGAAACGGATCCCCCGCACGCCCGCCTTATGCAGGGTGCGCAGCTCCCTCTCCGTTACACCGGTGTTCACCACCGCGACCGCACGCGTGTTCTTCGTGCCGAACTGCCCCAGCGCGTCCAGCATGCAGCGATTGTCCACGCCGTAAGTAGAGGGTTGGATGATCACGTTGCGCGACGTGCCGATCCGCTTTTGCAACACCCGATAATCCGCCACGGTGGCATCACCCGGCTTCAGAGTCGCATTCGGATCGACCGGAAAGCGCTGATCATAGATGTGGTGATGACAATCCGTTGCATGTGCCGGCGCCTTGGTCTTTGCGGGTTCGGTACCGGTTGACCAGCGCACCGCCTGCGCTGCCGCACCGCGCGCCACCCATAGGCCGGCGCCAGCCGCCAGAACGGCCCGCCGCCCCCATTTTCCTGTTTGCATCGTTTCCCCCCGTGATCAACGTACCAGCAAGGATTGCCGGGACGCCAGAAATTCATCAACCGCCGCGGCGAGCTTGTCGCACTCGGCATCGCCGATCGGCAGGCACAAAGTCATCATGCCCCGACGAGCCAGCCAGATCCCGTGCGACAGCATGTCGAAGAAAAACAGTTCCTTCAACTTCGGTTCACCCTTCGCCGCATCAGCAGGCGAGCGGATCGGACCACGCATCATATGCACCGCCAGCATCGAACCAAGACCGGTAAACTGCACCGGCGCGTCGGCCGCCTGGCACAGCGCGTTCAACCGGTCGCGCAACCGGTCGCCTCGCGCATTTAACGCAAGAGCCGCCTTGGGCGTGTAGATCTCGGTCAGACCCGCCAGACCGGCATTCATGGTCAGCACATTGTTATTGAAGGTGCCGGCGTGCGGCAAGGCGTCGGCGCGCCGCGGATCGAAACGATCGATCAGGTCAGCCCGCCCACCGAAGGCACCAAACGACATGCCGCCACCGATATATTTGCCCAAAGTCGTCAGATCCGGCTTGATCCCGCGCACTGCCTGCAAACCACCGGGGGACAGGCGCGAGGTCATCACCTCATCCAGGATCAGCAGCGCACCAACGCGAGTCGTTTCCACCCGCAGCATCGTCAGGAAGTCCGCGGTCGCGGGAATGCAGCCACCGCTGCCGATCATCGGCTCCAGAATCACCAACGCCAGATCGTCGGCATGCTGTTCGATCAGCGCGCGGGTCGCATCGAGATCGTTGTAGGGCGCAACCACATAGGGGAACGGCGCGTTGATCGGCGACCCACCTCCGGCGAAGCCGAACACCGCGCCGTGGTAGCCACCATCGAACACCAGCACCTTATGCCGGCCCGTCGCGATGCGCGCCAGGGAAATCGCCAGCAGATTGGCCTCGGTGCCGGAGTTGGTGAAGCGCACCCGCTCCAACCCGAACCGCTCGCACACCGCTCGGGCAAAACGCGCCTCGGTCAGGTTCGACGCCCCATAATTGATGCCCCCATCCAGCGCTCTGTTCAGCGCCGCCCTGATGGCGGGATGCGAGTGGCCGTAGATCCCGGCGGTATATTCGCCCAGGAAATCGACATATTCCGCGCCGTCGGCATCCCACAGCCGGCACCCCGCCGCGCGCGCCATCGCCAGCGGAAACGGCGCGTAATGCAGCACCGTTCGGGTGTTGCCGCCGGGCATCACCGCGGTGGCCTCGACATAGCGCGCCAGGCTGAGCGGGTTGCTGGCAACGTAAGCCTCCTTCGCCTCCTCCAGCGCCGCGTCGATATCGGTGTTGCGCAGGGCCGTCTCGCTCATGGAC